>Ga0137308_101218_pt1 | contig 27835 bp, 24 predicted proteins | sample Inofrocosms_June_FD_97181 | JGI IMG/M metagenome (GOLD analysis project Ga0137308, IMG submission 97181) | Mouse cecal microbial communities from Vienna, Austria - N-Acetylneuraminic and N-Acetylglucosamine D2O microcosms_June | ecosystem: Host-associated > Mammals > Digestive system > Large...
GGGTACCGGGAACCCTCCCAGGTGCAGCTCCTCCTGCTGTCTCCCCGCCCATAAGGGTCTGATAATTGGCAAAGCCATAATCCAGCATGGCTTTTGTATCTGTATAGTGGGTACCTTTGCTCTGCATGACCACCGCAATCAGGCGGATGCCGTTTTGCTCCACTCCGGTCACCAGGGTATTGCCTGCTTTGGAAGTATATCCTGTCTTGCCTCCAATGATTCCTGGATAATATCTGGAATCCGTGGAATACATCATCTTGTGGCCCATGGTAATCGTCTTCGCCGTCTCTTTCTGGAGTGCCGGAAACTCATAGCTGGTGGTGGTATCGATCCTCCGGAAGGTCTCATTCTCCAGAGCCGCCCGCAGAATCAGCGCCATATCACGGGGCGTAGTCAGATGGGCCGGATCATTGAGCCCGTGGGGATTGGTGAAATTCGTGCCGGTGCATCCCAAGGCTCTGGCCTTCTCATTCATGAGAGCGGCAAAAGCAGCATTACTCCCGGCCACATGCTCCGCCAGCCCGTTGCCGATCTCATTGGCCGACTTTAACAGCAGGCCATACAAGGACTGCTCCACGGTCAGCTGGTCGCCCTCGCTGACTCCCAGGGCCACTGCCCCTGATTCCAGATTGGTAGTTGCCGTGGCTGAAAATGTCACCGTATCCCCAAGTCCGCACCGCTCCAGCACCAGCAAGGCTGTCATGACCTTGGTGATACTGGCCGGATAGAACTGCTGGTCCTGGTTCTTTCCAAAGAGCACCTTCCCGGTGGCAGCATCCATCAGCACCGCTCCTTCTGCCTGAACCACCGGACTTTCAATGGACTGGGCAGTCGCGGCGGACTGCTCCGGGGCCGGAGTGGCGGCTGGCTGTTCTGGAGCCGGAGTAGCGGCTGGCTGATTTGTATTACCGGGCTGGGTTGCCGGGGATGACTGGGATGAAGGGTCAGGAACTGACTGTTCTGTACTTTCGGGCTGGGTTTCCGGGGCCGACGGCGGCGCCAGAGTCCCTGGCTGGGGAATGCTCCCTTCTGCCCCGACGCCAAAAGGACTTGGCGGAACCATGATCTCTGCTTTAACAGCAGAAACTGGAAAGGATGCAGCAAGAAGGGTAAGGCTTATAATAAAGGGAACGATTTTTCTCTGGATTTTCATATGGATCTCCTGTCTTTATCTCGCTTATGGCCTTGCGGCCCTATGGAAAACCTGGGGCGTCTCTCCCGTGTGTTCGCAGTGCCGCTCACGTCCGCTTCGCTACCGTTCGCTCACGGGCCTTCGGCCCTATGGAAAAAGCCGAATGAGAACCTGCTTATGTGCGAGCACAACGCAGATTCTCATTCGGCTTTTTCCGCACTGCTTTGGGCTTTCGTGGACATTATACCACATTCTCTGTTTTTTGAATTTAACAACTTTCTTACAGATACGTTCCCTAAATTTTATTTTTCTTAATTTTTTCTCCTTGATATTGCTGGTAGTGTGGTCTTTGTTATAGTTCGTTGATGGTCTCTGTTATTGCCATGTTCCGTATCCGCCTGGATGGGGCGTAGACTGCGGCAAGGGTTGCTGTGATTATGAACAGCAGAATAATCAGGATAGAGGATACCGGTAGTGTCCAGGTGAAGTAGGGGAAATGGGCAGTTACCAGTCTGGCGTACAGCAGTCTGCTCAGTGGCAGACCTGCTCCGCAGCCTACGGCGCATCCGGCCAGGGCGTAGGTGGCTGCCTCGGCGGCAATCATCCTGGTAAGCTGCCCGCCGTCCATCCCAACCGCCCGCATGGCTCCATACTGCCTTGTTCTGGCAGATACGCTCATGGAAATGCTGTTGACAATATTCAGTACCGAAATCATGGCGATAATGGCCAGAAAGCCATAGAGGAACAGGCTGAATGCAAAAAGTGTGCTTTGATCAGCTTCCTCCCTCCGGTCCAAAAACTCGTACCGGCCCCGCACCAGATCATGGATGGCTTCCGCGTCTTCATCCGATGCGGCCGGTTCCATCTGGACACTGATAATGCTGTAACGGTCCTCGCCAGTGAGCCGGATAAAGGTCTCGTTAGAGCAAATCAGGATCACATCCCCATCTGTCCGCCCATTGTTGGAAAAGGGATTGGAGGTCATCATTCCGGCAATCTCCACTTTACTGCCCTGCAGTGTTACCTGGTCTCCCACAACCAGGGGAACGTCCTTATCCCAGATACACAAGACATAACCCTGGTCTTTGTAGACCTTTTTCAAATCGCCGCCGCTGCGGATATCCCCGTCTCCCTGCAGCCAGTCCAGCTGGATGTCGTCAAAGGACAGAATGTCCACCGTGTCCCGGTCCACTTCCACGCTGAACTCTGCCGGGACAGCGGCAGCCAGCCGCCGCCCGAAGACATTTTTGACACCAGGCATTTCCCGCAGCTGCTCTGCCAGACCGGGATCAGCCAATTCCCCGTTTTCCAAAAGGCTGATATCTATATCCGAGCTGTAGGACTTTACTGGCAGCATAATACCCAGCAAATCCACCAGGACAGAGAAGCTGAGAAACAGGATAATACTTAAGGCAAAGGATCCCGTCATAAGGAATAGGTTCTTTTTGGAGGATACTGCATGGGAAATGCCCAGGGCAGTTTCAATCTTCATCAGATGTGTGCTGGCACGGTGGTGTTTTCGCATTCCCAGGTCTCCACTCCCTGATACCGCCGCTACAGGGGAAACCTTTGCGGCCCTTTTTGCCGGAGCACGGACCGCCAGAAGCACTGTCAGAAGACCTGCCACAGCCCCACTGGCCATTCCCACAGGACTTATGCCAAAAGATGCCACTCTTGCAAATTCACCCCCTATAAAGCGGTGCATGAACGCTATCAGAAACCAGGTAGCCATTGTCCCCAGAATAATTCCAGCCGGGATCCCGGTCTTACACCAGTTTAACGCCTCCAGCTCCACAAAATGAATCACCTGGCTTCTGGTCATGCCAATACACCGCATCATGCCGAAGAACTGGGTCCGCTGGACAATGGCGCTGCTCAGGCTTCCTGAGATCATCAGCACCCCTGCCAGCAGAACCAGCAGGCAGAACACAATGACCAGCGGATAGACATTTTTCGCCATGGGGTTTTCACTGGCCCCCACGGCCGCCAGAAGGATCATGTGTTCATTGACCCTGGCCTCCGGGAACTGCTCCCTGATTTCCGTAAGGGTGCGTCTCCCATTAGCCTTTTTGCTGAACTGTACATAATAGGCGGGATTTCCCTCATCCTCATTGGCAGCCAGAATCTCCCGGAAGGTCTTAATATGCAAAAAAGCCCCTACCTGCTCCCCTTTCACCAGCAGCGCTGTGGTCTCACCGGTGCCGCTGTCTGTAGCATAGCGGCTGTTTCCGCTGCGAAAACCAGTAATCAGGAGATCATAGCTTCCCGTGGGGGTATCCAGGGTCACAACATCTCCCACATCAACGCCCAGAAGCGTCCTGGCATTGGGCGTGAGAATGGCCTCCCCCTGCTTTAAGCTGGCATCCTCCGGGAAATAGGTCATAATATCTGTCCGGAAGGGATCCTCCACGCCGCCCAGCACTGTCTGGATTCCGTTAATGGTATAATCGCGGTCCCGGTGGATGTTCACCATATCGAACCAGGAGGACGCGGACACGTCAGGCCTCCTGGCAATGGATGCCGCCTCTTTCTCCTGGATATTTTCCAGATTGATATGCCAGTTGCCGCCAGTCTCTCTGGCATTGGCAGTCTCAGCCCGGATAAACAGATCTGCCATGCTGAAAATACCTGTCACCAGAAACACGGCAGAAATAATACATAAGAGGGTCATACGGTTCTGCCGCCGCCGCACCTTGGCGGAAATCCGGATCAAACTGAGATAGCTTTTCATGTCCGGCACCTCCCCAGATCCTTCAGCACACCGTCAGATACCTGAAATACCCGGTCCGCCGTACAGGCAATAGCCGGATTGTGGGTGATCATGATGACTGTCTGCTCATACTTCCTGGCAGTTTCCTTAAACAGTGCCAGAACCTCGCTGCTGTTTTGGGAATCCAGGTTTCCGGTAGGCTCGTCAGCCAGAACCAGAGAGGGCCGGGTCATCAGCGCCCGCCCAATGGCCACCCGCTGCTGCTGCCCGCCGGAAAGCTGGCTGGGCAGATGGTCCCGCCGCTGTTTCAGCCCCAGAACATTCAGCAGCTCGTCCAGATACTCCTTATTGGGCCGCCGGTGGTCCAGCAGCAGAGGAAAGATCATGTTTTGCTCCACAGACAGCTCCGGAATCAGGTTGAACGCCTGGAAGATAAAGCCGATATTCCTGCGGCGAAAGATGGTAAGGGCCTTTTCCTTCATGGAGAAGGTGTCCTTTCCGTCGATATAGACCCTCCCGGAGGTTGGGGTATCCAGCGCCCCGATCATATTCAGCAAAGTGCTCTTGCCAGAACCGGATTCCCCAACAATGGCAACAAATTCTCCCCTGGGCACAGAAAAGCTGACATCCTTTAAGGCGTGTACCGCTGTTTCGCCGCTGCCGTAGGTTTTGCAGATATGCTCTACTTGCAACAAATCCATAAGCTTCATACTCCTTTCTTCATTTGGAATGTATGAATACAGTAGCACACAAACCTTACTGTCAGATGAATCGAAAATGACTATATTGTCATAATCAAAGGGATGTTACCATTCACAAGGCCCGTCTTCCTATCCGGTTTTGCAGGACAGGAAGCATCCGGCATCCGCCTGATGCAAAAAGCTAATGGTAAAGATTGTCCCCCGTCCCAGCTCACTCCAGACCTCTATGCTGCCCTGATGGGCCTCAATAATCAACTTGGCCAGGGGCAGGCCCAGACCGGTCCCTTGTGTATCCTTAGAAAAACGGCTGCGGTAAAAGCGCTTGAAAATATGATACAGGTCCTCCGGGTGAATGCCGTTTCCTGTATCCTCCACCGTGATCTGGGTCAGATAAGGGGACTGGTGCCACCTTATCAGGATGCAGTCTCCCTGGTCTGTGTGATCCAGGGCGTTTTTCACAAGATTCCCTATGGCCTCTGACAGCCATACCCGGTCGCAGGATAGGACAGCCTGTTCCTCCCCTTCCAGAATAAGCTCTTTACCCTCCTGGCCGGCGCGGAAGGAATACTGCCGCCTGATATACTCCAGCAGATCGGAAATATTCTCCTGTGACTGTTCCAGTGTGATGGTACCCGCATCCAGCCGTGCCATTTTCAAAAGGCTTTCCACCAGTGACTGGATCCGGTCAAGCTCCTTTTCCGAGCGGTCTGCAAATTCCAGGACCGTGGCGGCGTCTGCCGCCTCCTGCCGGAGAATCCCATTGTAAATATTCAGCGCGGCCACAGGAGTTCTGAGCTGGTGGGAGATATCTGAAATGATGTCCCGCAGAAATTCCCTGGCCCGCCGCTCACTGTCCCCATGGGCATCCGCAATAGCCACCAGGACATTGACCTCATGGAACAGGCGGTACATGGCACCTTCCCTGTTGCATTCGATGCCGCCCTTTTGCTGGTTCAGAATATATTCCGCAATCTGACGGGCAGCCCTGTCCATGCTCTGCTCCTGATACCGCAGACGCCAGACAGCCAGCCCCAGGGCAGCCGTCATGCCACATAAAATACATAAAAGTAAAAGCACCACCAGGAACAGATTCATTCCACCCTGCCTCCCCCGTTCCACCTGTATCCCATGCGGCGAACAGTAGCAATCCGTACCGGCTTTGCCGGGTCTTCCTCAATTTTCGCCCGCAGACGGCGTATATAGACCGCCAGCGTGTTACCATCCACAAAGTTTCCGTCGCAGTCCCACAGATTTCCCATGATTTGCTCTGGAGAGAGAATCATGTCAGGATGCTCCATAAAAAATCGAAGGAGCTTATACTCCGCCGCCGTCAGATCCAGGGCTGCACCGTCCCTATAGGCCCGCCCCTCCAGCAGCTGAAGGACGATCCCGTTGGAACGGATTTCTCCGGAAGTCTTCTGAAAATGCTGGCTCCTGCGAAGGATGGCATTGATTTTCGACATCAACACCGCCAGCTTAAAGGGCTTTGTGATATAGTCGTCCCCGCCCATATCCAGACCCATAATGATGCTGGTTTCCTCATCCGACGCGGTTAAAAAGATGATGGGGACGGAAGAAACCTCTCGTACCTTTTTGCATATCTCAAAACCAGAACCGTCCGGCAGAGTCACGTCCAGGACAAGCAGATTATATTGTCCATCCCTCCAAATATTATCTGCTTCCTCAATGGTCCGGGCAATATCCAGATCATATCCCGCCTTTTGAAAAGCAAAGGAAAGCCCACCTATAAGGCTCAAGTCATCTTCCAATAGTAGTATCCTGCTCATTATGACGCCTCTTTCTGCACTATGCCTGATATGTATCATTCATAGTATAATTCCAGAAGCATGATCGTGCAAGCCCCCGCCCCATGAACTGTAACTGCAATGTATGAATTCGTTACTGTTCACGGGACGCATCTTCTTGTCCGGCTACACCAGACAAGAAGCATCGGGCATCCGCCCGATGTGGAAAACTGGACAAAAACAGTCTTACAAGCGAGCTTGACGTCTGTTTTTGTCCATTTTTCCCCGCCCCATGAACTGTAACATGAATTCCCCTGCACGCTCATATACTCCCTATAACAAATCCTTTCCAGGTGGACTATGCGATTTTCACTATACAGAAACCACATCCGCTGCAAACAGATCGCCGGAACCCTATTTTTGTTCCTGCTCTCCTTTTTTCTCGGTCATGGGCTGGGGGCTGTTACATACAGGGGGGCTGCTGTCCCGGCCGCTGCATCGGCAGAAGGCAACTGGGGCTTGAGCTTCCAGCAGGAAGGAAAGCCTCCCGTGGGCAATGCCACCGCCGACTATCTAAAGCAGTTTCATGCCCATTACACAGGAAACACTGACGAAAAAGTCATCTACCTTACCTTTGATGCCGGTTTTGAGAACGGATACACTCCGGCAATCCTGGATGCCTTAAAGAAACATCAGGCCCCTGCCACCTTCTTTGTGGTGGGTAATTATCTGGAGACTGCACCGGAGCTGGTGAAACGAATGATCGCGGAGGGACACACCGTAGCCAACCACACCTACCACCATCCTGATATGTCCAAAATCTCTTCCCGTGAATCCTTTGCCAAAGAGCTTGAATCCCTGGAGGCCCTGTACCAGCAGATCACCGGCCAGACCATGAAGCCCTACTACCGCCCGCCCCAGGGAAAATACAGCGAGAGCAACCTGCAGATGGCCAGCGACTCAGGCTACCACACCTTTTTCTGGAGTCTGGCCTATGTGGACTGGTACCAGGACAAACAGCCTTCCCATGAAGAAGCCTTCAAAAAGCTTCTGGGGCGTATCCACCCGGGAGCCATCGTCCTCCTCCACAGTACCTCCCGGACCAACAGTGAGATCCTGGATGAGCTCCTTGGCAAATGGGAGGAAATGGGCTACCAGTTCCGGTCCCTGGATGAGCTGGTGGATGCCTGACATCCCATCCCCCGGACAATTACCACCAGGAGATTATAAACTTGCCACATACGCATTTTCAGCTTATAATAATCAGGACAGATACAGGATTTACAGACATTTATACCATCAGATCCCACAAAAGGAGGCAACTACCATGAATGCATTTACCTACTACTCACCAACCGAGATCGTTTTCGGCAAAGACACAGAGCTTCAGACTGCCGCCATGATCCGCAAGTACGGCGGAACCAGGGTCCTGGCCGTATATGGCGGCGGAAGCGTGGTCCGCAGCGGCCTGCTGGAGAAAATCTGCGCCAATTTAAAAGAAGCCGGTCTTGCCTGCACCTGCTTCGGCGGGGCAAAGGCCAATCCTACCCTGGAGCACGCCCGGGAAGGGGTGAAGGCAGCTCTGGAAAGCAAGGCTGATTTCATCCTTGGAATCGGCGGTGGCTCTGCCATCGACACAGCCAAGGCCATCGCCATTGGTGCAGCCAATCCCCAGGCTGATCTCTGGGATTTCTGGACCAGGGCCAGGGCAGTTGAGAAGGCTCTTCCTACAGGCGCCGTGCTGACCATCGCCGCCGCCGGAAGCGAGAGCAGCAACTCCGCAGTCCTCACCAACACAGAGACCGGAAGCAAGCGCGGCCTTGGCACAGACCAGAACCGCCCCCGTTTTGCCATCATGAATCCGGAGCTTACCATGACTCTGCCGGTCTACCAGGTAGCCTGCGGTGTCACGGATATCATGATGCACACCCTGGACAGATATTTCAATCCCCTGGATAATGAACTGACCGATGCCCTGGCAGAAGCCCTTCTTAAAACTGTCATCGCCAAAGGCGCCATTGCCGTGAAGAATCCCCAGGACTATGATGCCATGAGCGAGCTCATGTGGGCAGGCTCCCTTTCCCACAACGGCCTCACCGGACTGGGCAGCAATGGGGACTTTGCCGTACACCAGCTTGGACACGAGCTTTCCGCCATGTTTGACACTGCCCACGGCGCCTCCCTGGCCACGGTCTGGGAATCCTGGGCCCTTCATGTCTGGGCCGCAAAGCCTTCCCGCTTTGCCCGCTACGCCAGGAATGTCTGGGGCCTTGAGAACGGGGACGAGACTGCCCTGGTCCTGGCCGGCATCCGCGCTACCGGGGATTTCTTCCGCTCCATCGGTATGCCCACTTCCTTTACGGCCAACCAGGATATAGGCGTCCAGGAGGAGAAAACCTTAAAGGATCTTGCCCTGGGCTGCACCTTCGGCCGCACCCGGACCATCGGTACCTTCCAGGTACTGGGTGAGGAAGATATCCTCGCCATCTACCGGGATGCAAATACCAGATAACAGAAAATAGTAACCGTTCAGATACCCCTGAACTGTTACAGGGCATTCAAAAAAGCTGCGTCTCCCACCATGGACGCAGCTTTTTCACTTTATAGGAAACAATGTTCTATAAAGAAGCCAAAAACCTCCGGGCAGGATCGCAACTTTTCCGTTTCTGCTTTTATCTTGCCCCCATTCCCCGCAGCACCGGCCCCAGCCGGACGGCCATGCCTGCCGCCAGGATACACAGCAGAAAATCCGGGATTATGGTGGCCAGACAGCAGTTGACCAGTATCACCTTCCACCCTACCGGCATAAGAATCACATAATTGCTGATCAGATAAAAATACACCATGCCAGAAAGATAATACACCGCCAGCCCGCAGACTGCCGGCAGCATCATCCCACGGATCCCGGCAGGGCGAAGCAGCTGGCAGAGCCACGCCATAACCCAGGCCGCCATGGCAAAGCCCAGGAGAAATCCAAAGGTAGGACGGATCAGATACGCCGGTCCCCCGCCTGCCGCAAACACAGGGATCCCCAAAAGCCCCACAGCCAGATAGGTACATATGCTCATGGACGCCAGACGCGGCTCCAGAAGAAGCCCCGCCAGCAGCACAAAGAACCACTGCATGGTAATATGCATAGGATATGGCTGGAGCGGGATTGTGATTTTGATAAATGCTCCCGCCGCTGTCAACGCGGCAAACAAGCCACAAAGCGCAAGATTCTTCGCCTTATCCCGCTGGTCGGCTGTTATCATCCCTTCCTTTGCTCCCATCAGCACTCCCCTTTCTTTGGCCGGACCGGTCCCTTATACTCCACCACATCCGACACAGTCAACACCTGATCCTTCACTGTAAAATGCACATCATAACCGGAGAAAGCCACCCCGTAGCGCCGTCCCGGGTCCTCCTGGTAGGAGGGGCGCGGATCCTGCTGCAGTACCTCAATCAGGGCCTGCCGCTTCTCCTCAGGAAAAACCGCAAGCAGTTCTTCCGGGAAATCCACCTTCAGACCATAGTCCTTCACATCACTGGCAAATCCCTCTCTGGCATCGGGATGACAGTCCACATAGGGCAGGTAAGGCTTGATATCATAGATGGGCGTCCTGTCCCGCAGGTCGATGCCGGAAACATACAGCACCATCCCCCTGTCCGTCATGCCGGTTCCCTCCAGCTTTACGCTGGAAAGTCCGATACTGTTGGGCCGAAAGGGGGAACGGGTGGCAAATACTCCCATATGGGTATTGCCTCCAAGCCGCGGCGGTTTCACCGTGGCTGACCAGTTCTCCCGCTCCGTGCCCTGGAATTTCCACAGCAGCCAGAGATAGTCAAAACCCTCGATCCCCTTTAGCGCATCCGGCGACCGGTATTCCGGCTCAAACACAATGGTCCCTTTCAGTCCCTTCACCAGGCCGCTCTGTCTGGGGATCCCGAACTTTTCCGGGAAATCCGTCTCAATATGGGCAATGATCTTCATATATTCTTCTCCAGAAATTCTACCATATCCACGGCCTTGGGCGGGCATCCCTTACAGAACTTTTCAAAACCGCAGGTACACTGTCCCACTCCCAGCTTCCCGCTTTTTCCCTTGTAGCCCTGGCCGATGGCGATCTTTTCTTTGCATCTGCGCAGCAGCCCCTTGTCATTGAGCCGGTCCAGAGCGTAGATCAGGGAACCATAGCAGGCGCTGCAGGCATCGGACGCCTCCGCGTACTTTGCCAGCTCCTGGACTCTTCTGGTCATCCGGATCTTGCCGGTGGCATTACAGCCCTCGTTAAGCTCTGTGATCCTGGCAGTGGAGGTATCCGCACATCCTACCCCCAGCCGCTCCGCCATGGGGATGTAGGCTATGTCATCCACCTGATAGCCCATGGTCTCGCAGACATAGGCATCGCAGAGCACCGGATCCCGGAACCCCATGATCCGGTTCATGGTTACCGGATTCCCGCCTTCCTCAAAGTCCAGATCTCCGCAGATATTGTCTACCAGGATAAAGTCATTGGGTACCACTGTAGCCAGATGGGCGATGGGCTTGTGCAGCCCCATGGTATGGAACCTTCGCTTTTCGCTGTTGGGGATCAGTCCCTTATTGTTCTTAAGCGCGCAGGTGATCACTGTCTGGCAGTGTCCCTTCAGTACCGGCATATTGATCAGAAAGTCCAGGGACATGGGGAAATCGCAGACATCAATCTTCATCCCTTTGGCGTCATAGCTTGTGCAGGAATCCTTCTGGTTGTCCACCAGACGGATCCCATACTTTTTGGCCACCTGATAGTAGCCGCAGACCCGGAAAGCAGCTTCCGTCCTGTCTCCCACCCAGGAGCCCTCTGTCACGAAAATATGTCTGAAGCCATGATCCTGGAGATATTCGATGGTTCCCTCAATCAGCTCCATATGGGTGGTCGCCCCGCCTTCCGGGGTTCTGGCCACTACCAGATTAGGCTTTAAGCCGATCTTCTTGTCCGTATCCCCTATCTGGTCCGCCAGTCCGGCTGCCGTCAAAAGCTTCTTTGTCATTTCCTTATAATTCTTTCCGTAGATCATCAGAATCTCATTCTTTTCCACCAGTATTCCTCCTTGCCGGCAGCCGGGGAAAGCCAAAAAGACCTCCTGCCCGGATGCCCGAATCATGTTCATGATCCTATTTTAACGGTTTCCTGACAGGAAGTCTACAATATTTATCAGAAAAATATTCCCCTCTGTAACAGTTTGTTACAGTTCACGGGGCGGGGGAAACTGGACGAAAACAGACGTCAAGCTGGCTTGTAAGACTGTTTTTGTCCAGTTTTCCGCATTAGGCGGACGCACGATGCTTCTTGTCCGTCATAGCCGGACAAGAAGATTCCCCCCATGAATAGTAACAACAGTTTTTGCAGTTCGGATGCCCCTCCCTTAAACAAATCCCAAATTTTCAAACTCGTAATACAGTCCGTCTTCCTCCACACTGCCGCAGACAATATCTGCCATGTCCTTCAGCTCCCTGCAGGCGTTCCCCATGGCGATACCGGTTCCGGCGCAGCGGATCATCTCGCTGTCATTCATGCTGTCGCCAAATGCCACCGCGTCCCCAGGCTCCATGCCCAGATGACGGCACACCAGCCTTATGGCGCTGCCCTTATCTATTCCCCTGGGAATGATCTCCCCATTAAAGCAGGCCGTGCTGTCCCCATAAGGATGGACGACGAATTCAAAACGGTCTTCCAGACTGGACTTTGCCCTCTCCACCGCTTCCAGGGAGGTGCTGGTAAAGCAGAGCTTGTAGGCGCCTCCTCCCGGATACTGGTCATAGGGCCGTATGAGGATCCCTGCCTCAATCTCCCTCTGCATCCGGATCAGCTCCGAATTGGCCGGATCTGCCCTGGCCTCCTTTAAAAGCGCTTCCATCTGCGGATCTGTGTAGATTCCCTTATCATCCTCGATCCTGCAGAAGATTCCGTTGGCATGAAATACAGCCAGACATTCCTGCACCGTCTCTTCCGGCAGCAGACTGTCATACAGCACCTGCCCTCCTACCTCCACATGGGCTCCGGCACTGGATATGATCCCGTCAAATCCCAGCTCCAGGATATCTTCCCCAATGATAGGCATGTTTCTTCCGGTACAGAGGAACACCCCATGGCCCTTGGCCCGTGCCCCCTGTACCGCCTTCCTGGCCAGCCCGGAAGGCGGGGCCATGGAAGCAATCAATGTACCGTCAATATCCAAAAAAATCAATTTCCTATCCATGCATTTCTCCTGATTCTATTACTGCGGCTGCTTTCGTATCTCTCCCCAGCTTTCCGGCAGTCACCTTCTCCAGACGCTTTTCCTGGGGCAGATCTGCAAAAATCATGGGAATCACCGTGTCGTAGCCTTCTTTCTCAATAGCCGCCTTATCAAACTCAATAAGAAGCTGCCCCCTCTTCACCGTATCGCCGCTGGCCACATGGGCAGTAAAATACTTTCCGTTTAAGTTCACTGTATCGATCCCGATGTGGATGATGATGCTGGTTCCCTGGCTGCTGGCCAGACATACCGCATGCTTTGTGTCAAAGACGCTGAGGATACTGCCGTCCACAGGAGCATAGACTCTGCCCTCTGACGGCATCACTGCCACACCGTCTCCCAGAATCTTGTTGGCAAAGGTAGCGTCCTTCACTTCCTCAATGGGAAGCATCTCACCCTCCGCATAACCGTAGAAGACTTCTCCGTCACCAGAGGCGGTACCGGAACCTGCACTGCCGGCTGCAGGAGTATTGCCTGAGTTTGCACCGCTTCCGGCTGCGGGAGCATTTCCTGGATTTGCACTGCTTCCGGCCGCGGAAGCATTGCCTGAGTTTGCGCCGTTTCCGGCTGCCGGGGTATTACCTGCTCCTGCACCGTTTCCGGCTGCAGAAGCATTTCCTGAGCCTGCACCGCTTCCGGCTGCGGGAGCAGTGCCGCTCTCTGCAGGTGTCTTATCCATAAAATTCCCCAGAACCAGTGTCATGATAAAACCGCCTGCGATTGCCACTCCATGGGCGATCACATAGTTCACATATCCATTGCCTGCCGGATCTGCCAGAGCGATCCCCGGCACCACCGTGGTACCGAAGCCCACTGCCGCCAGATTGGTCATGTAGACCACCACGCCGCCCAGGGCGCCGCCGATACATCCGCCGATGATGGGGAAACGGTACCGCAGGTTGATACCAAACAGTGCCGGTTCTGTGATACCGAACAGCACGGACACAAAGCTGGGGATACACAGTTCGCGGATCTTGACATTCTTGTTGTGACGCACCAGGTAGCCAAGTACCGCTCCGCCCTGGGCGATGATGGCCACGGACATCAGAGGATTCAGGAAATTCCTTCCGGTATCTGCCAGAAGCTGGGCCTCAATGGCCCCAAAGATATGGTGCAGTCCCGTAATAACTACCAGCTGCTGCAGCCCTGAGAACACAGCATAACCGAATACCCCCAGGTTCTGGGTCATCCACACCAGCGCATTGGTGATCCCGGAGGACAGCCCCCGTCCCACCGGCCCGATGACGGTGAAAAGCAGCAGAGCACCTACCAGAGTGGTCAGAAGAGGCGAAACCAGAAGACGGATCACCTCCGGAACCTTCTTCTCAAAGAAGATATCCAGCTTCGCTGTCACGAATCCCATAAGCAGTGCCACGATGATGCCGCCCTGGAAGCCAACCAGCTGGACACCCAGGCCAAAAATATGTAGAGTTGTGACCTCCACAGTGCCCTGGGCCGCCGCATAGGCATCGGCCAGACTGTTGCTCAGCATGATACAGCCAATGACGATGCCCAGAATCGGTCTTCCGCCAAACCGCTTGCAGGCGCTGTAGGCAACTGCCAGAGGCAGGAATCCGAAGATTGCGCCGGAGGAAATGTTGATTAGCCGGTTGATACCAAACAGTGTCTCACTGTTTTTCACAAATTCAAGATTTCCCAGAACCCCGGACAAACCGGTCAGAAGGGCCGCTGCCAGGATCCCCGGCATGATATCCACGAACACATCGGACAAAGCCTTGATGATCCTCTGCAGGGGATTCATCTTCTTGTTTGCCACAGTCTTCAGATCACTGAGACTCATATTTTTCATGTTGTTCTGGTCCGCAAACACCTCATATACATCGTTGACCAGTCCGGCTCCGAAGATGATCTGCACCTGGTCGCCAGCCACAAATACCCCCTTGGCCAGATCCACATCCTCTATGGCTTTTAAATCTGCCAGATCATTATCCTTAAGTACGATTCTCAGACGGGTTGCACAGTGTGCCACGCCCTGGATGTTGGCCCTGCCTCCTACCAGTCTGGTAAGCTCTGTGGAGATCTTCTCATATCTCTGCCGCTTGTTCGCATCCATTTTAAACTTCTCCTTTCAGTTATGCAAGTATTTTTGCAATTTTTTCTGTAACCTTGTATTTATGATTATACCCGGTTATAATGAGAAACATATGGATTTATGTGACTTTTCCATTTGATTTTGTGGCATCTTCCCCTGAAGAAAGGAGGAATTCCCGTTTGAAAGACTTTATCTTTTCCAATGACTTTTCCAGAAATATCGATGCCATGATCTACACCTGCGGCTATGAGAACTGTACACCCGGACACAGCTACGGACCGGTACTGCGCAACGGATACCTGATCCACTATGTCTTAAGCGGCTGCGGGATCTACAAGGCCCGCGGAAAGCTGTTCCGGCTAAAGGAGGGGGATGCCTTCCTCATCTGTCCCGGAGAGCTGATCTACTATGAAGCAGACCATAAGCATCCCTGGACCTACACCTGGATCGGTATGCAGGGAATCAAGATCCAGGGATATCTGGAACGCACCTGCCTGCTGGAGAAACTGGTATTTCACTATGGCCGGGATGACCAGATCCGTCTGTGCCATGAGAAGATGTTCGAGGCCGACAAGCTTCCATGCAACCGGGACCTGATCATGAACAGTATCCTGTACGAATATTTGTTTCTGCTGGCCCGCAAGTTCCCCGGCACCCAGAATATGGCGGAACAAAAAAAGACCAGCCACGTGGAGGCAGCGCTGAAATTCATTGAAAGTGATTACTGCAATCCCATCACGGTCCAGGACATCGCCGACCGTCTGGGGCTGAACCGCTCCTATCTCCACCGTCTCTTTAAGTCCATTACCGGCATGTCCATCCAGGACTATCTTCTGGACTACCGGATCCGGCAGGCCTGCATCCTTCTGAGAGACACGGATCTGTCGGTAAGGGCCATTGCACATTCTGTCAGCTACATTGATGGATTATATTTTTCGCGGCTGTTTCACCAGAAGAAGGGGATGACCCCCAGCCAGTACCGGAAGGAAGTCAGAAAGGGCGGCCCAGAGGATGTCTGAACTGTCAGAACGAAGAATCCAGCACAGGATTCGCCATAATAACCGATAAAACAAAAAAGAGCCTGCATTCTTATATCCAACACAAGAATGCAGACTCTTTTTGAGTATTTCAAGATTCAGATCCTTCTGACATCATAAAAGCTGTAACAAACTACCTGAAAGCACTGTAATCCACAGAATCCCGGATCTGGAACTTGCTTAACAGATTCCGCAGTACCTGGGCCTGACTGGACAGCTCTTCACTGGCCGCGGCGCTCTCCTGGGAGGTGGCAGAGTTGTTCTGAACCACGCTGGAGATCTGGGAGATACCGTCACTGATACCCCGGACGGAAGCAGCCTGCTCCGCGGAAGCCTCGGAGATCTGGCGCACCCGCTTGATCACCACCTGGGCGCCTTCCACCACATCGGTCAGGGCGCTCTGGGTTGACTCGGTCAGCTGTACACCATTGGAAACTGCCTCCAGAGTCTTGGAAACCAGCTGGGAAGTACTCTTGGCTGCATCTCCGCTCTTGGCCGCCAGATTCCGTACCTCGTCAGCTACTACGGCAAAGCCTTTGCCTGCTGTACCTGCACGTGCTGCCTCTACTGCCGCATTCAGGGCAAGAATATTGGTCTGGAACGCGATATCCTCGATCGCCTTGATAATATTGCCGATCTCATTGGAGCAGTCGCTGATCTCATTCATAGCCTTGGACATCTCGTGCATCTGGCGGTTGCAGAGACTGATCTGGCTCTCCACCTGGTCTACCCGTATGCTGGTCTCATTGGCATTTTTAGCATTGTCATCAATCTGGTCAGATACCTGGCTGACAGTATTCACCAGATTATCGACTTCATTGGCCTGCTCGGTGGCACCCTGGGCCAGAGCCTGGGCACCGCTGGAGACATGTTCCGCGCCATTGCCCACCTGGACAGATACCAGCTGGATCTGGGACATGGTGTCATTAAGCTGGTTCATGATCTCTCTGGTGGAATTCTGGATTGCAACAAAATCTCCGATATAATCCAGCTGCGGATCCTTCTTCAGATTTCCCTTTGCAATAGCATCCAGATTCTCGGATATATCAGATATGTAAAGGGAAAGGGTCTTTGCCGCCTGATTCAGAGAGTTAGCCAGCACACCGATCTCGTCTTTATTCCTCACCCTGATCTCAAAGTCAAGCTTACCCTGGGAGAGCAGCTGGCTGTTTGTGGTGATGGCCTGGATCGGACGCACGATCTGGGACATGACATACTGGATCAGCAGTATGGAGACAACCAGGATCAGGATGACGGTAGCCACAGCCACAAAGGTGGTCATTGAGATAGCACGGTTAAGCTGTGCTTCATAGTCTTCTACCTGGGCCTTGCTGTTATTCACTACCTGGTCCAGCAGGGACACAAGACTGGAAACATTCTTCTTGGTCTGATTCAGGTACATATCCCGGGCCTGCTGGGGATTGGTGCTATTCAGCTCCAGAATCTCTGTGGCCGAACCGTGGATGGCCTTGTGGATCGGGATGATCTGGTCCATCAGGGAAGACAGCTGCGAATCAATGGTCGAACGGTCTGTGTTATACAGCCATTTCCCCAGGTCGCAGGCGGTGTAATCCGTACTGCCGGTGAAATCCGTACCAAAGCTGATGGCGGAGCTCAGATTCTCAATCCAGCTGAAATGCGCTTTTTCTGCCGCCAGAGCCACGGTGTGAACCTCTGTCGCAGAGGCAGTGGCCCTGCTTAACGCTTTGACCTGCCTAAGTCCAGTTATGGTGGCGGCTCCACTGATAATGACTACCACGAAGATCATCGCTACCCGCATCCATACGGCTTTCTTAATCGAACTTTCCATGTGCATAACCTCTTCTTTTTTTGTATTTCAGGGAAACTCTCCCTGATCTGTGCTTGAATGCACGCCTGGTTTTATTATACTGGAAAATGATCTCTTTTTCAATCATTTTATTTGTGGATTACATTCCCATCTTTTACCAGCCGTAACAGTTCAGATACCCCTTGAACTGTTACGGCATCTGCCCATGAAAATCGCTGCGCAATGGGGCAGATGCCCTCCGGCCACTACATTTTCGTACGGTCAGCGCAGCGGGTGCGCAGACCTATCCGAACTGTTACTACCAGCAGCTAAAAATCCAGACATCCTTTGAACCGTCACATGTGATATGTATTATCTTACACATCCAATCAGAGTATTGATATCCTCGACCCCATGGTTCTCCATATAAGCTTCTATCCCTTCCACAATCTCCACCGTAGCCCGCGGATTATAGAAATTGGCAGTTCCCACGGATACCGCCGCCGCGCCGGCCATGATGAATTCCAGGGCATCCTCGGCAGTGGCGATGCCGCCCATGCCGATGATGGGAAGCTTCACCGCATTGGCTGTCTGGTATACCATACGGACTGCCACAGGCTTCACGGCAGGACCGGACAGACCTCCTGTCTTATTGGCCAGGGCAAATCTCTGGCGGCTGATATCGATTTTCATGCCGGTCAGGGTGTTAATCAAAGACAGCACATCCGCGCCGCCTGCTTCCGCCGCCTTGGCCATGACGGTGATATCCGTCACATTGGGACTCAGCTTCATGATCACCGGCTGTCTGGCATGGCGCTTCACCTCCCGTGTGATAGCCTCCACTGCCCTGGGATCCTGGCCAAAGGCAATGCCCCCCTCCTTCACATTGGGGCAGGAAATGTTGATTTCCAAAAGATCCACCGGCTCATCGGAAAGCCGCTCCACCACTTCCAGATAATCCTCTATGGTCTTTCCGCAGACATTAACGATGATCCGGGTGTCATACTGTCTGAGAAACGGAATGTCCCGCTTCACGAACACATCAATCCCGGGATTCTGGAGGCCGATGGCATTGAGCATGCCGCCGTACACCTCGGCGATCCGGGGGGTGGGATTACCCGGCCAGGGGACATTGGCCACGCCTTTGGTCACCACGGCCCCCAGGCTGCCCAGATCCACAAATTCACTGTACTCTTCACCGCTCCCAAAGGTTCCGGAAGCTGTCATAACCGGATTCTTAAGCTCCACACCGGCCAGATTCACCCTGGTATTCATCACAGCTCCACCTCCTCTGCACGAAAGACCGGACCGTCCTTGCAGATCCGCTTGTTATGGACATGGGAATGGCCGTCCACCTCTGTGGATTTGCACACGCAGGCCAGACAGGCGCCGATGCCGCAGGCCATCCTCTCCTCCAGGGATAAATAACATTCCATGTTCATTTCATGGGCATAAGCCTTGATGGCCCGCAGCATGGGAACAGGCCCGCAGGCGTAGATGATCTGGGCCTCCAGATGATTCTCCCGGACAGCGTCCAGCACATTGCCCCTGGTTCCGGCGCTGCCGTCCTCCGTAGCCACAAAGACCGGGCCGTAGGGTGCAAACTCCCCATCCATGAACAACTCATCCCTGTATCCCAGGATGATCTGCCTGTCGCACTCCAGCTCCCTGGCCAGCTGGAGCAAAGGGGGAATCCCGATCCCGCCGCCGATGAGAAATGCTTTCTTTTTGCTGTCCAGAGGAAAGCCGTTGCCCAGAGGGCCCATGACTGTGACTGAATCCCCGGCCCTGTATCCGGAAAACTCCCTGGTCCCCTCTCCTGCCACCCTGTACACGATCCGCAGCCTTCCTCCCTTAGGATCTGTTTCACTGATACTGATCGGCCGCGGAAGGAGCTTACTGGGATCCTTTGTGTAGACGGAAAGGAACTGGCCAGGTCTTACCATCCCTGCCATCTCCCCCACATCAATCCACATGCTGAATACGCCCATAGCCAGCTCTTCCTGGCTAAGCACCTCTGCCGCCAGCTTCACTTTCTGATGTTTTGTTCTGTTTTCCATAGTCACCACCTACAGTACGCTGCCTATATCTGCCTTCATATCCAGAACCGCCTGTCTGGATGCCTCCGCAAAATGTTCCGGACCGAACTTTGCATACTTCTCCTGACGGTACGCCGCAATGATGCCCCTGGAAGAATTGACCACAGCTCCCAGCCCGTCCTCATTGAAGCATGCTTTGAGATCCTGGGCAGTACCGCCCTGGGCGCCGTATCCCGGCACCAGAAAATAGGTATGGGGCATCAGCCTGCGCAGGATGGCTCCCATCTCCGGGTAGGTGGCTCCTACCACCGCGCCCACATTGCTGTAGCCGCCGTCCATACAGTCGGATCCCCACTCCACAACCTTCTCCGCCACCAGCTCGTACAGAGGTCTTCCGTCAATGAGCCTGTCCTGGAACTCCCCGCTGGACGGATTGGAGGTCTTCACCAGGACAAAGATGCCCTTATCCTCTGCCTTACAGACATCCACAAAAGGCTTCACCCCGTCGGTTCCCAGATAGGGATTCACTGTCAGAAAATCCGTGTCAAAAGCCCGACACAAGGTATTCCCCACCTGCACGCCGCCCAGATGGGCAGTGGCGTAGGCTGCCGAGGTGGAACCGATATCCCCCCGTTTGGCATCGCCGATCACCACCAGCCCCTTCTCCTGACAGTATCTCACCGTCTGCTCATATACCCTAAGGCCAGGGATCCCGAACTGCTCGTACATGGCGATCTGGGGCTTCACAGAGGGGATCAGGTCAAAAGAATGGTCTATGATCTCCTTATTGAACTGCCAGATAGCCTCTGCCGCCCCTTCCAGGGTCTGTCCATACTCCTTCCAGGACCTGTTCCTGATATGTTCAGGGATATAACTTAACATGGGATCCAGCCCCACACAGATCGGAGCCCTGGTCTCCTGAATCTTCTGAATCAGCTTCTGAATCATGATATCCTCCTCGTAATTTTGCAATTTTCAGTAACAGTCCAAAGGGTATTTGGACTGTTACGGTTTTTATCATTCTAACATATCCACCCAGGGCTTTCAAGTCTGTTACGCAACTGTTACATTACAACAACTGTGCTGCCAAAGGCACCACTACCACGGTCATCAGGCCTGCTACCGCGATGGAGAGGCTGCTCATGGCGCCTTCGATCTCGCCCAGCTCCAGGGCCTTGGCGGTGCCGATGGCATGGGCAGAGGTTCCCAGGGCCAGCCCTTTTGCGATAGGATTCTTTACACGGATCCATTTGAATAAAGCTTCTGCCATGATATTTCCGAAGATCCCGGTGATGATGATACAGACCACCGTGATGGTCACGATCCCGCCGGCCTCCTCGCTGACGCCCATGCCGATGGCTGTAGTGATGGACTTTGGAAGGATGGTCACATAATGCACATGCTCCAGACCGAACACCAGGCTCATGGCAAAGATGCTGACAGCGCTGGCCGCCACGCCGGAGGTGATGGCCACAGCCACGGCCACCAGGTTCTTCTTCAGAAGCTCCAGCTGCTTGTACAGGGGGATGGCCAGACATACCGTGGCCGGAGTCAGCAGGTAGCTTATGTATTGTGCACTGCTGTTGTAGGTCTGGTAATCGATCTTAAAGGCCAGCAGTACCGCAATCACCAGAACCACCGCTGTCAGCAGCGGATTCAGCACTGCCCAGCCCAGGCGTTTCTTCAGCCATACTCCGGCCAGATAGGCGCCCAGACTCAGCACAAACCCCAGATACATGGATTCACTGACAAAATTCATCATTACTTCTTCCCTCCCAGCATTTTCTCGGCTACAATTCCTGTAACTGCCATGACAATAACCGTGGACACCATGCTGATGACCACCACAGGCACCAGAATCGCCTGGAGATCTCCCATACTCTCCAGAAGCCCTACTGACGCCGGCACGAACATCACCGGCATGATATCCAGCAGGAAATTCCCCGTTGCCTCTACCTGCTCCAGCTTCAGGATCCCCCCGCACAGAAGAACCAGCAGCAGGAACAGACCATACACACCTGCCGGAACCGGCAGAGGCAGAAGCTTATTGAGAAACTCTCCTGCCAGCGTCAGACCAAAAATAATAAAACATTCCCGGATATACTTCATCCTATACCTCCATTTTCCAGCTACTGTCCCACACCTGACAGATTCAAGGGTTACTGCTTGCAGGGCATCTTATTGTCCACTACGACCGGACAATAAACATCAAATGTCCTCTTAATGTGGAAAACCTGACAAAAACAGTCTTACAAGGGAGCCTGACATCTGTTTTCATCCAGTTTCCCCGCCCCGTGAACTGCAACCCAGAAAGAGCTGTCATCATCCTGAAACAGAAAACCTCTTGTATTGTTGCGCCTGTTCTTATATACTTGAGGTATTATAGTTCAGAAAGGACCGGAATTCAACCCATGAAAAAAGAAATTATCCGTTATCGCCTGCTGCCGGAGGCACAGAAACTGCAGATTGCCCAGCTTGTAGACCAGTGCTGCCAGCATGACCACACCCATTTGGTCTATCCCCTTGAGGAATCCAACTGCACCCACTACCTCCTCTTCTCTGAGGGGGAGCTTCTGGCTGTGCTGGCCCTGATCCTCTATCCCCATTCCCATGTGGAATGCAGCGCCTTCACAGCGCCTGAACACCGCCAAAAAGGATATTTCTACGATCTGATGAATGAAGCTGAGGATGAATACGAGGAATATGATGTGATGTTTCTGGTGGATGAGCAGTGTCCGGATACCGTGGCCGCCATGGAAGCCCTGGGCGCAGAGCAGGACCACCAGGAGCTGCAGATGGAGCTGCACCTGACCTCCTCCGGCAATGACAGCCAGCCGGCTCTTCCAGAAGAGGCCCCTGCCCCAGGCTCTGACACCAGCCAGGGGACAAGCGTCACCGAAACCTGCACCACCTCCCAGACCAGCCCGGATCTGTCAAGCTATCTTCTGTTTTCAGAAGCAGATCCTGCCAATCCCTCCAACTGCTTCTGGAAGCTGTTCCGCACAAGGGCCGGCGGCAAGAGCAAAGGCAAAAAGCTTCTGGGAAGCTGCCAGATCCTTGCCCTTTCCCCCCACCATGCCTGTCTTCACCACATGGAGATCCGTACCTCCCTGCAGGGCCAGGGACTGGGCACCCTGTTTTTAAAACTGCTGACAGAAGCCCTGGCCAGGGACGGCATTACCCGCATCCTCTTGCAGGTATCCGACGACAATCCGCCTGCCATAGCCCTCTATAAGAAGGCAGGTTTTTCGGTGACGGAAACCCTGGCCTGTTATCTCTATTGACCTGAATGGTAACAGTTCAGATATCCTCTGGGCTGTTACCTGGGCTGTTACCTGGAATGAACCATGGCAGCAGACTGCTTCTGTAAAGCGTTTGCAAACACATGAAAAGGCTGCGAAAAAGTCCCTCCCGCATTTCCCAGATCAGCGGTTGTATGTAAGGTTCCGTTGATTTGGGAAATGCGGGAGACTATGACTTTTTTCGCAGCCCTTTCTTTTTCCTGAATCCGTGAAGCTATCAGCTTGATCATGCTAATCCTAAAACAGATGTGAATAGCAGATGCCATTTACGTTCTTTTGCCCCCTTACGCTAAAAAATACCCTTTGGTTCGCTCTGTTCTTTCAAAGCACCATATAATTCTTTAACGCTACCAAAAGTATATGTCGGCTTAATGTTGCCATTCTTTATTTCATCTACTGTCGCCTCTCCTGTCAAAACGCAGATTGCAGTAACGCCAGCGTTAATACCCATAGCAATATCTGTATATAGCCTATCTCCTACTACAACTGTTTCTTCAGCACTACATTCAAACTTTTCTCTTACAATATCCACCATTGCACGCTCAGGCTTTCCAATAAACGTTGGCCATTTTCTTGTAGCGTTCCTTATCATTCCACAAATTGAACCGCAATCTGGGATGAACCCAAAGGCGACAGGGCAAACCCAATCAGGATTTGTAGCTATGTATGTTACATCCTGAGTACTAAGAATTTCACAAGTATTACGCAATTTTTCTGTTGTTAGTTCCATATCGAAACCAACTAATACGACACCAACCGGCTCTACATTCTCTGTTACATCAATACCCGCAGCTTTAAGTTCAGCCACAAAACTTTTTGTGCCTTGACAGTATACTCTTGCACCAGACTTTTCTTTTTCCAGCCAAAGTATTGATGCTTGTGCTGATGTAAAAAAATTATCCGTTCCAGCTACTATGCCAAATCGATTGACCTTCTGAATGTACTCAGTAACAGATTTCGATGAATTATTGGTAATGAAAACGTATATCCCCCCACATTCTTTAATCCGAGACAGAAGATTTAGTGTTCCATCAAAAAGAGTTTCTTCTTCATAAATGGTCCCATCCATATCAAAAAGCCATAATCGTTTATTTTTAAGTTTAGCTTCAATTCCAAAGTGATCTCGAATCATCACTTATCCTCCACAAATAACGTCTCTGCTGCTGCCAAATCCTCATGGTTATCGATTTCTAACCAACGCCCTTTAAGCGGGCACGCCTGAAATATTACATCATTAAGCGCATCATTTAGAGCAACTTCACTCCACATTTTCAGTTCCTTTTTCTCTTCAATATATTCTACACAATGGGCATAAAAAGCAGCTCCACCTTCAGCTGAGAACTTATAAACATCAATAGAGCTGCCGAGAGCATCCTCTGATGTGATTTTTTTAGAAATTGCGGCCAGTCTGTCTTCCTTTTTGACCACTTTCATAGATTCTTCAATATAACGGCCCATATCTACAACAATTGCATTGGGAGAAGAAACAGCAAGGAGAGCTGTAATAACGGAGGCATCGAAAAATACATCTGCATTCATCATCAGGAAAGGTTCGATAGTTCCATCGGGAAACATCGACTTAATTCCAAGATAAGCAGAGTACATGTTGTTCGTCGCAGCATAATCCACCGACTCTACAATGTTTATGTCAGACCATCTTTCATGCACAGCTTTTTCAAGGATATCCGCCCTATAGCCAGATATGATTGTTATATCTTCTATGCCATTCTCATGGAGATTTTCGATCTGCTTAACGAGGATAGGCTTTCCGTTAATGGGTACCAAAGACTTTGGGGTCTTATCTGTAATCGGTGCTAAACGTGTTCCAAGGCCTGCCGCAAGAATAAGTGCTTTCATTTATAATTCCTCCTCCAGTTCGTGGTATATGCTTCTAAGTTTTTCTTCGTTCAAGTCAGCTTCATGCAGATAGGTATAACGGTTGTTTCTCATCGCTGTAGCGTATTGCATACAATAGGTAAACGTGTCCTCTGAAATTTCCATTGTTCTTGGATTTACATCCACATCAAATTTCTTTAGATAACTGACAACAGGAGAAGGGTCCTCCCCTATAATCTTCAATACTGCAACTGTCCCGAGAGCAACATTTAAACCATGAAGGTTCTGTTTCTCACAGAAATGATCAAGTGCATGTGAAAACAGATGTTCAGAACCCGATACTGGCCTTGAACTGCCTGCATAGTCCATGGCAATGCCTGAAAGAACAAGACAGTTCGCGAGAACATCAATAAATTCTGGACATATATGGTCATACTGTGTCTTCATAAGAGCATCCAATGATGTCCGGGACATCATATAAGCATAACCATTCATTTCATCCCTGCCACGGGATACGGCAAAATCCCAGTCCTTAAGTGCCATATAATTGGAAATGGTGTCACCTATTCCGGCTTTGATCAGTTGAGATGGGCAAGTTGCAATAAATTCAGTATCTAAGATAATCATTGATGGCATTGCGCATCCAAGACTCTTTGGCTTATTGTCCTGGCGTTTTAAAACAGCAATTGGCGAAACAAGGCCATCATGCGACATTGTAGTTGGTATAGAAAGAAAAGGACGTTTTGAAACAAAAGCAGCATACTTTGCTACATCCAGTGTTTTCCCCCCTCCCATCGCAACTATGCAATCTATATCCGTAGCAATTACACGTTCCGCAACTTCCATTGCATATGCAATTGTGTTGTAGTCCACAGACTGATCCCTAATGCGTCCAACAGCTTCTATCTGTGGTCGGACAATATTGCCATATAGAGAATCGACATATGGGTCGGAGACATAAAGAATTTTGCCACTGATGTTTGACTCTTTAAGTGTTCGTTCTATATCATGTATTGTCCCTTTGCCAATTTTTAAAACATTTGATTTCAAAGAGTCACCTCCATAAGCATCCACACTCAAAGGCTCCAATGTGCTTTTACATAATTGAGTGATAACAATATTCCCCAAAAAGACCAGATACATATTTCATCTGCTCTACAGTCCCCATGGTAATACGGATACAGTCCTGAACACTCTCACTTTGACTAATATTTCTTATAAACACATTATTGCGCTCAAGATAATTAATGATTTCGCTCTTTGTAAGCTTGTCCAAACACTTTAACATGACAAAATTAGCATGACTTGGATAAGCAGTAAATTTACCATTGTACTTCTCATTAATTTCATCTGTAAAGTATTTTTTCGCATCATTAACTTTTTTAACATAATCCCGCATATACTTTACATCAGAAAGTGCTCCTATAACCGCCTCCTGGGCAAAAGTAGTTATGTTTTTCGGATTCCGAATACTCGAAATAAACTTAATATTATCAGCAGATGCAATTAGATATCCAAATCTTATATTAGCCATGCCAAATGCTTTTGACATTGTGCGTGAAATAAGAATATTTTCATACTCCAAAACCAGATCTTTACAAGTTTTATCTGCATCAAATTCAATATATGCCTCATCAATAAGAAACATTGTTGTATCAAACTTCTTAAGCAGATAACATATATAATCCTTCTCTAACAAAAGTCCTGTTGGATTATTGGGATTACAGATATATACAAGAGAGGGCTGTTTTCTCTCTATCTTTGCTTCAAAAGCTTCTGCATCAAATGAGAAATCATCGTTAAGCTCAAAAAACATCACATGGGCACCAGCAACTTGGGCTGTAAGTCTAAAATTGTCATAACCCGGCCACAGAATAAGTGCAGGATCACCAACTGTTATATAAAGTTTTGAAATATACTCATGTAATGAATCAGAACTGGCAAAGTACTGAATATTATCCTTAGGGAGACCAACATAATCTGAAAGCAACTGATGAAGCTCCGCATTATAAGTAGCTGGATACAGATTGAGAAAATCTGTTTCAAGTAATTTTTTAAGCCGTTCTTTTACTACTGGAGAAGGTTCGTATGTAGCCTCATTCCAGTCAAGCTTAAGAATTGAGGTTCGTTCCGCCGGATCTACTGTCCAGACTTTATGGGATGCAACTTTATAAGGCTTGAAGTTTCTTAAATACTTATTAATGTAACTCATTTCATCCTCCATTTTTCAAATTCGTCTTTGTGCGTTTAATATTTTCATAATCGTTTCACACGCTTTTCCTTGTTCGTATGATTCCTGTTCTTCAATATGTTTAGTAAGATTATATGAATATTTTAATGTATCAAATTCTCTGATGTTTTCGATCAGTTCAGGCTCATTCTCCGAAAACGGGAATGGTAAATCAAAATAATCATCATACAATCCTCTGGATTTGGAATACTCATTAATATCTGGCGCAAAAATGAATATCGGCTTACCCGTTAACGCAAAATCCCAAAGTGTACTGGAGTAATCAGTAATTAACACATCAGAAATATATAGTAAATCCTGCATGTCTGGATATGATGTAACATTAATTTGCTCATTTGAATCGCATATATTATCAGTCACTTTAGGGTGCATCCTGATAAAAACAATCCATTCACCTCCAAATGTTTCTTTTAATGCGTTTACAACACTATTTGCATTAATACGGTTATTGATCGTCAAATCGCTTCGATATGTAGGTGCATACAATACTATCTTTTTGTTTTCACATTTCTTAAACTTATTTCTGATTTCTTGAAGCCGACTGCTATCTTTATTAAACAAACAATCATTTCTTGGGACACCACACCTTAATATTTTTCCATGATACTCGAACGCTCCTCTAATTATCCCATCATATCTCTTCGAATGACTCAGAAAATAATCCGTAAAATTAACCTGGGATTTATTGAAAAAGTCATTAGCATCTTTTCCTATTTTTTTATAAGGATTTCCATGCCATGTATTAAATAGGGACTGCTGCTTTCGATATGGTATATAAAAAGGAGCATTAACGTTATAAATAACAGCCTTTGAGGTCATAATATGATATACTCCAAACAATGATCTCATCTTTACAAGATTAATTTTATCCATATTCATATTTTCAAATCTGCTTATATCATAAATCCCCCACATCAAAATATATTTGTCAGGATAATTGTTCATACAATACTCTGCCAGCGCTTTACAATCATATCCAAATCCAGTTTCTTTAGAACTC
>Ga0137308_101219_pt1 | contig 27807 bp, 23 predicted proteins | sample Inofrocosms_June_FD_97181 | JGI IMG/M metagenome (GOLD analysis project Ga0137308, IMG submission 97181) | Mouse cecal microbial communities from Vienna, Austria - N-Acetylneuraminic and N-Acetylglucosamine D2O microcosms_June | ecosystem: Host-associated > Mammals > Digestive system > Large...
CAATGCCGCTCATCATCAGTTCAGTCTCTTTTTTATCTCCCACAATAATTCTATAGTCACTTGCCCTGTTCTCATATGAATTAGGCTCTACAGCTATAGTATAATTGCAGACTGTCGCTTCTGCAGAAGGCTTATCAATGTATCCCCAGTTTTTTGCCTGCCTGGCGCTAGTTCCTCTGGATAAAACCTCATTTCCGGCTTCGTCATATACTTTGATTTTTGTACCAACATATCCTTTTCTGACCAAGCACACCGCTGCGGAATCCATATCTGAAAAGTCCACTGAGAAATTATATGTAGCTGTATCTTCTGCGGAAGTAAAGCTGCCTTCAAAAACCTGATATTTTTCCGGTTCATCTGGTTCTTCGGGAGCAGAAGCAGAGATCACCTCGATTCTGAAACCTATCGCTTCCGACATTTCTCCTGCGCTGTCTTCCACCTGATAATACAATTCATACGTACCTGGAACAGTGATCTGAATAATAAATCCTTCTTCTATTTCCGCCCAAATGTAGTCGGCTGCACTGCCGCCAACATAACGATTTACTATTGTGTCGGAGTCCGCATCCGAATCATTAAAAACAAACCCGATCCGTGTATCGGTAGTTATTTTACCGTCTATCAGGGTTTCTTCGTTTAATATGACCGGGATCAAATCTGCTGTCGGCGCTGTTCTTGCCATTCCTCTGTCAACTGAGATACTGTCTGTTACACTTTCGGCTGTTTTATCAGTGCTTACATCTAACTCAATCTTTTCTACATCCTTTAAAACAGTCTCTAATGACCTCATCTCCGGATCTTCAGTACTTTCAACACTTTCCAGGCTCTGTGCCTGTACCATATCGTTTTCATTTTTTTCTACTCTGACCGGCTCCAAATCAACTTCTTCAAAATCAGGGTTGATATTTGCCTGCTCTTCTAACCATTCCTCATAAGTCATATTGGTTACAGGTTCTTTCGCCAGTGCGGTAGCTGAAAACAACATACTCAAAACCAAAACATGTGCAAAAAGCTTTGCCATCTTTTTCATTATGTTTTCTCCTTCGCAATTTTCACTTTGAATCCGAAGCGCTCACATACTCCCCGCGCCCGTTCGCATCATACACATAGCCGCTGAATGACAAAGTAAACTTATGTCCTGCCGTTACAGAGGAACTCTTTGTCTCAGAACAATTCGCCCCATTGACGGATATAGCCCATACGCCAACATTGGTTCCTGCCGTATTATCGACAAGTTTCAGAGTACCGGTTATCTTGGATGTGCCTGCTTTTCCCTTAACTGTTAACGATGATCTTGCTGTGCTTCCGGAAACTGTTAAATTTACTGTCACCGTATCCGCATTATCCCAGTATGGCTGAATTCCTGCCGCCTGTACTGATACTTTGGCAATACCAAAGCACACAAAAAACGCCAGCAGCAATATTGTAATGTTTCTCTTTATGCTCTTTTTCATGCTTCTCATTCTTCTCTCACCTCCTCCCTCTACTTATAAAACACTCAAACAGGCTAAAACCTTACAGAATTTTCCAGTAAATTTTTATTTTTTTATTTTTATCCCATCCTTTATTTTAAATATCTCCTCCTCACTAACATCCGCAATTAAAGAAAATGTAAGCCCTTCTTTTGACCTCCATAGCATAGAATAGCCCCCATCCTCAAATTTAACTAAAAGCACATCGTTACCTTCTCCATCCTGTATCACTGATATCTCACTGTGCTCATTGTCATACTGGTGATTACCTCCGGACGGCGAGTAATCAAAAAATATCACTTTTTCTTCATCTTCATATGAAAAATATGAAAAACTTCCCCCAAATATTTCATCACAATACTCCATCTCCAGTTCAAACCCCTCCGGCACATACGTAAGTTCATACATCGGTACAGGTCCCGTCCACTCCGCATCCGGCATATCCACTTCCATATGTGTACTGTGCCATTTCACCAGCACATCCCACGCCTTCGCGATATACCCCGGATTGGTCAGGCACAGAATGATAAACAGGATCGCCGCCGCGGACAGCATATACCTCACCGCTGTCCTGATCTGATACTTCCGCCTCTGCCAGCCGATCAGCCGTTTCATCCTCTGTTCAAACCCCGCCGAAAATGCCGCCGGCCCCTGCTGGTCTTCCATATATTTCATGCTGTAAAGCTCCGCCTCAAACATCAGCCTGACAAGCCTCTCTATCTTCTGCTCTTTTTGGTCTTTTGCCATGCTGTATTTCATCACATCATCACATCCCCTCTTCACTTAATCTCTTCCCCGTCCGATCCTCTCTTCGCCTGATTCCCTTTTCATCTGATTCCCTTTTCATCTGATTCCCTTTTCATCTGATTCCCTTTTCATCTGATTTCCTCTTCACCTGATCCCCTCTTCACTTGATTCCCTCTTCATCTAATGCCTTCCCCAGCTTTTCCTTCGCCCTGTGCAGTCTGACCTGCGCCGCATTCTGCGATATGCCGAGAATTTTTGCCGCTTCTTTTACCGAAAGTCCATAATAATACCGCAGTACCAAAATATCATGATACACGGCAGGCAGTTCCCTCAAAAGCCGGCGGATCAGTTCCGCCTCCTCCTTCTCCACCGCCATTTCCTCCGGAAAGCGCACCTTAGCTGCATTTTCTTCCTGATACAGCGCTTCCATCACATCATCCTCCAACGGCAAGATCCTTTTCTGTCTACGCAGCAGATTGATCGCCGTATTTCGGACAATCGTAATACACAGCCCCTCCATCTCCTTCTCAGAGAGCCCTTCATAGCGCCGGAATTTATCCGCCAGTTTCGCAAACGCGTCATGCACCGCATTCTCCGCCTCCTCCTTCTGCCCCAGAATGCCGTAAGCAACGCAGTACATACTATCTCTGTTCCTTCCGTAAATCTCTATAAAATTTTTCTTTTGTTCCTCAGTCTCCAGAAGAGATAAATAAAAAAGCATGCTGTTTTCCCCTCTACTTATAAAACAAATAAACACGCCAGAACCTTACAGGTTTTTCAAAAATTTTTTCTTTTTTCTTAAAAAAGACCGGAAATCCTTTTCCTGATTTCCGGCCTTCCCCTTTATCTAAATCCCAAACTGTCTTCTTACCGTCTCCACTCCTTCCGGCATACAGCCTATGGATTCCGCAATTCTTTTATCCGTTTCCCCGTCCTGTTCTTTCCGCTTTTTCAGTTATGCATTAATGACTTTTCTCTCTCCTTAATAAAGAAATCCTCTCCACCGTTTTATATCCGGCATATCCGGCGGTGAGCCCGACCGCTATGCCTCCGAGGATATCCGTCGGAAAATGCACATATAAATACAATCTGGAAAACGCTATCACGCAGGCGAGCAAAAGAGCCGCTTTCCAAAGCCTTCGCCTCCCCGAAAAATAAAGCGCCGTAACGGAAGCAAAGGAAGCCGCCGTATGTCCCGACGGAAACGAGTAATCCCATGGCCTGCTGATCAGCAATTGGATCGAAGTATTGATGTCACAGGGCCGGACTCTGGCAAACAAATGTTTCAATATCCCGTCGCACAACACAACATCCCAGCTAAGAGCCGCCGCCAGAACAGCCCCCGCCTTTCTTGTCTTCGGCACCGCCAGTAAAACAAGCGCAAGTACGATCCAGATAATCCCGGTATTTCCCAGCGACGATACCAACGGCATAAACCAGTCTCCCAGCGGAGTCCTCATCCCCTGAATAAAATCCAGTATCCTGATTTCAAATTCCATATTAATCTCCATTCCGCCGTCTTTGGCCTGCGGCATTAATAGTAATGAAAGTTCTGCTTTCTTTCACACTTCATCCTTACTTCAGCCATAGTCAGCCGGCGGCACAAATAGTAATGAAAATTCTCTTTTCCCTACAGTTTAAATTCCTCCAGCTCCTGCAGCCTGTCTTCATATCTGGTCCCGAGACACTCCTGGAACGCCGCCTCTTTCTTCATTCCTTCCAGCGCCGCTCCCGCCGTCTTAATGGACTCGATCGTCCCCGCGCCTGCAATACAGCCGCCCGGACACGCCATGCCCTCCAGCAGATATCCGTTATACTTTCCTGCCTTTGCCAGCGTCAGAAGCTTCTTGCAGTTCTGCAGCCCTTCCGCGCTCGCCACTTTGATCTCCCGCTCCGGCTCCATCTCCTTGATCACATTGATCACCGCCTTCGCCACACCGCCGCTTGCCGCAAAGCCTCTGCCGTCCGCACTGGCACGCAGAAGCGGCTCGCCCTCCGGCAGTTCTTCAAAATTAACACCCTTTGCGGCAAACATTCCCGCAGTCTCCTCAAAGGTCAGCACAAAATCCACATAACTGCGGATCGTCCGTCTGCTCGCCTCCAGCTTCTTTGCCGCGCAGGGCCCCACAAATACGATCTTGCACTCCGGATTGCGCTGCTTGATCAGACGGGCGGTAAGCACCATCGGCGTCAGTGCCATGGAAATACATTCCGCCTGCTCCGGGAACAGTTTCTTCGCCATCATGGACCAGGAAGGGCAGCAGGAAGTCGCCATAAAGGGCAGTTTTTCCGGCACTTCTTTCAGGAAATCCTTTGCCTCCTCAATAGCACAAAGATCCGCGCCGATCGCCACCTCCCTCACATCCGTAAAGCCCAGTGCCTGAAACGCGCTGCGGATCTGCGTATTTTTCAACCCCTTAAACTGTCCTGCTATTGCCGGTGCCAGAATGGCAAATACCGGAGTGCTGCTCTTCAACGCCATGATCGTCTGATATATCTGCCCCTTATCCACGATAGCGCTGAACGGGCAGCTTACAAGGCACATACCGCAGGAGACGCACTTGTCCTGATCGATCTCCGCCCTGCCGTATTCATCGGATTTGATAGCGCCCATGCCGCATGCTTTCATGCAGGGCCTTTCCTGCTTGATAATGGCATTATAAGGGCAGGCGTCCAGACACTTTCCGCATTTAATGCATTTCTCCTGATCGATACGGGATCTGCCGCCCACCATGCTGATGGCGCCCCTCGGGCACACTTCCATACAGGGATGCTCCAGACAGCCCTGACAGCCCTCCGTCACCATAACCCGCTTTTCAGGACAGGAATTACAGGCAAACTTTATCACATTAATAAGGGGCGGCTCATAGTATTTTTCTTCGATCACACTGGCTTCCACTCCCGCGGAGATCGGTGCGTGTTCCGATATTTTCCGCAGGGACATTCCCATTGCCACCCGCAGTCTTTCCCCCACAATGGCGCGCTCCAGAAAAATGCTCTCCCTGTGGGAAGCGATCTCTCCGGGCATGATCTTATAGGGAAGTTCCTCCAGCTTCGCCGGGTCCTCTCCCTCGTAAGCCAATCTGGCAATCTCTGTAAAAATTTTATGTCTGATTTCTGTTTTCGATGAGTATAATCCTCGCATAATAAACTCCTCCTTTTTCCGGTTCCGCATCCGTTTATAAGATACACACAGCAGGGACATCATCATAATAACGCCGGCTTCTCAGCCCCGCCCTGCAATTCCGCACCTTCCGTGTTCAAAACAACTCCTGCCCGCCAAAAATCTCCAGCGCCCGTTCCGGAATCCCGTTCAGATAAGCGATCAGCACCCCGTAATTCGTAACCGGCACCCCCTGCTCCCTGCAGCACCCGAGCCGGTAATGCATCTCCCGCCGGTTCAGCATACAGCCGCCGCAGTGTACCACCATCTTACAGGAGGATACATCCTCCGGAAATTCCGTTCCGGAAGTAAACGAAAACAACAACTCCTTCTTTGTACCGCGGCGGATCATCGCCGGCAGTTTCACCGTTCCAATATCCCCGCACTGCCGGTGATGGGTGCAGCCCTCGCTGATCAGCACCCTGTCGCCGTCCTGCAGCCGCCCAAGCGCCGCCGCGCCCTTTGCCAGAAGCGCCAGATCCCCTTTATAACGCGCCATCAGAATGGAAAAAGAGGTCAGCGGCACAGATTCCGGCAGGATCCGGTTCACCCGGTCAAACACCTGACTGTCGGTAACCACCAGCTTCGGCGGACACGCAAGCTTCCCCAAAACCTCTTCCAGTTCCGTATCCCGGCAGACAAAGCCGAAGGCGCCGGCATCCAGAATTCCCCGGATCACCTGCTGCTGAGGCAGGATCAGCCGCCCCTTCGGCGCTCCGGCATCCACCGGCACCACCAGTATCACCGTATCCTTTTCTGACAGAAGATCCCCGATCAGCGGCCCCTCTGTCTCCCTTTCGGAAAGCAGCGCCGCCACGCGTTCCTTTAATTCATGGATCTTCCACCCGGTTTTCGCACTGACCCAGAGGGTGTTTTCGCCGTCCTTCGGCACCTCCTCCAACAAATCCGCCTTGTTCCATACCAACAGACAGGGAATCCCCTGCTTTTCAAAGAAATCGAGCAGTTCCCGCTCCGTCTCTCCAAGCGCCTCCCGGGCATCCGCCGTCACAATGGCAATATCCGCTTTTCGCATAACCGCTCTGGCTCTGGCGATCCGCTTCTCCCCGAGCTCTCCCGCATCATCCAGCCCCGGCGTGTCGATCAGCAGCACCGGGCCTGCCGGCAAAAGTTCCATCGCCTTATAAACCACATCCGTCGTGGTTCCCTTTTCCGCAGATACCACCGAAAATTCCTGTCCGGTGAAGGCATTCATCAGACTGGACTTCCCCGCATTCCGCCTGCCGAAAAAAGCAATATGTACCCGCTCTCCGAAGGGCGTCTGATTCATACCTCCCATTGCCCTCATGCATCCTCCCCTCTTTGTTCTCCTGCCGCCGCAACGTTAAAAATAAAGATCCCTCTGTCCCAGCTTCGTCTTCTTCAGGCGTTCTTCGGCAACAGCCCGTACTTTTTCACTGCCGATCTCCGAAAGCCTGCGCCGGATCATCTCCTCCCCGATCCGTTTTGTCTTATCCGCCGCATAATCCTCCAGATACTCCTGCAGCGTAAGCAGCGCATTAGGCAGACAACAGTTCTGTATCTGACCGGATTTACACAGAGACATAAACCGGTCTCCCGTCCGCCCTTCCCGGTAACACGCCGTGCAGAAAGACGGAATGTAATCCAGTTCCATCAGCCATCTGACCACCTCATCCAACGAGCGCCGGTCCGATACATCAAACTGGGTGGAATTTTCCTCCGCAGGCTCCGGCTCCCGATAGCCTCCCACACTGGTTCTGGAACCGCCGGAAATCTGGGAGATTCCAAGATGCAGCACTCTCTCCCGCACTTCCTTTTTCTCTCTGGTGGAAACGATCATGCCGGTATAGGGCACCGCCACCCGGATACACGCCACCAGTTTCGCAAAAATATCGTCCGATATCCCGTTGTCAAAGGCGCCCGGATCAATATCATCCGCAGGACACACTCTCGGGACGCTGATCGTATGGGGGCCTACGCCGTACACCGCCTCCAGATGCTCCGCATGCATCAAAAGCCCCGCGAACTCATAACGGTAAAGTTCCAGCCCGAACAGTACCCCCAGCCCCACGTCATCAATACCGCCCTGCATCGCCCGGTCATGCGCCTCGGTGTGATAGGCGTAGTTGCTCTTTGGCCCGGCGGGGTGCAGTTTTTCGTAGCTTTCCTTGTGATAGGTTTCCTGAAACAGAATATAAGTGCCGATCCCTGCCTCTTTCAATTGACGATACCCGTCAATTGAAAGCGCTGCGATATTCACATTGACACGGCGGATGGCGCCGTTTTTATGCCGGATCGAATAGATAGTCCGGATAGATTCCAGAATATACTCCAGCGGATTGTTCACCGGATCTTCACCGGCTTCCAGCGCAAGCCGCTTATGCCCCATATCCTGCAGGGCGATCACCTCCGCCCGGATCTCCTCCTGGGTGAGTTTCTTTCTTGCAATATGCCTGTTTTTTGCATGATAAGGACAATAGAGACACCCGTTGACACAATAATTTGACAGATACAGCGGCGCGAACATCACAATACGGTTTCCGTAAAAATCCTTTTTGATCTGCTCCGCCAGCGCATAGATCTCCTGATTTTTTTCTTCCAGTTCACAGGCAAGAAGAACCGAAGCCTCCCTGTGGTCAAGCCCTTTTCTCAGCCGCGCCTTCTCTAAAACCGCGCCTATCACCGCCGCATCCCTCCTGTGGGCGTCGGCATACGCCAGCGTGTCCAGAATCTCCTGATGATCTATAAATTCCTCTGCATGCGCAGACTTTTGATCGTACATAAATGCCTCCCGCAGGCACCCCTGCTGCCTGTCTAAGATTTGATAAACGGCTGTTTTTAACTATTGACAGCATAACGGAAAATCATCTTTCTGTCAATGAAATCGCTCTGCAGCAGGCAGGTTTGCTTCATGAAGACTTCATGAGGCATCCTGTGCGCGACAGGGGCAAAACACAGCGAACCGCCTGGCAGAAAATAACGCGCGCAAACACGACAGACAGCTTGTCAGAAAAGCACACAACGTAAACACGGCTGGCAGCACATCAGAAAAGCACACGCACAAACACCACCGCGCCCAACAGACACAGCAGTGTCCCGAATATCTTATTCATATAGCGCTCCCTGAACTTCACCGCCTTTTCCCGAATCATCGGAACGACCACAGCAATGATTCCCCACCAAATATACGTCCCGAAAAACGCTCCGCAGACCACCAGCGTCCGCTGCAGGGCGTCCGCCTCCTTTGAAACGCCCAAATAAGAAAACGCAAATAAAAACACAAAGATCGTCGCCGGATTTGCAAGCCCTATCATAAAAGTAGACAAGACCATTTTCGCGGATTCTACAGTTCCCAGCTTCTCATTGACCGGCTCTGCCTTTCCCAGAAGCAATCGGATGCCCATAAACAGAATCAGGCAGCCGCCCAGAATATTGATGATCGTCTGATGCTGTGAAATAAAATCGGAGATAAGGGTGATCCCGAATACACCCACGCCGGCATGAATGCAGTCCGCAAAGGAAGACCCGAGCCCCGTCAGCAGTCCCGCCTTTTTTCCATAACTGAATGTGCGCTGCATTACCAGCGCCCCTATGGCGCCTCCCGGCACACCAAATATAAATCCGATCAAAACTCCGCGCATCAAATAACTCATCTTTCCCTTACCTCTGTCTTCTGCTTCTTCCGCCTTTTATCTGAAGGAAGGATCACTTTTTCACTTCCCGTATCACCTCATACGCCGTATATTCCCGCTCAATATGGTACCCCAGCTTCTGCGCCAGCGCCGCCGACCATTTATTCTGGGCATCCCAGCCCGGATACAGCCCTCGGTCCAGACATTCCAGGATCAGCTTCGCCCCGCATATACAGGCGAACCCCCTCCTTCGGTGATCCTCCCTTGTATCGATCTCAACCTCTATCCCGCCGTCATAGCCGGAATAGGAAGAAGCGCCGGAAACCGGCTCTTTGTCCTTTAACAAAACTACACCCAGCCCATACTTCCGATATAAAGTATAGTTTTCATACTGTGATACCCAGTCCCTGCACCACATTATCTCCCCGCAGCAGCGGTACAATTCCTCATCCATCATCCGCAGCGTATATCCGGCAGGAACCGCCTCCGCAAAAGCCCTTAGTTTCTTTTTGTCGAAAACATCCGGTTCTTTTCTGGTCGCATACCGGATGACCTTTTTCGCCTTTTCCTTAAGAGACGACTCGATCAACGTCTCCCACGCCCGATCCTGCGATGCCATGATCATAAATCCCTCTTTTCCATAGGTCTGCTCCGTCAGGATAAATTCCTGTTCCGGCTTCCCCGCCAGAAAACAGAAATCTCCCAATACCGCCATAGCGGACGCTGGCTTTATCGGAGAATCCGCATAAACGGTTCCCATCACCCCCTGCAGACATGACCAGATCATGGTTTCCTGCCATCCCGCAAACAGCGGCGCCGCATTTTTTGTTTCCCTTAACGCATAAATCATTGTTCCTCCAATCGTTTTACCGCCATAAAACAACAAACACCTTCTCGGTTTCTGCTGCTTTCCCTGCAGGTCAAAGATCCGAAACTGCAATCTCCCGACTGTGCATCAAATGAATCCCTATATGTCCGATCCCGAGGATCACTACAGCCGCTCCCAACAGCACATTTTTCCCGTATACCGCAAGGACCAAAAAAGCCAGCTCTTTTTACTGATCTCCAACAGCCCGCTGTAATAATTTTAGAGATCTGTAATATTATAATCTTCTCATATTCTGTCATTTTATCACATCTGTCTGCATCTTTCCATCAAAACCATAACCTGTACCGATCCCTGAAGATAATCCGTTATGTTTCACGGGTCAGGAATGCGCATTTATTGTGCGTCCCGTATGAACATGATTCAAATTCGGGGCGATTCCCCCGCAACAAAACCTTCGATATCGCCCCGAACCGTTACTATGCATTCCCGGACAAAAAAACGCTCCGGCTGCCACCGCAATAAGAAAATCAACGCATAAGCATCCGCCTGCAGTCACCTCTGCCGACTGTTACCTGGTATCCCGCAGCCTCCATCCGGCGCCGCAGGTCATTTAACGCTTCTCTCTGCTCTGCCTCTTCATCTTGTTCCGGCGCCATATTTTCTGTTCCGGTTCCGCTTTCTCCGCATTCCTTACCGTCATACAGCGCGTACTGCCTGCGCACTCTCTCCGGCGTCAGGTTCGGCATACAGACATTTGCTCCCGCCAGCATCCCCATCTCCAATCCCCGGGGGTGGATCGTCCTCAGCGCCGTGGTCGCCGGCAGCAGCACATCTGGCAGCATCACACGGATCACCCCCAGCAGAAACAATGTCAGTTCCAGGCTCCCTGCCCTCCTGTCCCCAAACGGCGTATCACGCTGGGGAATAAAGGGACCGATCCCCACCATCTCCGGCTGCAGTTTATGAATAAACAGCAGATCCTCCGCCAGATGTTCAAAGGTCTGTCCCGGGGATCCCACCATAAAACCGCAGCCTGTCTGATAACCGATGTCCTTTAGATCAAACAGACAGCGCCTCCTGTTTTCCGGTGAGCAGGATGAAGGATGAAGGCTCCTGTAATGGGCTTCATCCGCCGTCTCATGGCGCAGCAGATACCTCTCCGCCCCGGCATCAAACCAGCGCTGATAAACCTCCCGCGGATGTTCTCCCACCGACAAAGTAACGGCGCAGTCCGGGTGCGCTTTCTTTACCGACTCCACCAGCGCTGCAATCTCATCCGGTCCATATCCCATATCCTCCCCGCCCTGCAGGACAAAAGTCCGATACCCCAGATCATAGCCCTTCCGACAGCATCCGAGAATCTCCTCCGGCGTCAGCCGGTATCGCCTGACCTTGCCGTTGGATGCACGGATGCCGCAGTAATAACAGTCGTTTTTACAGAAATTCGTAAACTCGATCAGCCCCCGGATATAGACATCTTTTCCGTAATACCGCTCCCTGAGCCTCCCCGCCCGCCCGAACAGCTCCCCGGAAAGCGCTTTATTCCGGCTTCCCAGCAGCGTTATAAAATCCGAGCGGGAAAGAACTTTTTCCCGCTCTAATTTTTCCAGTAATATTTCCTGCATAGACTTCTTCTGATACACTTTCTTTTAATACGCTTTCTTCCGAAATTTTATTTCCTGAATTTTAACATGTCGATCACAATCACATCCGTCTCGGCGTTATAAGTCCCTTCCAACGCCTCTCCCGAAGGATCGATCACAAGTTTTCCGCCGCCGTCGATCGTAAATTCGAAGATCTTATGGGAGCCGCCCTCCGATACCATCACTTTCCCGTTCTCAAAAAACCCCAGTTCTGTACCTCTGTTTGTGCTGTATGTTCCGTAGGGAACAGGAATATCGGCTGCCGCGCCGCCTTCCCCTGCTGCCGGATCTTCCACATTGAACTGTTCGGTATTGATATGGTCCGGTATGCTCTTCTCACCGTCCTTATACTGCATGGACATCACCAGAAATCCGAATACGCTTTCCTCATTCCTTGCCACTGTCAGACAATAAGGATAAGTGCTCACCATGTCCTCCTCCATAACAGAACAGGTTCCGGATATTTCGTAAACCGGGCTGCCCAAAGCATCACTCTGTGCTATACTCGTTTCCGTTTCTATCATATTTCCGCCCAGCCCGCAGACAACTTTATCATTCTCACAATAGGCGGATAAATCTGCATCCTGTATACCGAATACCGTTTCGAGATAAAACCGCATATCTTCCGCCTTTACATATCCTGTCCAATTTGTCTCATCTATCTCTACCGGCGGCAGATATTTTTCATAGGCCTCGCCTGCCCCCAATATCGTGATCATCTGAACACCTCTGCCGACATCCCGGACAGGATATTCATCCCCGTCCATATCCCCGCCGAAGAAATATTTGTTGAGTGTAAGCATGCTCACCAGCTCTTTCAGATCTTCCTTCTCACTGTCTCCCCTATGGCGTCCTGCATATTTTCATTGCCGTTCATTACCTTATAGATACAGGTATATATGTATTTGCTGGATTTTTCATAGAGCATCGTGAAAGCTTCCGCCCTTCCCGCCCTGTAATCCGCCACCGCCTGTTTCAGTTCCCGTGCTGTTTCCATCTGTCAAACTCCCTCATCCGTATCATTTACATCGGAACAACGTATCGCTCTTATGTTCCGCGCTCTCTGTTCCTGTCTTTTTTATGCAGACCATGCCACAATTTCAATCATGCCCATGCTTGAATCCCATCCGAGCACCTCAAAGTAATAACGTGTCGACGAATTTCCCACACTATCACCAATCCGCATAGCCTGCACCTCACTGTACGCATTCCGCTCAATATTGTAGGGCTCTAAAAATCCTGTGCCCCAGCCCGTCCCGGTATAGGCATCCATATAATTATACCATTCGTAGATATCATGTGCCCCGATCGTTTCATCCCAGTTTCCCTTCAGGCTCGGGTCCCATGTAATGCCGTTCGACTCTATGATCGTGCGGTAGATCATCAGCAGTTCGTTGATCGTATAACCCTTCGGGGATGCCGGCGCAGGCAGTTCGGGATATACAAACTCCGCCGACAGAGGCGCTCTTCCTTCCGCTTTTCCGAACCTCACATAATGCTGATATAACAGGCCCGTATTCCTGCCGTAGATCGGCATCAGATCCGGATTGGATTCCACATAATAATCGCTGTCAAACAATGTGCCGTCCGCCATCCTTGCCGGCGTCGCCTCCGCGGTCATACCGCTTCCCGCCATGATCGCCGCCGCCATCGCTGCCGCCATCACCTTTTTTCCCATTCTTTTCATTGCCTTCATTCTTTTTCCTCCTTGTCTTTAACATATATTATATTCCCTTATGGTTATATAAGGGAGTACTGCCTTTTTCAAAAGGTTTCACTTTTTTCAGATTTTTTTCCGCTTCTTTTGATATTTTTATCAGTTCCTCCGGAAGTTCGATATGATGATAAGCCGCAAAGCTTCTTGCCATCATACCAAGCCTCCCGTCTATTTTCTGCTTCTCTGTCAGTCCGCTGCCGCTGAACCTTTTGCCGTCTTCCCGCAGTGCATCCCTCTTTTGATAAAAATCAAACCACTGCCTGAATCCTTTTGGGGGGATTCCCGCATCCTCCTACCGGGGCATTTCCAGCAATACGCTCAGAAGAATGGGGCATGGCGAGGCGGTCAGTTCCACCACCCTGAATGAACTGTGCCTGATCCTAAACTGCAGCGTACAGGACATCCTGCGGTTTGACGCAGCCCCTGAAGGGTTGGAAGAGATCGACCTGCGCAGAAAAGAAATCAACCGTTTCCGCCGGAAAAAGAGCAAAAAGAAACTCTCCTCTGACTGACTCTGGTCAAAGGAGAGCGATCATCCTATCTCCTTCTTATTCGTTTTCTTTCCAGATCTTTATTTCCTGCTTTTCAAATCGTTTCTTTTATTCACACCGTCTCTCAGCAGCGCATAACCTGTTGACAGAAGCGGAATAAACACCAGCATTCCGATAACGCCAAACAGACTGCCGCCCACGCTGACAGCCATCAGAACCCAGATGGAAGGCAGCCCGACAGAATTTCCCACTACTTTAGGATAGATCAGATTTCCCTCTATCTGCTGCAATACCAGAAACAGTACCGCAAACCATAACGCCTGCATGGGATCGTTGATCAGAATCAGAAAAATCCCCACGGCACATCCGATAAAGGCTCCCACTATAGGGACTAACGATGTGACTGCGATCAAAACCCCCACGACAAGCGCATAGGGCATACGGAAAATGCTCATAAAGACAACAAACATTGTGCCCAGGATCACCGCCTCAAGGCATTGTCCCGTAATAAAGCTGCTGAAATTCTTATATAAAAGACTGCAGATCTCCAGCATTTTTTCTCCGGTGCGCACCGGCAGATAAGCAGAGAGCACTCTCCGCCCCTGATCCGCCAGACGCTCCTTCTGAGCCAGGATATACAGGGCAAACACGAATGCGATCACCATACCCACCACTCCGGATATGATACTGCCTGCCATGCTGACCGTGGAATCCAGCATATCGCCTGCACCGTTTTTCAGAAAATGAATGACATTCTCCAGAACCTCATCCCATTTGATCTCCGTTGACTCCAGCCTCTCTGCCCAATCCGACAGCACGGACTCCTTCTCTGCGAGCCGCTCAAATTCCAGCGTCATCTGTTCCATAAACGCAGGAATTTTTTTCCCTATCTCCGAAACGGTAGCTCCCATCTGCGGCAACACCATCCCCACAACCGCCGCGAGGACCAGCGCGATCAGCATGATCGACAATACTATACTAAGGGGCCGCTTCAGCTTTTTTACCTTCTCTCCCTTCAGACGCCCCAACAGTTTTTCTTCGATCCATTTCATTGGTATATTCAATACAAAAGCAACAGCCCCGCCGTAGAAAAACGGTTTTAAAATACCTGCCAAAAAAATGATCCCGAAAAACAGCTTTTCACTGTAGATAACCGCCAGAATCAAAAAAGCTGCCAGCACCATCAGATTCTTTATCTGTTTAATCTTTTCCCTGCTAAATTCCATATTATAAACTCCCTGACTTCCATGAAACGATTCTGCCTTTCACAAAGAATGACTTTTATCTTCCTTACTATACTATCCAACCACATTGATTTCAATGTCCTTCAGACAGCATTCTTATGTAAGAAATGATAAATCCCCCATCTCAGGGGGATTATCCGTCATGCTTTTGCAGACACCCGGATAACACATTGTGATCAATCTTACAGTCGGCAGCTTCTGCCGCTGTCATGGTTAAAGATTTATCTGCATTGCCGGGCTGCCCCGGATTGCCCTCACAGGATAATCGGGTGTGCCTCGGGATAAACGTATTCCGCCTACCTGAAATACCGCACCCCGGATTCAAAGATCTTCATATCCTGCTCCCCGTAGATATTGACCGCAACGCCGTCGTCCCGGCGTTCCGCGTGCGCCATCTTGCCGAAGCACCTGCCGTCCGGCGAAGTAATGCCCTCGATCGCGCGGTAGGAACCGTTGATATTATACTCCTCATCCATAGACGCCCTGCCGTCCATATCCACATACTGGGTCGCCACCTGTCCGTCTGCAAACAGTTTATCAAGCCACGCCTCGGATGCTACAAAGCGCCCCTCTCCGTGGGATGCCGGGTTTACATATGTCCTGCCCGGCTCCGCCAGAGACAGCCAGGGGGACTTATCGGAGACTACTTTGATATATGCCATCTTGGAAATATGGCGGTTTATCGTATTGAAGGTCAGTGTCGGAGAATCCCCGTTTTGTCCCACGATCTCTCCGCAGGGCACGAGCCCCAGCTTGATCAGCGCCTGAAACCCGTTACAGATGCCCAGCGCCAGCCCGTCCCGCTCGCTTAAAAGCTTTTGCACCGCTTCCTTTATCTTTTCATTCTGAAAAGCCGTGGCAAAGAACTTCGCGCTGCCGTCCGGTTCATCGCCGGCGGAAAAGCCGCCCGGGAACATGATGATCTGAGACCGGGAGATCGCCTTTTCAAATACTTCCACAGACTCCCGGATATCTTCCGCCGTCCGGTTCTTAAATACCTTTGTGACAACCTCAGCCCCTGCGCGGCGGAAGGCTTTCTCGGCATCATACTCGCAGTTGGTGCCGGGGAACACCGGAATAAATACACAGGGCCTTGCCACCTTATGTCTGCATACATAAACGGAATCCGCCCTGTAAACCGGGCTCTCCACCGCGGATACATCCTTCGACGCTTTATAAGGGAATACTTTGTCTAATGTCCCTCTCCAGCTCTCCAGTGCCTCCTCCAGAGAAATCTTTACATCGTTGTAAACAAAAGCAGCCTCCTTTATCACTTCCGCGATCATGCGGTAATCCACATCCAGATTATCCGCCGTTTTTTCCAGTTCCTCCAGCTTTGCCGCATCCACTTCGGCGATGATATTGCCAAGCCCGCAGGCGAACAGTTCCTCTTTCTCGATCTTCTCCGGATCAAAGCGCACGCCCAGCTTGTTGCCGAATGCCATTTTGGAAACCGCCGCGCAGATCCCCTTTGCATCCACCGCATAAGCGGAAACAAGGATGCCCTCTTTCATCAGCGCCGAGATCCCCTCATAGAGTTCCAGCACATTTGCATAATTCGGTATATCATACTCATCCACATCGATCTTAAAATAAACAAGCTTATTGCCTGCCGCCTTCAGTTCCGGCGTCACGATATCCTTTTCCTTCGCCACATCCACCGCAAAGGACACCAGCGTAGGCGGCACATCGATATCCTGGAACGTGCCGGACATGGAATCCTTCCCGCCGATGGAAGGCAGCCCGAAGCCCACCTGCGCGTCATATGCCCCGAGAAGCGCCGCAAAGGGCTGGCTCCACCTCTCCGGCCTTTCGCTCATTCTGCGGAAATATTCCTGGAATGTAAAGCGGATCTTCCTGCAGTCGCCGCCTGCCGCCACGATCTTCGCCATGGATTCCGTCACCGCGTACACCGCGCCGTGGTAAGGGCTCCAGGATGATATTTCCGGGTCAAAACCATAACTCATCATCGTGGCGGTGTCTGTCTTTCCCGACAACACCGGAAGCTTCGCCGCCATCACCTGCGTCTCCGTCAGCTGGTATTTTCCGCCGTAGGGCATCAGCACGCTGGCCGAACCAATGGAAGAATCAAACATCTCCACCAGCCCCTTCTGGGAGCAGACATTCAAATCTGACATCTCTGTCAGCCATGCCTTTTTCAGATCCCCCTCCTGCAGCGCCTCTTCCACCGCAGGGATCGCCGTTTTTTTCAACCGGTTCTCTTCTCTGGACGGAATCGCCACCTTCACCGAAGTCTCCTGATGGGCGCCGTTGGTATCAAGGAAAGCCCTCGCGATATTGACGATCTCCCTGCCTCTCCATTTCAGGATCAGTCTCGGCTCCTTCGTCACCTTTGCCACAACCACCGCCTCTAAATTCTCCTCGGCGGCATACTCCAGAAACGCTTCCCTGTCTTTCGGGGAAACGACCACCGCCATACGCTCCTGAGACTCGGAGATCGCCAGTTCCGTGCCGTCCAGGCCGGCATATTTTTTCGGTACTTTATCCAGATCCACGATCAGGCCGTCCGCCAGTTCCCCGATCGCCACGGATACGCCGCCGGCGCCGAAGTCGTTGCACTTTTTGATCAATCTGGAAACCTCTTCCCGTCTGAATAATCTCTGTATTTTCCGCTCCGTGGGCGCATTTCCCTTCTGTACTTCCGCGCCGCAGACCAGCGTGGATTCCTCGGTATGGGCCTTCGAGGAGCCGGTGGCTCCGCCGCAGCCGTCCCGCCCCGTCCTGCCGCCAAGCAGGATAATGCAGTCACCGGGATCGGCATTTTCCCGGATCACGTTTCTTCTGGGCGCCGCCCCCATGACCGCGCCGATCTCCATCCGCTTTGCCACATAGTTCCGGTGGTAGATCTCTTTTACATAGCCTGTTGCAAGCCCCACCTGATTCCCGTAGGAAGAATAGCCCTTTGCCGCGCCTCTCACCAGCCGCGCCTGGGAAAGTTTTCCCTTCAGCGTCTGAGAGGCGGGCAGCGTGGGATCCGCCGCACCGGTAACCCGCATCGCCTGATATACATAGCCCCTTCCGGATAAGGGATCTCTGATGGCGCCGCCGAGACAGGTCGCCGCACCGCCGAAAGGCTCGATCTCCGTCGGATGGTTGTGGGTCTCGTTTTTGAAAAATACAAGCCATTCCTCCGTGATGGGACCGTCGCCGTAATCGACCTCCACCGGCACTACCACAGAGCAGGCATTGATCTCATCGGAAACCTCCATGTCTTCCAGCTTTCCTTCCGCCCGCAGTTTTTTCATCGCCATCAGCGCGATATCCATCAGGCAGATAAATTTATCGTCTCTTCCCGCATAGAGTTCCTCCCTCGTATCGAGATAGCTCTGCCAGGTCATCTCGAGAGGCTCTTTATAGTAACCCCCGCCAAATTCCACTTCCTTTAACTCCGTCGCGAAAGTGGTATGGCGGCAATGATCCGACCAGTATGTATCCAGCACACGGATCTCGGTCATCGTCGGATTGCGCTTTTCCTCCGCCGCAAAATAATTCTGGATATGCTGAAAATCCCTGAAAGTCATGGCAAGGCCGAGGGAATCATAAAGTTCCTTCAGTTCCGCTTCCGGCATATCCACGAAATCCTCACATCCCGGCATATTTTCCAGAATCTTCACATCCTCCGGCTCCTCGTAGGCCGTCATCAGCGTTTCGGGTTTTTCCATGCCGGTCTCCCTCGAATCCACAGGATTGATACAGTAATGCCTGATCTGTTCAAACTCTTCTTCCGAAACATCGCCGATCACCATATAGGTCACAGCCGTCCGGATGACCGGCTCCTCATCTTCCTTCAGAAACTTCACGCACTGCAGCGCGGAATCCGCCCGCTGATCAAACTGTCCCGGCAGATATTCCACACTGAATACCCTCGCACGCTCCGGAATATCGATTTTTTCTTCATAATAAATATCTACCGGCGGTTCCGAAAAAACGCTCTTTAGCGCCGCCGCGTACACTTCATCGCTCAGATTCTCCACATCGTAGCGGATAAACATCCTGACAGCCTCCACGGAGTTGATCTGCAGATAGCTTTTGATCTCCTCCTGAAGCTGCTTTGCCGCTGCCGCAAAGGGCGCCTTCTTTTCCACATAAATACGTTTTACGTTTCCCATATCCCAGATATTTTCCTCCTTAATATAGAATGCCTCAGAGCCATCCCGCCCTGAAGCACTTATTTATTCCTCTATTACAAGTCCCTGCATAATCATATACAGTTCATTATCGATCGTCTCTCCAGACACTCCCATCGTAACGGAAGCTATTTTCAGTCCCTCTAACACATACATAATGTTTTTCGCGGCGATACGGGCATCCACATCATAAAATTCTTCACTCTGGGTACCCATTCTGATCAGTTTTTCCAGCATGGTCACGCCGGCGCTGAACCGTTTTTTCAAAAGCATGTTCTTCGGATTGGCAAAAGCATATTCATAGGTGGCAGCCGTCAACGTCTTTTTACTGCCGAGGATCTCTTTTTTCTGTTCCTTTAAAAACAGGGCAAGAATCTCCGCCGCCGCCGCATCTTCCCCGACGCTTTCGGCAAACACGTCATCCGCTTCCTCGGACTCCGCCGCAAGCACCTCAAGAAAAATTTCCTCCGGACTGGAAAAATATAAATAAAGGCCGCCTCTGCTGATCTCACAGGCGTCCACGATATCCTTCATTGTCACGCTGCGGAATCCCTTCTCCACAAAGACTTCCCTCGCCTTTTCCAGGATAAACTGTTTCTTTTGTAACGATCTTTCTCCCATACCTTCCTTTTCTCCCAAAACTGATAGTTCCCCGCTTTCTCAACGGCCTTATATTTCCAAAAGCTCCCGCAGCCTGTACAGCACTTCCAGAAATATGCCATTCTCCACCGCTTCCGCCCACAGAACGCCTTTCGTCATACCGCCTAGCACATATCTCGAGAAGATGCCGGACAAAAGTTCCATATTCTGCAGTTCAGCGCTTTTGACCGCTTTTTTCTCCTGCTCTGCGCCTTTGATCCTGTTTCTGCTGTAAACATACTGGTAATTGCGGGTAATAAATACAGTCCCTTTTGCCGTTTTTACAAAACGCAGCAGCGTGGCGTCATAAACCGGGAAAGTAAACGACGTTTTCTCTACGCCCTCCCCCTCATAACTGTTCATCACTCTGCCGCCGTGTTTTTCCTCCAGCCAGGAAATATACGGCATCAGCCGCTCCGCATCCGGTCTGTACCGCTGTATGAGATTTTTTCTGGTATTTCTGTCCGGTCCCTGTGAGTTATCCTGTATTATCATGATATTTTCCCGTCAAAAGTGAATGATCCATATTGCGATGACTGCACGTCCCCTGCACACTTTACGCCCTGATCCCGTGCTTTTTCATGCGGGCGCAAAACGTATGGCGTTTGCGCCCTGCCACTATCATATCAAAAAAAAAAGAAAAAGTACAGAAAGACTTCACAAAAAAGTAACCAATTAGTATAATGAAATAAAAAGTTTTTTGTTAAAACAGATAGGATGGTATTTTTATGGCTTCAAAACGCATTCCCGCAGGAGAAACATTTATACAGGCAGGACAGGCACTCGAAAACTTCTGGTATATTACTGACGGCAGTATGCAGGCACAGTTTCCCGGCGGCTTTATTACATTGGAAAAAGGGGATATTATCGGCATATGTGATTTCAATCAGGAAAGCCACTTCCTCACCTATCAGGCAGTCACCGACTGTATGGTCATTCCCTACGGCTCTCCGGCTGTCCTGATCCGGACGAAATTCTTCGAGGAACATCCCGACAACCGGACCAGATTCGCCCTGACGATGAACCGGTCCGCGCGGAAATTTCTGGATAAGTATACGACCACCTGGAAATCCTGCAGGATACTCTATGAATTCCTTCTCTCTTCCTATGCATCTTACCGGAAGCTGTGCGAGGAACTTCATATCGTGATCAAGGAACTGCCCGGCATCGATACGCTCGAGCCCATGGAAAAAAGCTTTATTCCCAATGTATGGCAGTCAACTTACTATGTCGGTCTGCACAACATTTTCCTGAATAAGACGGCGGCGCCTGTTTTACAGGAAAACCAGTTTGTCCCCGGCTATCTTTACCATGCCGCGGGCGACGTCCATACCCTGCTTGAAAAATTCCGGTCCCTCTATGATTATGCGGGGGAAATCTCCCATCTGCTGCTCAATGAGGACAGACTGGACCTGTTCGACCTTTATACTGGAATTTATTACAGGATAGGCATGCAGAATCCCAGAAGTACGGAGATCTCCGCTGCGATCCGGAGTATCTGTTCCCATGTGGAGAACCAGCCCGGTATCTCCTCCCAGCTTGCAGCCGGAAGGATACAGGAATACCAGTCCCAGGTCGATAACATGAAAAAACTGATGGAACACCCCGCCATGACGGATATGCAGGCGGATTTCCAGAAGGATTACTCCCTGCCCGCAAAACTGACCGACTCGGTAGGCATTATCCTGGAATATGCGAACTGTACCGGCGAACTTACCAGCACCTTCAAGAACGCGCTGGCCGCCTATAAACAGCTTCCCGATAAAAACGCCACCGTTCCCGAGGCGATGCGCGCAAGACAGAAACTGACGGATCTGTTCTATCAGGTCTATACCGCAGCCTTCATGGTCAGCCTGACGGATAACAATATACCTCCTATCCTGAAGATGTTCTTCAATTTCGGTTTTCTGGACGCTGATCTTACCGGCATGGACAGCGCCTGCTTTTTATACCAGAATGCGCAGCTCTACGCCGGCGATCCGGAGCACGGTATTTATACCATCCATGAATGGTTAAAAGCGATCTACGAGGGCGAAAAGGAGCCCAGCATCAACGAACTGGACGTGGATTTTGAACGGCATATCCAGAGCATGAAATCGGAAGGAAGCATCACCGCCGAAGCCGCGGAGGAGATGCTGCACGACAAATCCCGGAAAGTACTGTTCGAACTGGAAAATATGTTCCCCCGGGCAAGTAAGATCACGAGCGGAAAGCCCGCTATCTTCTCTCCGGTGCTCTCCGAGCATCAGTTCATCCGGCAGCCCGAGGATGCCCTGCTCTACCCGGATCAGATCGTCAATGCGATCAATTCCATCCGCGCGGCGGACTACACCGTTTTTGCCAGAAAGAGCCTTACCGTTCTTTCCCAGAAGGAAAATGTCCATGATTTCTTTAATGTGGAGATCCTGCCGGATATCATCCTGATGCCGGTAGTCGGCATGAGGGGTTCCATGTGGCAGGAGATCGTGGGCAGAAACCGCTTAACTCCCGCCCGTATGATGCTGCCCATCTTCCAGCTCGAGAGCCTCGAGAAGGTCATGGTCCGCATGGTCGGCGAATACCGCTGGGAAATGTGCAAACGTGTACAGGGGGCACGCTGGAACGACGTGACGGAACCCTCCCTCACCAGTTTGTACTACGACTTTTTACAGTTCTACCGCAAAAATCCGGAACTTTCTCCGGATACCAAAGAAAAGATCAGATCCGGCCTGCAGAAGTGCAAACAGAACTTCAAGGAATATTTCCTGTCAGATTATATGGTCTATATTATGTTTGAAAGCAAGGGATCTCCCCATCTGACCAAGAACGCCCGCGCTATTTTATTCGGACAATGCCCGTTCTCCGCACCGATCAGGCAGGCGCTCTCCTCCAATCCCATCTATCAGGAATTGCTGGAAGCCCACGGCAGAAGCGTTGCGGAACGCTGCAAGAAGCTGGATAATTTAAGCAGAAAGCTGATCGCCAAACAGGAAAAGGTGCCTGAGTCACTGGATCAGGAGATCGAATTTACGAGAAGATAGGTATTTATCATAACCTGACAGACAAAAAAGAGTGCATGTATCCTGTTCATGCACTCTTTTTTAAAGCAGCAACTCTTCCGGTCTGTCAATGATATCTCCCGCCGCTTCACGAAACCCGCACCTTATAATTATCTGTGCCGGCAGTATCAGTCTTCCTTATCGATCGCAGCGCCCTGATAGACATACTGCATCTCACTGATGTAGTCGGTCATGTTGTCGCCGTTATATTTTTCTGCGAAGACTTTCAGGATATACCCTTCTTTGTCGTACTCGGACGGCCAGTTGATGGCTATCGTCCCGACGCCCCGTTCCGTGGCGTCCACCAGTCTGTCGTAGCCAACGATCTCCCTCTCCCGCTCCGTTAAGAGCACTGCGGAAAGGTAACAGTTTCCCGTGGAGTAAAGATCCTTATAGTCAAAGCAGACCGCGCCGCCGTCCCTTCTTACATTGCTGATCTCCGGCTCCCGCATGCCCGTAGGATTTGTCTTTTCATCGTATGGATTTTTGATCGTCAGTTTCCATGCCGCCACTTCTCCCTCATACACCGGGCGAATGCCGTTGCCGTTCTCAAAGTTTGAGTCCTTTCCGCCCGCTGCCGCGCTGATGAATGCGATATTTTTCAGATCCACCATATTCATGCTGCCGTCCGTCACAGACTGCAGATCCATCACTCTTTTTCTGACACCTCTGTCATATCTGTAGGCGTCCGTCACCCGGTAAAGCACAGAGGGTACAAGGGACAGCGGATTCACCGTCTGCGTTTTATCCTGCCAGGCATAACAGTCGCTGTAGACCACGTAGTCTCCCGCCCAGTCCGTTCCCGTGCCGGCAGGGTCCTCAATGCCCTTTGTCCGAAGCTGCATCAGCTTCTCGGGCGCTGCCGCCTCCACCGTTAAGGCAAACGGCGTACCGAGCATCAGCGCGCCGCACAGCGCCGCCGCCAAAAACTTTCCTGTATTTTTCCGGTCTTTTTTCATATCCGTATCCATCCTTTCCCTCTTTACTGTCATCCGGATGCAAAGCGTTATGTCTGCTTCAGAAACTCCATGCGGATGCTGTTTAACAAATATTCTCTGATCTGCGCAGGGGTACATATATTTTTTATATCATTTTTAATACTCATAGAATAAGATACATAGTCAAATATCCTGCCTGCCAAAGCCAGAACGATATAATCATCGGGGAATTCCTCCTTTAACTCACCCCCCCGTCTTCCTTTTTCAACGATACTGTACAACTGTATGACGATACAGCCCTTTTCCTTCCGGACGATCGGGGAAAAGAAAAAGAGATTGCATATCTCCACCATCGCTTCCCTTTTGATCCGCTTCATCACACTGTCCAGCAGATCAAACAGACAGTTGACCGTTTCCATGAAACCGCCGCAGCGCGAAAGTTCCTCCTGAGCACTATCCGCCCATATCTTCTGAAAATAATCCAGCGCGTCTACCAGCAGTTCCTCCTTGCTCTCAAAATATTCATAAGCAGTTCCCTTGCCGATGCCGGCTTTCTCCGTGATCTCGGAAACTTTCATTTTCCTGACTTCTCTGCCCTCCAGCAAAAGTTCCATCACTGCTTTATACAGCGCCTCCACCTTCGGTGATAGTTTTTCTTCCATATTTTCAATGTCCGCCCCTCGTATTTTGTTTCTTATTCGGGAAAGCCCGCTCTTTTATCCGGGCTTTCCGCCTTTTTCTCTTTAATCCAGTTCTTTCTCCGCTCTGCGCTTTTCTTTTTTCTCTTTGCGCCGCTCTTTTCTCTCCTGCCTTTTTTCTTTTCTGTTCCTCTTCCTGTCCTTTTTTGCACCCTTATCGATGATCAGATAGATCGTAGGAATCAGGATCAGGGTCAGCACCGTGGAAACCAAAAGCCCGCCGATGATAACAAGAGCCATCCCCTGCATCATCTCTCCGTTCGTACCGAGCGCCAGTCCCATCGGGATCATGGACAGTATGGTAGTCAGCGAAGTCATCAGGATCGGCCGCAGCCTGATCGCGCCTGTCTCGATCAGCGCATCTTCCACCGGCATCTCCTGCTTTAACTGGTTCGTGGAATCCACATACAGGATACCGTTATTCACTACGATACCCATCAGCATCAGAAAGCCCATCAAAGAGATCATGCTGATCGTGGAATTTGTCACGAACAGGAATATAAACGAACCGATCAGTGCGAACGGCACGCACATCATCACCATAAACGAAAATCTCGGTGATTCAAACTGTATCGCCATCACAAGGAATACTAAAAATACTGCTGTCAGGATCGCCTTCACCAGTGTATTGAATTCTTCCATCATCATCTGCGTCATTGCGCTGCTTGCCGGTGAAACCGTATCCGGGAACACCGTGTTCGCCACAATGTCATCAATAGCCATCTGCGCCTCATAGTATCCTTCGGATGTGGTGGTCGCCGTCAGCGATATCTGGTACTGCCCGTTTTGTTTATAGATCTGCTCCTGGGCCTCTTCATAAACAATCTGAGCGATATCCCGCAGCGGCACCGTCATCCCTGCCGGCGTCATGATATTCAGGTTCAGCAGGCTGTTCATATCTTCATATGTGCCCTCCGGATACTCCAGCCTCACCTCGTATTCGGAACCCTCCCGGGTTACGGTCATCGCCTCTTTTCCGCCGGTAGCATTGCCTACCGCCATCCCTACCGTGATCGGCGTCAGCCCGTACTGCATGGCGCTCAGCTCATCCACGTCGATTCTGGCGCGGATACTGTCGCCGGAAGTGGAATTATCCACCTTGACAACGCCTTCCACCTTCAGGAATTTTTCTTCCAGTTCATCCGAGAAAGCTTTCAGTTCATCCATATCCCTGCCCTGCAGGCTGATCCCGTAACTGCCGCCGCCCATCATGGAACTCATGCTGGAGCCGGAGGAGGAGACTGTGATATTCATGCCCGTCATCTCTTTCGCCAGCAGGTTCCACTCGTCCACTATCTTTACCGTATCCCTGCTTCTGTCATCTCTCAGATAGGCGCTGATGCTGGCGTTTGTCCCGCTGACGGAATAGGAATAATGCTCCACATCCTCATCCGTAGACACGATCTGCACCCATTCCTGCATCTGTTCATCGATACTTTCCAGCCTTGTGCCGGCCCGGAAGTCTACGCTGACGGACACGGTTCCCTCATCCGCCGAGGGCATCATCTCCATGTTAAGCTGTGTACCCATGGCAATGGAAAGCACCACCATCAGCACGGTCGCAATAATAACAAGAAACCGTTTATTCAGCAGTTTTCTTAACAGCTTTTTATATCCTCTGACCACCCAGTTCAGAAATTTATTTATGGGAATATCCTTTTTCTCCACCGGGCGGAATCTCGAGTAACACAAAGGCACAAGCGTCAGCGCAACAATCAGGGACGCCAGCATCGCGAATACGATCGTAAAGCCCAGCGGTTCAAACAACTGTCCGGAAAGCCCTTTGGTAATCGCCAGCGGTACGTATACCACGACGGTCGTGATTGTTGATGCCACGATAGAGGCCGTCACCACCTTGGTTCCCGCCAGCGCAGCATCCTTGAAATCCGGCTTTTTCTCCTGCATACGGAAACAGCTCTCGATCACGACAATCGAAGAGTCCACCATCATACCGATGGCAATGACCAGAGAGCCCATTGTCACAATGTTCAGCGAATACCCCATGGCGTTCATCAGGATCAGCGTCACAAACAGCGACACCGGCATGGACGCCCCTACGATCAGCGACGCCTTAAAGTCTCCGAAAAACAGAAACAGAACAACCATCGACAAAACAATTCCCAGAATCAATGTCTGTCCCACCGACCAGATGGAATCCACAATGCTCTCGCTGGCATCATAGGTAACCTCAAAGGCGATCGCCGGATTATCCGCTTTGATCTTTTCCAGCGCTTCTTTGATATCATTACAGACATTCACCGTACCATAACTGCTTTTTGTCTGAATACTGATGCTGATATCTTCTTTTCCGTCATACAGGCTGATATAGTCGGACGCCTTGCTGGACATCGTGATCTCCGCCACATCCTGCAGTGTGATCACGCTTCCCCTGCCCGTTGTGATCGGCGCCTGCCTGAGCTGCTGCACGGTGTTGTAATCCTTGCCTGTGATAACTGTCATATCCTGTTTTCCCTGGGTAACCGTCCCGGCGGGATAACTGAAATCTATCGTGGAGAGCATCTGGGAAATGCTGTCCATTGTCAGGCCGTACTGGTTCATCAGCGTTTCATTCAGTTCTACCTTGATATATTCCTCGCTGCCGCCGCTGACCTCCACCTGCGCCACACCGGAAATTTTTTCCAGTTCCGGCACAACGGACTCGTTAATCACCTTAAGTAAATCGATATCCCCGACTTCCGTTGCCGACAGATACATGTTCGGCATACTGTTCATATTCATTTCAACGACAGTGGGACTTCCCACATCGTCCGGCAGGCTCAGGGATGCCGTATCCAGCGCCGAACGCAGATCCGAATAGCATTCATCGATATCCACACCGTACTCATACTGGAACAGTACCTGACACATATTTTCCATGGATATGGAAGTCACGTCCTCCACACCGCTCAGGGAAGAGCCGGCGTCTTCTATGACCTTCGTCACCAGCTCATCCACCGTCTCGGGGTCTGCCCCCGGATACATGGCAACCACGATCAGCATCGGCATATCCATACTGGGTGTCAGCTCCAGCTTAAAACCTAAAAGGGATGAAATACTGAATACCACCAGTGCCAGAATGATCAGCACACAGGAGACCGGGCGCTTTAAAGCTGTTTTTGTCAAATTCATACGCGCGCCCCCTATTCTGCTTCCGCATTTTCGCCGTCCGAGGGCGTCTGTGCATCACCGGACTCTTCTGCTCCAGCCGGCGCTTCTGTCTCCGCATCCTCCTTTGTCCCGGCCGCATGCAGCAGCACGCCGCCCGTAAGCTGCGGAGACCAGCTTGTTACAACGATATCGCCCAGATTCAGTCCCTCTGTCACCACAATATTATCATCGTCAAAAATGCCCGTTGTGATCTGCGTCTTCACCGCCCTGTTATCCACGCTGGTATATACATAGGCGCCGTTGCTGTCATAGTAAACCGCC
>Ga0137308_101221_pt1 | contig 27780 bp, 25 predicted proteins | sample Inofrocosms_June_FD_97181 | JGI IMG/M metagenome (GOLD analysis project Ga0137308, IMG submission 97181) | Mouse cecal microbial communities from Vienna, Austria - N-Acetylneuraminic and N-Acetylglucosamine D2O microcosms_June | ecosystem: Host-associated > Mammals > Digestive system > Large...
GCCCGGCGGAAGTGGAGCTTTTGTGGGGAAACCCGTCGAAGGCGGAAAAGGAGCTTGGGTGGAAGCGGACAGTCTCTTTTGAAGATCTGGTCGGGCGCATGGTAAAAAGCGATATGGAGCTGGTCGGACAGGAAATTCAGATGGGGAAATTTGCATGAGGTCGCTGATTATTGGCGGGACAGGGTTTGTCGGGGCGTATCTTGCCGCGCACCTGCGCTCGCTTGGGCATAAAGTTGCAGTGACGAAAATGCCGGGGGAAGCGGATACGTTTGTAAGGCAGGATGCAGAAGTATTTGCATTGGATATTTTAGAGAAAGAAGCAGTGCTGCGGCTGCTGCGGGAGTGGAAGGCGGACTTTGTTTTTCATCTTGCCGCGCAAAGCTCGGTGGCGCTTTCGTGGAAAAAGCCAGAGCTGACGGCGGACGTCAATATCAAAGGGAGCCTGCATGTGCTAGAAGCGCTGCGGGAAATTGCAGCCGGGCAGGAGCCTTGCAAAAAGGCGCGTGTGCTGCTGGTCGGATCAGGAGAGGAATATGGCAGCGTGCTGCCGCAGGAAATCCCTGTGCGGGAAACGGTGTGCCTGCGTCCCGGAAATATTTATGCAGCGTCCAAGGCATGTCAAAATATGATCGGAAGGATTTATGCGCAGGCGTATGGGCTGGAAGTGATTATGGTGCGCCCGTTTAACCATATCGGGCGAAACCAGTCGCCGGTGTTTGCAGTTGCGGATTTTTGCAGGCAGGCGGCTCAGATCGAAGCGGGGCGGCAGGAACCGGTGATCCGTGTCGGCAATCTGGATGTAAAGCGGGATTTTACAGATGTACGTGACGTCGTGCGTGCGTATGCAATGCTGGCGGAGTGCGGCAAGGCAGGCGAGACTTATAACGTCGGGAGCGGACACGCCAGAAGTATCCGCGAGATGCTTCGGATGGTACTGGATCATTCGACGGCAAACATTCGGGTGGAAGTAGATCCCCACAGGCTGCGCCCTGTTGAGGTGCCGGTAATCGAAGCAGATATCAGGAAGATGCAGGAGGTTACGGAATGGGCGCCGCAGATTGCGCTGGAACAGACCGTGCGGGAAATGCTGGATGACTGGAGAAAATGAAATAGTGGATAACGAGCGTCGGAATCCTTTGGCACAGGGGATTTTGGCGCTTGTTTTTTTAAAAAGACGGATTGCAGGCGGATAGTATTTTGTGATATAATTATTTTGGTTCTGGAAAAATCATGAAACAAAAAGAGAGAAAAAGCATATGAACGCAGTTTTGACGATTGCAGGCAGCGATTGCAGCGGAGGTGCCGGCATACAGGCAGACTTAAAGACATTTTTGGCACACGGTGTGTATGGCATGAGTGTGATTACGGCGCTGACGGCGCAGAATACGACAGGCGTGCAGGGGATTGCGGAGGTTTCGCCAGAGTTTATCGGTATGCAGATGGATGCTGTTTTTACGGATCTTGCGCCGCGTGCGGTCAAGGTTGGTATGATCGTAGGAGCACAGGCAGTGCATGTCGTAAGCCAAAGGCTTCAAAAGTACAAGGCAAAGCAGGTGGTGATTGACCCTGTACTGGCATCTACGAGCGGGACGCAGTTTATGGAAGAAGAAACGTTAAAATGTGCGATGGAGGAACTGTTTCCACTGGCGGCGCTGCTGACGCCGAATATACCGGAGGCTGAGCGGCTGACTGGGATTGCGATTAAGGATGCGCATGATATGCAGCGTGCAGCACAGGCGGCTGCAAACAGGTTTGGATGCGCAGTGCTGTGCAAGGGCGGCCATCGGTCTGGGGCGGCGGATGACCTGCTGTATGACAGCGGGCAGTTTTATTGGATGCGCGCCACGCGTATTGACAATCCGAATACGCATGGGACAGGCTGTACGCTTTCTGCCGCGGCTGCGTGTGAATTGGCAAAGGGGCGGAATATGCCGGAGGCTCTGCAACATGCAAAGCAGTATGTGACGGGAGCTATTTTGGACGGGCTGGATCTGGGAGCAGGCAGAGGCCCGTTAAACCACGGCTATCGGATTATATAATAATTTTATTTTTCATAAATGAGGAGGAAGAATCATGACAAAGACAAAAATTATCTGTACTTTAGGGCCTGCTACAGATCAGCCTGGCATTTTGGATGCACTGGTTCAAGAGGGAATGAGTGTTGCCAGATTTAATTTTTCTCATGGCAATTATGAGGAGCATGAAAAAAGGCTGAATGCGTTAAAGGAAGCGCGCACGAAATACCAAAAGCCGATTGCAGCGCTGTTAGACACCAAGGGGCCGGAGATTCGGGTAAAGTCTTTTAAGGCAGGAAAAGTAGAGCTTAAGCCAGAACAGTTGTTCCGCCTTTGCTTTGGTGATGTGGAAGGAAATGAGGAACAGGTAACGATTACATGCAAAGAGCTGTATAAAGACGTTTCTGTAGGCAAACGTATCTTATTGGATGACGGGCTGATTGAAATGCAGGTCGAGGCGATCGAGGGCAAGGACATTGTCTGCCGCGTGGTAAACGGAGGAATTGTTTCCAATAATAAAGGGGTCAATGTGCCAGATGTGCATTTGTCCCTGCCTTATGTCAGTGAAAAGGACAGAAACGATATTTTATTCGGTATTGCAAAAGATTTTGATTTTGTCGCTGCTTCGTTTGTAAGACGTGCCGATGATGTGCGTCAGATCCGCAAGATTTTAGTTGATAACGGCGGGAAAAATATAGAAATTATATCAAAAATTGAAAACCGGGAAGGCGTGGACAACATTGACGAGATTATTGAAGTATCCGACGGCATTATGATTGCGCGCGGGGATATGGGTGTGGAGATCGCCAGTGAAGAAGTACCGGTGATTCAGAAAATGATTATTAAAAAAGTGTACGAAGCCGGAAAGAAAGTAATTACCGCGACACAGATGTTAGATTCCATGATGAAAAATCCAAGGCCGACCAGGGCGGAGACGACGGATGTGGCAAATGCGATTTATGACGGCACAAGTGCGATTATGCTTTCGGGTGAGACCGCGGCAGGACGCTATCCGGTAGAAGCATTGCAGACGATGATGCGGATTGCTACACGTACCGAGCAGGACATTGACTACCGCAAGCGTTTCTTTGGCTATGACCATAAAGCAAGTACGAATATTACCGACGCCATCTGCCATGCGACCTGTACGACGGCACATGATTTGAATGCAAGCGCGATCCTTACCGTTACAAAAACTGGTACATCGGCACGCATGATCTCCCGCTACCGTCCGGGATGCCAGATTATTGGCTGTACGATAGATGAAAAAGTAGGACGCCAGCTCAACCTTTCCTGGGGAGTGCGCCCGCTGCTGATTATGGAAGAAAATGATGTGATCGAATTATTTAATCATTCGGTCAGCAATGCAAGAGATTACGGATTTTTAAATCCGGGCGAACTGGTTGTGATTACTTCCGGCGTGCCGCTTGGCATGGCTGGTACGACCAATATGATAAAAGTTCAGACAGTTCAGGAGCCGAGAAAGATTGCTACATGGTAAGATAACGACCGCAAAGCCGCAAAACAAAATGTTTTGCGGCTTTGTTGTTTTATGGATCTGAAAAACATAGTTGAGGAGTGTCAAGGGATATGTTATAATCTCAGAAGAGCAACCGTGTGATAGGGTGTGTTGACCTCATTCTAAAAAGAATGGGGGTGATGCTATGAAAAAGAGAAAAAATAAGAAACATAAGATTCATATTTCTCTTATGGAATTGCTGACATTTGGCATATTCCTTTTGGCATTGCTTACATTTGTTTTTACGTTTTGTAAGTAATCATACATAGCAAAAGCCACCCTTGTACTTTGATCGGTCAATGGGTGGCATCGCTATCTTATCAACTGGTCAACTTCCCTTGTATCCCGTTGGGAATACTATGGGCGGTTGCTCATTGTTTGTGTCTATAATATAGCATACCTCAAGTTTGATTGCAAGTGCCTTTTTTGCCTAAGAAAAATAAAACTGCCCGTTTATCTTTGCCCGATCTCCAACAAATCGAATAAAGTATTCTCCGGCAGGCAGCCTATAATTATCTATGTTGTCGCTGCCTGTTCCGTCGCATATGACTGTTTCTACTTTGGCATTTTCCAAATCAGCCAGGATTATTTTGAAGTTTCCGCTTTTAACGTTTATTTTGTTTGACAAAAGTGATGGAACCGTCTGGTGATTTTCGCATAAACTATAGTGGAGGTGCAGTGATATGGGACGTTTTCTGATATTGGGAAAGGAAGAGCGCCAGAAATATTTGTTCCAGATGCTTTGCAGCAAGGGACAGACGGTGACATACTGTGATTCCTGGCTGGACGGAGGATATGACGCAGTGATGCTGCCGGTAGCAAAAAGTGGGGAATATCTGGAACAGATCGCGGACAAATTGCAGGCTGGTGAATATGTATTTGGATGTAATTTTCCGCCTGAGGTCGTGGAGTACAAACGCAGGCAGGGCATCTTTTTTGTCGACTATTTAAAAGAGGAAGGCGCTGCATATACAAATGCCGTGGCTACGGCGGAAGGGGCGATTGCCGAAGCAATCCTGTCTGGAAAAGAAGTGCTCTGCGGCGCGGATATGCTCGTAATGGGCTATGGCAGGTGCGGGCAGGTTTTGGCACAGCGTTTGCAGGCAGTAGGCGGTAAGGTTACGGTGTACGAAAAAGACCAGGAAAAGCTGGCGATTGCAAGGGCGTACGGTTTTAAGGCTGTCCAGGCGTCAGAGGAGACGCCAGAGTATGAAGCAGGCGCAATGACGGTTGCGAACTGTTCCTTGGAGCCGGAGAGGGAGGCAGCCGGTCATGTGCCGGACGCACAGTTTTTTCACAGATTTTCTTATATTTTTAATACGGTTCCGGCGCCTGTACTGGGTGCACAACGGCTGTCATATATCCGTCAAGACGCGGTGCTGATCGATATTGCTTCTGCACCAGGCGGCATAGATTATGCGTATTGTGCGCAAAAGGGCATGAATGCGAAGCTCTGCGGCGGGCTTCCGGCAAAGTACGCACCAAAATCCGCAGCGAAGCTGCTGTATCACATTATTGAATCGTATTTGAATTTTTTTGAAACAATTTAATTTCAGAGAGGGGAAATCCTATGACGCAGGAGCAGAAGCTGACAGTGGGCCTTGCATTTACAGGCTCTTTTTGCACATTCGCGAAAATAAAGGAAGTTACGTCACAGCTTGCACAGCACGATATCAGGATCGTTCCGATTTTTTCTAAGAACGTACAGCAGATGGACACACGATTTGGCAGCGCGGCTGAGTTTCGCAAAGACATCGAGGCAATTACAGGGGAAAAGGGGATTGGTACGATACAAGAAGCGGAACCGATCGGGCCGGGCGGATATTTGGATGCACTGGTAATTGCGCCATGTACCGGCAATACGATGGCAAAGCTTTGCGCGGGCATTACGGATACGCCGGTTTTGATGGCGGCAAAGGCGCACCTTAGAAATGAAAAACCGCTGATCCTTTCGATCTCTACAAACGATGCCCTTGGGATGAATTTTAAAAATATCGGAATGCTGATGAATATGAAACACATTTATTTCGTGCCGTTTGGGCAGGACAATTTTGCAAAGAAAACAAATTCCATGATCGCGCATACGGATCTTATTTATGATACACTGCACGCAGCGCTAAACGGAAAGCAGCTTCAGCCGGTGATTTTAGCACCGCAATAAACCGCTGGGGATTTGCCGAACGTGTTTGCAGCCTGCTTTTGGCTTCAAACACGTTTTGGCAAATGCTGCATTTGGGTTACTTACATTACGATTTCCACATGGTACTTGCGCAGGAAATATTCGACCTGCAACAGATAGGCGATCATCTGCGGACCTGCCATTAGCTGGCCGTACCACGGCGCTCCGTAGTCTTTTGTTTTATCTAAAAATAACGAAACGGCGGTCGTGTCTACAAGCGGGCGCAGCGGGCAGTCCGGCTGCTCTAATACGGCACGCAGGCGTTTAGAGAGCAGCTTTTCGTAGTAAGGATGGTAGGTCTTTGGGTACGGGCTTTTTTGGCGGAATAAGATCTCATCCGGCAGCAGCGTCCTTGCCGCCTGGCGCAGTACGTTTTTTACAATGCCGTCTTTTGCTTTCATTTCCCACGGAATATTAAATACATAATCGACAAGCGCCCGGTCGGCAAACGGTACGCGGGCTTCTAACCCAGAGTGCATACTTGTGCGGTCCATCCGGTTTAACAGCGTCTGCATAAAGTAGCGGATGTTTAAATATCCGATCCGGCGGCGGTTTGCTTCGGTCTGGCTTTCGCCAGGCAGGACGGAGATTTCACGAACCGCGGTTTCATAAGCGTTTTGCACATAGGCATCCATATCCAGCTCGTTTAATAAGTCTTTATTTAATAATTGCTTTCGTGGAGATAAATCCGGTGTCCACGGGAATGTATTGCAGTTTAAAAACGTATCCTTATGAAACCACGGGTAGCCGCCGAATACTTCGTCTGCGCATTCTCCGGTCAGCACGACTTTGTGCTGCTTTGCCACTTCGGAGCAGAAATAGAGCAAAGAAGAGTCAATATCCGCCATACAGGGCAGGTCATGCGCATCTACGGATTCGTAAAGCAGGTCTGCCTGTGTGTGGCTGCCGCATTCTAGGTAATGGTGGTCGGTATGCAGAAATTCCACCATTTTGTTTGCAAACGGACGGTCCATTGATGGCTGGAAGCTGTTTGCCTGAAAATATTTGTCATTGTCTGTAAAGTCAAAAGAATAAGTCGTAAGCGTCTGTCCCTGTGCGGCAAGCTCTTTGGCACAGACAGCGGAAACTAGGCTGGAATCCACACCGCCGGAGAGAAACGTACAGACCGGCACGTCAGATACCATCTGGCGCTTGATGGCATCTGTGATCAAAAACCGTGTCTTTTCGATCGTGTCCTCGTACGTGTCCTCATGCGGGCGGCTTTGCAGCCGGAAATATGTATGCGTAAACAGCCCAAAGGGGCTGCAGGTCAGGCAGGTGCCAGGCTTTAGTTCGTGGATCTGCGCAAAAACACCGCTTCCTGGAGTCCTTGCGGGGCCGATGCCGAAGATCTCGTTCAGGCCGTTTTTATCAATCCTTGCCTTTACGCCGGGAAAGCAGAACAGCCCTTTTAATTCGGAAGAGAAAATAAGCGTATCGTCACTGACCGTATAAAACAGCGGCTTGACGCCAAAGCTGTCGCGGCAGAGCGTTATAGTTTTGTGAAATTCGTCATAGATGGCAAATGCAAAGATACCATCTAATTTGCTGATAAATTCTTCCCCAAAGGTTAAATAAGATAAAAGAATCACTTCGGTATCGGAAGAGGTCTTTGGTATGACGTCACGTGCGAACAGTGACTGGCGGAGTGCTTTCATATTGTAGATTTCGCCGTTATAGACGATATGGTATAGCTGGCTGCCAAGGGAACGCGTCATCGGCTGGCTGCCGTTTTTTAAGTCGATAATAGACAGCCTTGTATGCGACAAGCCGCATTCGCTGTTTAAAAAGATGCCAGCCTCATCCGGCCCGCGGTGTGTCTGGCACTGTCCCATTTGCTGCAAGATATGTTCAAATTCTCCCTGCCTTGCCGTAAAATTAGCAAAAGGATGATAAAAGCCTGCGATACTGCACATAGATTACCTGCGAATGTTGTTCGTTGATCTAATCTATGTACGTCAGGCACAAAATATGACTATCCGTGTTCATTTACATATTTTTTAATTGCCGCAAAACTTGCAGGGCTCATATAGTGTTCCATTTTGCAGGCGTCTTCGGTCGCTGTTTTCTCATCGATGCCCAGCCTTTTGAGCCATTGAGAGAAAAACTCGTGGCGCTCATAGATTCTGGAAGCGATCTCCTGCCCGGAATCGGTCAGATAGATAAAGCCTGCGCCGGTTACGGTAATATAGCCGTTTTGCCGCAGGTTTTTCATCGCGACGCTGACGCTTGACTTTTTAAATCCAAGCTCATTTGCGATATCCACGGAACGGACGACAGGCAGCGCTTTGCTTAAAATAAGAATCGTTTCTAAATAGTTTTCGGCGGATTCATGTATGGTCATAGCGGTTTTCTTGCTCCTTTATGTGGCTGTCAGGCTGACAGCGGATTTGTCTTCTTACTATTATTATACGCATCCGTAGGAAAAAGTAAAGCGGCAAATCTGTGTTCTTTGATTTCCAAAATGTAGCAAAAGTTGCGGAGTTTTGTCTGTTGCCAGATTGTCTCATATAAGATAAAATAGACTTGCAGGGAGGAAACGATATGCATATCGATTATAAAAACAAAGGGCTTCGCCTTATTAAAAAGGGGCAGAAGGGGATTTCTCATGCCATTTTCAGCCGTTTTGGGCTGATTTTGTTTCTGCTGTTTATTCAGGTACGGTTTTTATTTGATATCTTTTTGTGGTTTGAAGATTTTTTGCCGCATGTGATGGGCGGGAGTGTATTATTTACATTTCTAATGGTCGTTTATTTGTTAAACAGCAGGCTGAATCCGACAGCAAAGATAACATGGCTGATCGTGATTATGCTGCTTCCGGTATTTGGCGTGCTTTTATTTTTGTATACGCAAAGCAATATCGGGCACCGTGCTTTAAAAAAATGGGTCAACGATGTGATTGCGGAGTCGAAGTCGTGCATTGTGCAGGAGACGGGGGTCATGGAACGGTTCACAAGGGAAAATTGCGGAGCGGCTTCACTGGCAAGGTATATACAAAGAAGCGGCTGTTATCCGGTCTATGAAAAGACGGCTGTCACGTATTTCCCATCAGGGGAAGAGAAGTTTCGGGAAATGCTTGTGCAGTTGGAGGCAGCAGAACATTTTATTTTTATGGAATATTTTATTGTAGACGAAGGAGTGATGTGGGGGACAATCCTGGAGATTTTGGTAAAAAAAGCGGCTGCGGGCGTGGATGTACGGGTAATGTATGACGGCACATGTGAGTTTTCCCTGCTGCCGCATGATTATCCGAAACGGCTGCGCGCCCTTTCGATCAAGTGCAAGATGTTTGCTCCGGTTGCTCCCTTTATTTCCACGCACTATAATTACAGAGACCACAGGAAGATCCTTGTGATTGACGGACATACGGCTTTTAACGGAGGCGTGAACTTAGCGGATGAGTATATCAACCAAAAGGAACGGTTTGGACACTGGAAGGATACGGCGGTCATGCTGCAAGGCGAAGCGGTAAAGAGCTTTACGCTGATGTTTTTGCAGATGTGGGATATGGACAAAAAGGAGAAGGAATATGCCAGATTTTTATCGTATCCGGTAAATCCAAGAGAGAATGCGAAAGGCTGGGTGATCCCATACGGAGACTGCCCGCTGGATAATGACAAGGTAGGCGAACGGGTATATATGGATATTTTAAACCGTGCGGTTTCCTATGTGCACATTATGTCGCCGTACCTTATTTTAGACGGGGAAACGGAGACAGCGTTAAAGTTTGCGGCGGAAAGAGGCGTGGAGGTTGTGCTGCTTTTGCCTGGCATTCCTGATAAAGAGGTGCCTTATGCGCTGGCAAAAACACATTATCCGTCTCTGCTTGCGTCCGGCATTCAGATCTATGAATATACGCCGGGCTTTGTCCACGCAAAAGTATTTGTCAGCGACGACAGGGAAGCGGTGGTTGGGACGATCAATCTGGATTACCGCAGCCTGTACCATCATTTTGAATGTGCCACTTATTTATATATGGCTGGCTGTATCCCGCAGATAGAGGCGGATTTTCAGGCGACGCTTGCAAAATGCAGGCAGGTCACAAAGGAAACGGTACGCCGGGAGAGCTTTAAGGTCAAGATGACAGGATATCTGATGAAAGCAATCGCTCCGCTTATGTAGTTTTATTGTTGCAGTATCAGATTTTGCATATAAAAACAGTTGGGGGAACACTATGAAAAAAATATTTACGAAAAGCCTGTGCTTTTGTATGGCTGCTGCTTTGATCGTCAATATTGGCGTAGCGGCATTTATCCAGATGCTTGTGTCAAAGCAGAATCATATGACAAACAGTACAAAAAGCCTGGAAATTGTCAGGGACAGGCTTGTAAAAAACGATGAGGATATTGCGGACTTAAAAAATACGCTTGGTGAAAACAACCTGGCAAAATCGCGTGCCTTTGCAGAGATGCTTGCTTTAGATCCGCGTATTTTAGAAGACGCTGACAGGCTGGAAGAGGTCAAGGAGCGTCTGATGGTATATGAGCTGAATATTATAAATGAAGAAGGAATTATTATACAAAGCACGGTCGACGAATATCTGGGCTTTTATATGGGCAGCGGGGATCAGTCCGCGGTATTTATGCCGATTATTGAAGACCCGTCCTTAGAAATCGTACAGGAACCGACGGTCAATGTAGCGTTGGGAATTGTCGTGCAGTATATCGGCGTAGCCAGAAAAGACGCACCTGGGTTTGTACAGGTCGGTATCCGCCCGGAAGTGCTTGAAAATATGCTTGCCGGAACAAAAATCGACGTCGTCTTAAACGATATTGGATTTGGGGACAGCGGCTGTATTTATGCGGCGGATGCAGCAGAAGGCACTGTGCTTGCCTGCCCGGATGCGGAATGGATCGGAAAGCCTGCACAGGAAGCGGGTATCCCGTTAGAGGAGGGAAAAGGCTCTGCGACGATCTGCGGCGTCAGCGGAAAGTATGTCTCACAGGAATATAACGGGATGTATATCGGCACCTTTCTGCCGCTTGCCGAGTATTACCGGAACCAGTTTATTCAGACGATTGTAATGTCTTTTAGTATTTTTATAATCTTTTCGGTACTTTTGTACTTTATCAACCGGATGATCGATCATAAGATTGTCAGCGGAATTTTACGCATTACTACTACAGTGAAAAAAATATCCGACGGCGATTTCAGCATCGTTGTAGATGAACAGAGTACGCCGGAATTTTCCATGTTGAGCAGCAGCGTGAACAAGATGGTCGAATCGATCTGCAAAAACATGGCGGAAAATGAAGAGCTGATTGCCAAACAGCAGCAGGATATGGCAAACAACCAGTCTTTAATTGAAAATATTAAAAACGTCTGTGCCGGCTTGGACGGCGTATCCCAGGAGACGCTTTCTACCGCGGACGCGATCCATAACGGGACAAACGAGCAGGAGCGCGCGGTCAAAGATCTGGGCGTTGTAATGGACAATCTGGTACAGGAGCTAAATGCCAGCGCCGGTGTGTCTAAAAACGCGGCAGGCGCGGCACTCGCTGCGGCACAGAAAGTCGAAAAAACCGGGTTGCAGATGCAGACATTAGAGACTGCGATCGAAAAAATCAGCGCAATGTCCGCAGAGATCGAAAAGATCATTGGAGAAATAGACGCTATTGCGCAGCAGACCAATATGCTTTCTTTAAATGCTTCGATTGAGGCGGCAAGGGTCGGCGAGGCAGGAAAAGGCTTTGCCGTTGTCGCGACGCAGGTCGGCGACCTTGCAGCCAGAAGCGCGCAGGCAGCCCGCCAGACAAGCGAGCTGATTACTAACTCGATCCAGGCAGTGGAAGAAGGACGGCTGATTACAAAGCAGACAGCGGAAGAGTTTGCAACCGTCGTAACCGAGATCGAGGAAGCAAGCCGCAGCGTCAAGGAAATTACAGATATGGTAAAGCAAAATGTAGACACGGTATCGCAGGTAGTGGAAGGGCTGGATGTAATTGCAAACGTGGTAGACAGCAACGTCCAGATCTCCCAGAACAGCAAGGCGGTTTCCGAGCATATGGCACAGGAAGCAGGGAAGCTGCTGGAGCTTGTGGTTTAGTTTAGTGCCCCAGCAGGCACAGACCTGCTCTGATCCAGCAGGCTCACATAAGGGTACACATTATGAAATCCCTTGGAAGCCGCAAAAAGAAAAAAGGCGCCTCCATACAGGAGAAACAGCAGTGTGACACAGGTATATTTTCTGGCACTGGTTCTGGATTCCAGTTCGCAGCCACAGTTGCAGTCTTTTTGATAAGAGCTTAGAATATCTGGAATGGCAAACAGTGAAAATACAAACGGATAGGCGGCGAACCGTTCCAGAATAAAATGCTTTGTAATAAACACGCTGATCAAAAAATATAACAGGGCACTGTTAAAGTAGATATTGCGCCTGGACGGATCTTTTATGCGGTTTTGGAACAGGCAGATCAAAAGCAGGTAGAGTGCGGGCGGCACCGCATATTCCCACTGGTTGGAATACCAGAAATAAGACTGCTGGTAGATCGCATATTTTTCTGGCAGGAGCGGACGAATCAGTGAAAAAAGCGGATCAAAGCAAAGATAGACGCTGATAGTGAAAAAAAGCAGGCATCCGATCGTTTTGCGGGAAAACTTTTTTGGCAGGATAAAATAAAGGGGATAGACAAACCATAAGGAGTTGTGAAAAAGCCCGCCAATGAAAATAAAAAGCGTGTAGAATGCCAGCTTTTGGTTTTTTAAGCTTGGAAAGGCAAGCAGAAAAAAAGAAACTGCGATTGCCTGGCGCATCAGGTTCATATCGTATGCAAGAAACTGCATCGTAATATAGAGATAAACGCTCATCCAAGGCAGGCTGGAATAACGCCGGATCAGCCACATCGCCGTAAAAATCACAAAGCTGCTGATGATAGCGATCAGCGCTTGGAAGGGCATCCCAAGCAGGCTGCATATTTTGCATATGGCAAAAAAGAGCGGTTCATACCACCAGTATGGTAAAAGTTCATGAAGCTGTCCGTTTGCGGCTGCTTCATAAATGCTTCGGTAGGAAAAATAGTCAAAGCCGATTGCATACCGGAACGAGCATAGCAAGGTAAGGACTGCAAAGACAGCAGCCAGATACCAGAAGGTAGCGGTTGTATCGGTTTTTGCCTGCTTTTTCGAGAGAAAAAAGCCGAGCCCTGTCAGTGTGGTGATGGTCAGATAATAAATAGCCATAGGGTTTTTTTGCAGCCGTTCGATTGGTTACGTTCGAACGGCTGCATCCTTTCTGCAAATGTATAGGCACATACTGTGACAAATGCTTTTATCAAAAGTTTGGGTTACGGTGTCTGTGTTGTTTTGCTTACAACAAAGGTTGGTGTGACATTAAAGGTTGCACTTTCAGAAACTTCCTGCCCTAAAGTACCGACTACGTACATAGCTCCTTCCTGATTTGCGTCAAGAATCATAACGTTCATGTCCTGTGCTGTATTTTTCTTCAGCCATCTGGCATGTGCAAGATCTGTCGGCATTTCGCCCTCGGTATCTTCCTGCTTTAAGCCGATTGCAATCTGGTTTGGCTTTACAGCGCCGTCATTGCTCCATCCGACATTTGGCATTTTGCTCATATCGACCGCGGTATATGCAACGTCTACCTGAACCGGGATGTTGGAGTTGTTTTTTACGTTAATACGCGGGGAAATGACTTTGTTTTGTGTGGACAGACTGCTGCTTAAGTTAAAAGGAACAAACGTCGGCATCGTTACGGAGAGAATGGTAGGCTCGATCGTTCCCACCATTTCCATCTGTCCAGAGCCGCCGATCGGGATATCACTCGTAGAAGTGACCTCAGCGGCATGTGCAGCGGTTGAAAACATCAGGGTTGCTGCCAGAGCAAGTTGTAAAAATAAAGTTTTTTTCTTCATAAGTACCTCCTGTCCGCATCTGTGACAGTATGTTATTCACGTTTTAATTTTCTACAGTGAGCGTGATCTGTGCGCCGGTCTGCCCGATAAATTCGGTGGTCTCTTCGTCATAGGCAGAAAAATAAGCGGTGGCGTCATACGTGCCTTTTTCTAGTACCTTATCTAACTTGACCTTTTCGATATAAGAACCGGGCTTGATATATTTCGATGCATAGATTTCCTCGTCCGTATCATCCATGCGGATGCTGACCTGCAAAAGCTTGGCGTTGTTGCCCGGATTTTCGATCAGAAGGTTCCCTTTGGAAGTCCCGTTTAAAAATACAGGGGAAGTATTGATGGAAAACGCAATGACGCTGCGGTCTAACAGGTCTTGCAGTTCCTTTCTGCGCTGATCGATATCGACGCCCGGCAGAATACCGATCGTTGCATTGTTGTCATACAGAGGATCTGGTTCCTGCTGTCTGCGGAATAAAAAGTAACAGATGGCGACAGTGACGAGAATCAGCAGAAGGATACCTGCAATCGTCAGTGCCCGTTTTTTTCCTTTGCTCATGTAAATGATTCCTCCTTTGTATCGAATATATTTGTAGTCCGCTGACGTTTATCATTATATGTCGAAAAATGGGAAAACACAAGAAAAAGTAGTCGACAGGATTCGACACAGATCGACATTTGTGGTTGTGAAATTGATTCTTGTGAAATGAATAGGCGCAGGTTATAATGGCAGGGGAAGTAAGTGTTTTTTAGAGATGAATCATATGAGGAAGATAAAAATGACAAAAACAAACAAAAAAATACAGAACACATATGGGCAGGACGAAATTGCCGCGGCAGTGTCAGCGGCAGGCGAGGCAGAGATCCGCGCGTTTTTGATCCAGATTTTACAGAAGGATCAAACGCTGTTTGCGAAGTTCCAGGCAGCCATCGGCGGCTTGCGGCTGGATATCAGCCGGTATGAAAAAAAGATCGACATGATTACACAGACGTATCTTGGCACGAGAGGGTATATTCCTTATCAGGAAGCGAACAGCTTTTTGGATGAAATGTCTGCGTTTTTGGAATCGGATGTAGAAGCGATGCTGGAGAAGGAAGCGTATGCACAGGCGTTTGAGCTGTCGTGCTATATTTTTTTAAAGGCAGGCGGTGTGGAGATTGACGATTCAGACGGCGGGCTTGGGGAGCTTTTAGACGAGTGTGCGGATATTTGGGAGACGATCCTTGAGGATGCGGACAGCAAGGTGCGCGGGGAGATCTTTGAATGGCTGACGGGGCATTTGGACAGCGGCGTGTCAGATTATATGGAAGAGTCGATGGAGCAGGTATTGATGGATACGTTTTCAGACTGGGATGACAGCGGGGATTATACAGAAAAACTGCTGGCGTACACAAAGCGCAAGGCACAGGAACGCAGGAAAGAAACAGATAGCTGGAACAGCGGGTATTATGTGCAAAAATGGGCGCTGTATCATATCCGTATGATGGAAAAGGCAGGATTTTGTGAGGATGAGATTTTAAAATACTGCAAGGAATACTGGAGCTATACAAAAGTTAGGACATACTACATAGAAACGTGCATGAAGCAGAAAAACTATGACCAGGCGATTGCGGCATTGCAGGAAAGTATGCAGATGGATGCAGCGAAACCGGGGCAGGTGAGCCTGTTTGCCGAAAAGCTTAAGGAAGCGTATCGTATGAGCGGCAGACAGGAGGACTATAAAAAACAGCTTTGGAAGCTGGTGACGCAGGATGATCCGGGAAACCTTGACCATTTCAGGGAGCTGAAAAGCTTTTATCAGGAACACGAGTGGAAGGGCGTACGGGAGGAAATCTTTCAGGCGCTTTCAGCATATGCGCATCCAGACCGGCTGTATCTGGAAGAAGGGATGTATGACCGGCTGCTGGAATATGTGTTGCAGGCAAAAGGGCTGTATACGCTGCAAAAATATGAGAATGTATTGAAAAAAAATTATGCAGAACAGATCCTTGCGAAATATGAAAAAGAGCTGAATGAGATGGCGGCGCGTGCGGCAGACCGCAGGCGCTACCAGGAGTGGGCAGCGCTTTTGCGCAGGATGGCAAGGATCGAAGGCGGAGATGCAAAGGTGCATAAGATCGTTGCGGACTGGCGCGTGCGCTATAAGAACAGGCCGGCGATGATCGAAGAGCTGAAACAGTTTGGACAATAGCGATATAAAAAGGCTTTACACCTTCTGCATAATCTGCTATGATGAAATTGTAGTTATCTGTATAGAATGAAAGAAAGACAGGTGATTGTGTATGCCAAGCGCAGCAGATATTATAAAAGATTATGTGATAGAATTTTCCAGGTTGCAGGATTGGATGATTCCAATAAAAGAAACGAATCCTGAAACGTATGATTCAATGCATAAAAGATATATTGAATTAAAAGTTACGTTGTCAAGCTTGGGTGTAAATCTTGCAGAGATTGACAGAATAAAAGCATAGCAGCCACGATTTAGAAAGTGCAAAGTCTTAGAAAGCAAGGCTTTGCACTTTTTTAAATTCGAGGAATAACAGTTGATTTCGCCATATATTTAGAGTACAATAAATTTGGACTTGTTGTAAAGCTTAAGAAAATAAGGAGAAAAAAATGCTGGTCTTAAATGCGAATCAGGAACAGATAAAGGTCTTTAACAGGCTGATTCAGGAAATGGATGTACAGGTCGTATGGAAGGGGCAGTTTGTCATTATGGGCGACCGCCTGATTCTGGAAGGGTTTATACGCTCCCTGATTTTTCACTTTGATATTCAGCAGACGGAAGTAAGGCTGACAGAGATGCTGGGTGATGAGGGGGAAGAACTAGAAATCTCTGATTACAGAGGGATCGAAGATCTGATTACGATGGCGGTATATGCCTTTGAAAAATGGGGAACGTTAAAAGGGGTACGTGTGGAGCAGGAGATCGAATCACTGCACCAGATCTTTGGAGATATTTTGCGTATTTATCAGATCGAAGTGGAGTTTACCAAAGACCGTATGCAGTTTTTAAAGGCGGGAATGCCGGTTACATACGAAGATGTCGTAGAGACAGTGCTTGCGTATGAAAAAGAAGCAAAGGAAAATCTGAATATCGAGGCACAGGAGCCGGTACTGCATCTGTCCGAAATACTTTTTGAAGATACGTCGTCCCAGGGGGCGGCAAGAGACCAGAAAGCGGTAGAGCAGCGGATCGAAAAATACCATTTAAGAATCGGCGTGCTTGACCGTTTGTCCGAGCTGCAAAGAAAGACATTGGCAAGAGATATCAGGAACGACAAGCTGTTAAACGATGCGGAAAAACAAGAACTGTATTTTCCGATTGAGGATTATGAAAACCAGCTTGCGGCAATGAAGGAAGAGGAAGCTGCGGGGACGCAGGGCAGAAATGATGAGGCGGCAGCCGAACGGATCGAAAAGTACCACGCCAGAATCGGCGTGTTAGACCGTCTGTCAGAGCTACAGCGAAAAGATCTGCTGCGGGATATCAGAAATGACAGCCTGTTGAATGATACGGAAAAACAGGAGCTGTATTTTCCGATTGAGGATTATGAAAACCAGCTTGCAGCGGCTGGCGCGGGCGGCGGTAAAAAAATCGCGGAGGCGTCAGCTACAGAATCGCAGGCAAAGGCTGGTGCGGCGCCGGCTTTGGATACTGCGGCAAGGGACAATCAAGCCGTGCAGGATCGGATTGCAAAATACCATGCCAGGATCGGCGTGCTCGACCGCCTGTCTGATTTGCAGAAAAAGACGCTTGTACGGGATATTAAAAATGACAGCCTGCTGCTTGAAAAAGAAAAAGCGATGCTTATTTTTCCGATCCAGGACTATGAATATCAGTTGAAAATGCATGGGCTTGACTTGGCGATAAGCGACGATGCAAACCGCAGCTATGCGTTTATCCAAAAGGAAATAAGAAAAGTCCAGGAAGAAGAGCTGTTTGACAAGACTAAAAAGGATCTTTTGGAACGGCTGAACGACCTGCTTGTACAGTATGGTATTGAGGAAGTCAAAAACATTATGGAGCAGGTGCCAAAGCATGTGGAACGCAGCGAATACCAGGAGCTGATGGAAAAGCTTGCCCCATACGAAGGCATTGACCTTGGGCCTTACAAAGAAATGCTCAGGAAAATGCGTGAAACGCTGGAGATTAAGGAGATCAGCAATATGCTGATGCAGGCGGAAAAAAACGACCGCAAAGGCTATATGTCTCTTTTGCGCCGTATTGAAGAACAGGGCTTTGCCAGAGAAAATGCGGCGCCTTATATCGAGCGTATTTTAGACTGGGTGAGTGAATTAGACGAGGAACGGCTGAAAAGCATGTTGACCAATGTCTCGTCAATGGATTTAGAAACGGCGGCTTCGGTCTATGCAATGATTGAACAGGAGAGCTTTTTGCCCAACCTGCGTGAAAACGCGCTTGCTGTGATTGCCAGACGCTTAGAAGAGATCAGCATGGCGGAATGCGCAATGCTTGTACGCGTCTTTCAAAAAACAATGGAAAGCGTTATAAAGAAAAATCCAAGGCACTATTTTTATCCGGCGGAAAAAATAATGAAAAAGACAGCCACGCCGGAAGAAACAAGGATGATCGACAGTGCGGCTGCCTCTTACGCGCAAAAGCGGGGACGGTTTGAGCATCCGGTTTTTATGGTCGATGTGTCCAAGGAATCTAATGGCAGGGACGGGATGCTTTTGACCGCAGAGCATTTGTTTTACAGTACGCGGATGAACGGATACCGGATACCAGTTACGCAGATCCAGTCTGTGCGCGTGACGTCGGGCTTGTTAAAAAACCGGGCGCTTGTGGCAGAGGAACGAAACGGGGTCAAGCATAAGCTGCCGTACGCGGTGGGAGAAGAGGAGCTGCAGGCATGGGCAGAGCTGCTTGGCAAATTTGTCCGGTATCTGCAAAAGCGCAGAGCATCAGGCTCTCTAGCAGGCATTGCCATGCAGGACAGCGAGGCAGCCGTTTGCAGCCGGTGCGGGTGTGTCTTAAACGATCAGCAGACATGCCCAGAGTGTGGGAAAAGTTATGAAACGATGAGATAAATGGAGGAAATTATGGCAGTCGACCAGAGCAAAATCAGAAATTTTTGTATCGTGGCGCATATCGATCATGGAAAATCAACACTGGCAGACCGGATTATCGAAAAGACCGGGCTGCTGACGCAGCGGGAGATGCAGGCGCAGGTGCTTGACAATATGGATCTGGAGCGGGAGCGCGGGATTACGATTAAGTCACAGGCAGTCCGCATTATATACAAGGCAGACGACGGAGAGGAATATATTTTTAACCTGATCGATACGCCGGGCCATGTGGATTTTACGTATGAGGTGTCCAGAAGCCTTGCGGCGTGCGACGGTGCCGTATTAGTCGTGGACGCGGCGCAGGGTATTGAAGCGCAGACGCTTGCAAATGTATATCTGGCGTTAGACCATGACCTGGAAGTATTTCCGGTCATCAATAAAATAGACTTACCGAGTGCGGAACCGGAACGTGTCAAGGAGGAAATCGAGGACATTATCGGGCTGGATGCTTCAGATGCGCCTTTGATTTCCGCAAAAACCGGGATCAATATCGAGCAGGTATTAGAAGCGATTGTCGAAAAAATCCCTGCTCCGGTAGGAAACGCGGACGCGCCGTTACAGGCGCTGATCTTTGACTCCAAGTATGATTCTTATAAAGGCGTGATTGTATTTTGCCGGATTAAGGAAGGAATGGTAAAGCCGGGGACAAAAATTAAAATGATGGCAACGGGCGCGCAGGCGGAGGTCGTAGAGGTCGGTTACTTTGGCGCAGGGCAGTTTGTGCCATGTGAGGAATTATGCGCCGGCATGGTCGGCTATCTGACGGCGAGCTTAAAAAACGTCAAGGATACCCGTGTCGGCGATACGATTACAAATGCCGACTTTCCATGCGCACAGCCGCTGCCGGGCTATAAAAAGGTCAATCCGATGGTATACTGTGGGCTGTATCCTGCCGACAGTACAAAATACCCGGATCTACGGGATGCGTTGGAAAAGCTACAGTTAAATGATGCCGCTTTGCAGTTTGAGGCAGAGACTTCCGTTGCGCTAGGCTTTGGATTCCGCTGCGGATTTTTGGGCCTGCTGCATTTGGAAATTATACAGGAACGCTTAGAGAGAGAATTTCATCTGGATTTAGTAACGACGGCGCCGGGCGTTGTTTACCGGGTTTATAAGACAGACGGCACGATGCTTGAGCTGACGAACCCGTCGAACCTGCCGGAGCCTGCGGAGATCGACTATATGGAGGAGCCTGTCGTGGATGCGGAGATTATGGTATCCAGCGAGTATATCGGTCAGATTATGGACCTGTGCCAGCAGCGCAGAGGAATCTATATCAGTATGGAATACCTAGAAGAAACCAGGGCGCGCTTAAAATATACGATACCGCTGAACGAGATTATTTACGATTTTTTCGACGCCTTAAAATCACGATCACGCGGATACGCCTCGTTTGACTACGAGATGAAAGGATACCAAAAGTCCGATCTGGTCAAGCTGGATATCCTGATTAACAAAGAAGAAGTCGATGCTTTGTCCTTTATCGTATTTTCAGGGACGGCGTATGAGCGCGGGCGCAGGATGTGCGAGCGCTTAAAAGAAGAGATTCCAAGGCACCTGTTTGAAATCCCGATCCAGGCAGCCGTCGGCAGCCGTGTCATTGCCAGGGAAACCGTGCGCGCGATGCGCAAGGACGTGCTTGCAAAATGCTACGGCGGCGATATAACCCGAAAGAAAAAGCTGCTGGAAAAGCAGAAGGAAGGCAAAAAGCGGATGCGTCAGATCGGCAGCGTAGAGATCCCGCAGGAAGCGTTTATGAGTGTGCTGAAGCTGGATGAGGACTGATCGGCGGTTATGAGTAGTTTTCATAGAGGAATGGGAATCTATCTTCATATTCCATTTTGTGTGAAAAAGTGCGGATACTGTGATTTTTTGTCTGTAGCGGCAACGGCTATGACGTGCCAGGCCTATATAGAACAGCTTATAAAAGAAATCCGGGCAGCCGCGGAAACATACGGCAATATTCCCATTGCTACTGTATTTATCGGCGGCGGAACGCCGTCCGTCCTTTTGCCGCAGCAGATGCAGGCTCTGTTTTTGCAGTTAAGGGACAGCTTTTTCATTTTGCCGGATGCAGAAATTACCGTGGAATGCAATCCGGGAACTTTGGATGCGGAAAAATTGCAGGCATACAGGCAGTCTGGTGTCAACCGCTTAAGCATCGGCTTGCAGTCCGCGGACGAAAAGGAGCTGCGGCTCCTTGGGCGGGTGCATACGTTTGAACAGTTTGCATCGAATTATAAGCTGGCACGCAGCCTTGGATTTGAAAATATAAATGTAGATATTATATCTGCAATTCCTGGTCAGAAAATCAGCACTTACGAGCAGACGCTGAAAAAAGTGCTGGCACTTGCGCCGGAGCATATTTCTGCATACAGCCTGATATTGGAAGAAGGAACACCGTTTTTTGACCGCTACAGGCAGGCGGAGCTGCTTAGGGAAAAAGGGAAGCCGCAAAGCCTGCTCCCAGCAGAAGACGAAGAGCGGATAATGTATGCACGTACAAAAGAATTGCTAAAAGCCGCAGGATATCACAGATATGAAATCTCGAATTATGCGTTGGACGGTTACGAATGCCGGCATAATACCAGCTATTGGACAAGAAATGATTATCTGGGGCTGGGGCTTGGCGCAGCATCTTTGATAAAAAATGTACGGTTTTCAAATACAAGGGATTTGGAAACGTATTTAAGTCTGGATTTTGCATGTCAGGGTGCAGGTGCGGCAGTGGATCATGATTGTAAAGAAACGTTAAGCAAACAGGCACAGATGGAAGAATTTCTGTTTCTGGGGCTTCGTATGATGCGCGGCGTGTCGGCAGAAAATTTTTACAGGCAGTTTTCGCAAAAGATGGAAGATGTTTATGGCGAAGTGCTTGAGCGACAGTTAAAGCAAGGTTTGATTTTAAAAACAGCGGATGGTTATTGCCTGTCGGAGTTGGGGATAGATGTCAGCAATATGGTGATGGCGGAGTATTTGCTGGGATGAGCAAGATGCCTGGGCATGAAGGATTCCTCCAAAAAAAGTTAAGTTCTTATAACGAAATGCGAGAAATCCCCAAAGCCTATTTACATCACAAGCCAGCTATGATATATTATAAAAAAGGTGCTACCGATAGACGGTTAGCCCGTTAAATTATTTGGCAAAATAACCGCCAGCTTTCTCAGGGTCTGGGCGGTTATTTTTGTGTCTTATTATTATCTTTACCAATAGAATATCCTATACCGAAGCAAGTCAAGCCAAAACTTAACACTGCAATAAAATCTAAAATACCCATATGGCTCAGCCCTCCTTTCCAAGATTCCCAAACGGGTTTCTATGTAAACAGAGGGTCACAGTCCCTCCGAAGAGGGCTAACCGCCTACCATCCTGGCAATACCTAAAAACAGCCTATTTGGCTCGGCTGTTTTTGCTATTTGTTTGGTTCAGCCTTTCTTTTGGACAATAACCTAATTATTGTATGATAAACAAAAGTGTACTATACATCCCGATAGCAATGCTACTATTAACCCCAAAACAATTCCAATACAAGCACCTCTCACATGGAACATATAATCTTTATATTCTTTTTCCATATCTTCTGTGCCAGATATTCTCAACTTCTTACTATGACAGAAAATCCCCCAATCTAAAACAATCAAATCATAGATATTCACAATGAAAAATATGATAAATACATGAATAAAGGTTGTGTTAAAACTCTTACATCCAGATAAATAGGCAACGCTGGATAAAACAATGACAAAAAATATTAATCCCAATATTTTTTTACCTATATGAACTTTTTCTCTTTGCTTAATCATTCCTTTGTATTGTGGCAATTCTTCCACTCTTTGTCTAATCTTAGGCGGATAAGACATAATCATATTGATAGGGTCTTTATATTGTGCTGGTAGAATTGCTAATGTAAAAAGCAAACAGCACACCGCACACTGAATAAATAAAATCATTTCATTAACCTCACACATACTCATTCCCTCCCAAATAAATAATCTAAAAGTGAATCTTTCAAAATATTCATGTTCTCAGCTATCGCATCTTCGTGTAGAAAATTGCGGTTCTCTACTGTTATTGCCATTATTTTTATCATATTGGCTACAACATGGGAATGAATGTCACTCCGAATATCTTTCATATTTTGAAAAAGTAAATCTACAATTTTTTCTTCTTTAGGTGGGTCTAAAATGTACTCTGGTGGAAGTTTTTTTGAAAGCCATATTTCATCTTCCATTGACAAGGAACTTATAATGTTATTTTGTCCTAACAAAGAAAAATGAGAAAGAAGTTCATTTATTGCTTGACGGTTTAACGCTCCATATTTCTCTACTGTTTCATTTATTTTTTTAAAAACAACTTCTTTGCTAAACATAATTGTTTCATACACAAACAGCTCTTTTGAAGCAAAAAAATGATAAAAAGTTCCTTTGCCTATTTGCACACGTTGAGTCACTTCATCAATAGTCCATTTCCGTACACCTTTTTCACATATCAGTTCAATTCCGGCTTTCAGTAATTCAGTATGTATTTGTTGTCTTTGTTTCAATGGAAAAACTGGCGACATATATACCTCCTTTTCTATGTGACCAAAAACTTAAAATCTGGTCACATAGAAAATACCACTATTTTCGATGAAAATCAAGTGGCTATTCGCAATCACACATAATTGTAATTTTGAAATTATCTTATGGAATTGTGGGTAACTCTGTTTGCAAGAAGTGGGAAATCTGCACTTTAGCTTTTCTATATGCTGTGAATAGAGTTATCCATAATTCCATAGCCTATTATGCACATCTTCACAATGCCAGTCTTTTGGTCTTTGGTTTGGAATAGTGTGGTGCTGGCGGTCTATCTCTTGTGTTCGGTTGCTTGCTTCTTTACCGTACATGAGCATTATCTTGGGATAAGAACTATGCGGTATCGCATAACAAGCACTACGGCATCAGGTGTTCGCCTAGAAAGTAGTTTTCCGAGTTGTTATTCAAGAGTTGAACAATGCTTGCCGGAACTAAAAATATGAGAGCGATTCGAAAAATGGTTGGGATTTAAAATACCTTGTATTGTTTTTGAATAGTACAGCATTGCAGGAATAACGGTGAATACAGCACCCGCTATTTCTGCCCGTATGTAGTACTAGTACTACAGCGAACAAGTTTGAGTTACTTTGGTAAACTTTTACAAGAAGAGACGCCAGGAGAGAGGATGGGTACACTCTGGCGGCGTCCGTTCCAGAATGTTAAGAATTGCTAGAGTTGTTTTGCAGAATACCAAGCAATTCTAACCATTCTTCCAAAGCCACCGCCAGAGTGTACCCATCCTCTCTTCCGGCTGTTCTTCGCAAGTGCTGCCAAACGAGCCCGCTATGGTTTGTTCGCTGTACTAGAGTGAATTTATCTGATTTGCGTTTTCCAAGGAACTATTTTGTACAGGTTCTCCATGTAAAACAACCTAGAATCTGTTCTATCATATGTTTGATTTTGTTCATGGTAGACAAACCAAACCATATTGCGCTTGTTTCGTAGCATTTACGAAAAGCAGCCGGGAGAGAGGATGTGCCGCGACCGTCCGTAGCCACAACGTAACAGCAGGATACTTAGGGATTCTTAGCATTCTGGAACTGACGCAGCCAGGGGAGGCACATTCTCTTTCCCAGCGTCCCTTCCTGTAAAAATTTACCAAAGCAATCCAAATTTGTTCGCTTTAGGGTGAAAAAAGCAATAATCCTTAGTGACAAACATACCTAAAAATGCTAATATAAATTATCTGATTTTAAGCTGCATTAACAAAGTTTTCACACACAATAGGGGAGGGGACGCCAATGGCGATTTCAGCAGCATGTATGCTCCCGCACCCGCCGCTTATCATACCGCAGGTCGGCAGGGGAGAGGAAAAAAAGATACAAAAGACGATTGATGCATACCACGCAGCAGCGCGTTTGATCGCAGAACACCAGCCGCAGACGATCGTGGTAATTTCACCACACCAGGTGATGTATGCAGACTATTTTCACATTTCACCGGGAAGGGCAGCGCGAGGGGATTTTGGGCAGTTTCGTGCAGGACAGGTAATGATTGAGGCATCTTATGATATGGAGTTTGTGGCGAAGCTGTGCCGGCTTGCTGATGAAAAAAGCCTTCCGGCGGGGACAGACGGACAGCAGAATGCGCGGTTCGATCATGGGACGATGGTGCCGCTATATTTTGTGAATCAGTATTGGCGGGAATACCGGCTTGTTCGGATCGGGCTGTCGGGACTGGCGCTGCGCAGCCATTATGAGCTTGGGCGGTGTATTAAGGCGGCGGCAGAAGAACTGGACAGAAAGACGGTAGTGATCGCAAGCGGCGATCTGTCACACAGGCTTAAGGCGGACGGGCCGTATGGATATCAGGAAGAAGGGCCTGCGTATGACAGGCGCGTCATGGATGTGATGGGAAGCGCGGATTTTGCAAAGCTGCTCCAGTTTTCGGATGATTTTTGCGGGAAGGCAGGCGAGTGCGGGCACCGCTCTTTTACGATGATGGCTGGGGCGTTAGAAGGATGGAAGGTGCAGGCGAAGCGGCTTTCTTATGAAGGGACGTTTGGCGTTGGTTATGGGATTTGCACGTATGAAGTGGCAGGTGAAGCAGATGATGGAAGAGTCTGAAAAAAAAGTGTATACGATGCAAGATATCTATGCATTGCCGGATGGAAAACGGGCTGAGCTGATCGACGGGCAGATTTACAGTATGGCTCCGCCAAGCTTTACACATCAGAGGATTTTGAATTATTTAAACAATGAAATATACAATTATATCAAAAGCAAGGATGGAACATGCGAAGTGATTCCTGCGCCATTTGCCGTATTTTTGGACGGGAACGATGATAAAAATTATCTGGAGCCGGATTTGTCGGTGATCTGTGATCTTTCAAAGCTGGATGAAAAAGGCTGTCATGGTGCTCCTGACTGGGTGATTGAAATTGTTTCTCCTAGCAGCAAGCCGAGGGATTATATTAAGAAAATGCTGAAATATGGCACTGCAAATGTCCGCGAATATTGGATCGTAGATCCAGAGGAAAAGATTGTGACCGTCTACGGATTTGAAAATGAGACGATGAAGCAGTATCCGTTTGGGAAAGCTGTTCCGGTTGGAATCTACGAAGGATTTTCTATTAATGTAAGTTAAAAGAACGGCAGAGTAGAATTTTATTCAGAAGCGATAACAAACAATAGAAAGGATTTTTAATATGGCAATACAAAATAAGCAAGAAGACCCTTATGTGCAGCTTGCGCGCAGCACGATTGAGGAATATGTACAGACAGGCAGAACGATCAGGGTGCCACAAAACCTGCCAAAAGAAATGTATCAGGACAGGGCGGGTGTCTTTGTTTCTATAAAAATCAAAGGCAAAAACCGGGGAGAGAGTAAAAGCGCGCTCCTGCTTCGCGGCTGTATCGGGACGATCCAGCCCGTGCAGGATTCGATTGCAAAAGAGATTATTCTAAATGCAGTCAGCGCGGCGGTAAAAGATCCCAGATTTGCGCCGATTACACCAGAGGAATTAGACAGGCTTGTAATCAGTGTAGACGTGCTGGGCGGTATGGAGCAGGTTCATTCTGAGGAGGAACTGGATGTAAAGCGCTATGGTGTCGTCGTGACCAAAGGATATCGGCGCGGGCTGCTGCTGCCGAATTTAGAAGGCGTAGATACGGTTGAGGAGCAGGTTGCGATTGCAAGGCAGAAGGCGGGGATTGGTGAGATGGAAGAAGGGGTGACGCTGGAACGGTTTGAAGTAGTTCGGCATATTTAGAAAGGAATAAACAAAATGGAAACAATCTGCCAGACATGTATGCACCATTGCAGGCTAAAAGACGGGCAGTACGGAAGATGCGGCGCGCGGAAAAACGAAGGCGGGAAGATCGTCTGTAAAAATTATGGCAAAGTTACGGCGTTGGCGCTCGACCCGATTGAGAAAAAGCCGCTGCGGAGGTTTTATCCGGGCAGCATGATCTTGTCAGCCGGCAGCTATGGGTGCAACTTAAAGTGCCCGTTTTGCCAAAACTATGAGATTTCAATGGAATACCAGGATCGTGCGAGGGCATTTGAGCTGGCTCCAGAGCAGCTTGTGAAAAAGGCGCTGGAATATAAGCGTGCCGGAAATATTGGAGTGGCATTTACTTATAATGAGCCGCTGATCGGATGGGAGTATGTGCGGGATACCGCAAAGCTTTTAAAGCAGGCGGGCATGAAGACGGTTTTGGTCACAAACGGTTCTGCATCGCTAAAGGTGCTCGAAGAGGTGCTGCCTTTGATCGACGCGATGAATATTGATCTGAAATGCTTTTACGAAGACGGCTACCGCAGGCTTGGCGGAGATTTGGAGACGGTAAAGGCGTTTATTCAAAGGGCGGCGCAAGACTGCCATGTGGAGCTGACGACGCTGATTGTGCCAGGGCTAAACGACGATGTCTCCCAGATGGAAGAAGAAGCAAGGTGGATCGGCGAAAAGATTCCGCTGCATGTGACACGCTTTTTCCCGCGGTATCAGATGCAGGATGTACAGGCTGCGGACGTGCAGATGGTGTACCGCCTGGCAAATGTGGCAGGCAAGTACGTGGAGCATGTATATACCGGCAACTGCTGACGGGCTGGGAGAATAGCGGTTCTTTTTGCGCTGTAATAAGAAAGGACGGATGTGTTTATGCAGACAGAAACAATGCTTGCGCTGCAAAGCTGTTTAAAAAGGGATGAAAGCAAAGAAAATCAAACAAGACAGATGTGCCTTGTTCGGATGATTTTAAAGATCAATCAGGATGTTGTAAGAAAAGGGCTGATGCAGATCGAACATTATAAAAGTGAAACCGCCGATTTTCCGATGCTTTGGAAAGGGCTTACCTTGGTCAGAGGAGGAATGGAACCGCAGGACGTTGTATCCATCCTGCGCAATATGGCGGTTGCCAACCAGGTTGACTTATTGGAAAGCCTGCTTGTAATCGACGGGGTACAGTCGATTCAATATATGCGTTTCCCAGACCAGACAAAGGAATGGCTGTTTTCTCATTTTCACGTTTCCATGCACGAGCAGCTCACGATGTGCCTCAAGGATTTGGACATAGATGCCTGGAAACCGCTGTG
>Ga0137308_101222_pt1 | contig 27774 bp, 20 predicted proteins | sample Inofrocosms_June_FD_97181 | JGI IMG/M metagenome (GOLD analysis project Ga0137308, IMG submission 97181) | Mouse cecal microbial communities from Vienna, Austria - N-Acetylneuraminic and N-Acetylglucosamine D2O microcosms_June | ecosystem: Host-associated > Mammals > Digestive system > Large...
GGGTAAAATCGCTCAGCATATCCACAACCTCGTCCCTTACGACGGGATCGAGTCCGCTCGTTGCCTCGTCCAGCAGCAAAAGCCTGCTTTTATGAGACAATGCCGCCGCTATGCCCAATTTCATTTTTGTGCCGCGTGAAAAATCCTTGAATTGCTTGTCTCTCGGTATGTCAAGCTTTACAAGATAATTATCAAAGGCCTTTTCGTCCCAGTACCTGAAAGTGTGTTTCATTATTTTCCCCACCTGCTCCGCCTTAAGGCATTCGGGTATCCCCACCTCATCGGTAACAACGCCCACTTCCTCTTTAGTCAGCCTTATATTGTCGTTGTTGTCCCTTCCGAGTATGGTAACGGTGCCATCGTCCTTATGGAGAATATTGAGAATAAGCTTTATAAGAGTACTCTTCCCTGCTCCGTTTTCGCCGATCAGCCCCATAATGCAGCCCGAGGGCAGCGCCAGATTAATGTTGTCCAGTTTAAAACTCTTGAATTTCTTAGACAGATTTTTAATTTCCAATGCGTTAGTCATTTTTATGAAAACTCCTTTCCTCCGTAAGATACGTTTGTGCCAAAGGCTCATACCAATCTTTAATCATTTTATAGACTTGACCAAAGATTAGAGCTTGTTTGAAAAATCGGAAACGCCGTATTTTCGCCCCCAAACGGTCATCTTCTGCGTCAAAAAGCCTCGTCAAAGACGGTTTGACTGCGTTTTTTCCTTGAAGCTAACCATTTTGGGTCAAAAATCCGTCATTTCCTCTATTTTCAAACAAGGCCTAATATCAAGCCTAATTCTCATCCTTTTCCGCTTCAAACGCAAAATCCAACATCTCCTTTATATCGCTTTTGGCCAGATTGCAGGCGGCGGAAAGCCGTACTATCTCCTCAATATGCCCCTCAATCCTTTTCAGGTTTTCCTCACGGAGCAATTCAACGTTTTTCGGCGCCACGTAACAACCCTTCGCCTGAATCGTATATATGAATCCCTCTCTCTCCAGTTCGTCATAAGCACGCTTGGTGGTAACGAAGCTTATCTTCAAGTCCTTCGCCAATCCCCTTATGGACGGCAGCATTTCGTTCTCTTTTAACGCGCCGCTTATTATCTGGTTTTTTATCTGTGAATATATCTGATCGTATATCGGGGCGCCGCTTTTGTTGTCGATTATGACAGTCACCGCTTTCGCCTCCTCTCTTTTCAGCCTTAAACTGTATAGTTTAATTATATACAGTTTATACAGTTTTGTCAATACCCTTTTAATAAAATTTTAAAAAAAATTTCGACAGGAATTAAACCCCTGCCGAAAAACTTTATACTAATAACCATTTTGACACAGGATAAAATCATAGTCAAAATGGTTATTACACCCGAAACACTGTTAACCAATTAAAAAAACATTTTTCCAATTTTAATTGGTTAACAGTATTAGTATTACAGCTTTATAAGCACCACATCATAATCAAACGGCGATACATGCAGCTTCCCGCATACTCTCTCACTCTCATGTCTAATTACTCTGAAGCCCTGACAGCTTCCAACCGTTTCATGAAGCAGGAAGTTCCTTGCCTTATGCGACTTGTTAAGATAAATTACCGCCGCTTCTCCCGCTTCTTTATCCTCGCGCCTGAAAATACAATATTCCGGAGTCACCTCAATAAACCTCATGCCGCCCCTTGCAAACGCCTTGCTTGTACCGCGGATACGGCTCAACTCGGACGTAAAGGCGATCAGGCTCTTGTCTTCCTCGCCCCAAGGGTAAGGCCTGCGGCAGAAGGGATCCTTATATCCTTCAAGTCCGGCTTCGTCCGCATAATAAATACATGGTATTCCCGGCAGGAAAAATTGCAGCACCATAGCGCACTTCATAAGCGCCACTCCATACGCATACTGCGACGGCGACAGCCAGTGCTCCGACTGCCACTTTCTGTCATTCCACGCTATATCCTCGCCTGCAAGTCTTGTAATCGCCCTTTCGGTGTCGTGCGTTGAAAGAAAGTTCATCAGTATATCCACGCAAGGCTTGGGATAGTGTTCTATAATCGTCATTATTCCGTCCCTAAGAGGTGTGGGATCCGAATATTTAACATAGTTCAATATACACTCCCTGAAGGGGTAATTCATAACGCTGTCCAACTGTTTTCCGGTAAGATATCGGCGGCGAAGCCCGTAGCTTTCTTTATTTGAAGCATCCTCCCACACCTCGCCGTAAATCACCTTATCGTCGCCCATATTTTTAACCGCAATCCTGAGACTGTCTATAAACTCGTCCGGCAGTTCGTCGGCAACGTCAAGACGCCAGCCCGCCGCCCCCGCTTTTATCCATTTCTGTAAAATTCCGCCGTCGCCGCATATATATTCGGTATAAGACGGATTGTTTTCGTTCACGTTGGGAAGATTGGTAAAGCCCCACCAACTCTCATAGGTGTTGGGATAATTTATAAAGCTGTACCATTGACGATAAGGACTTTCGGGATCGCGGAAGGCGCCGCTGTGATCCCCGTATCTTCCGAATTTGTTGAAATAAACAGAGTCTGCGCCCGTATGACTGAATACCCCGTCCAATATTATTTTTATTCCCATTTCGCCCGCTTTTTGGCATAATTCGGTAAACTCTTCCTCGGTTCCCATCAGTATATCTATCTTTTCATAGTTTGCTGTACTGTAACGATGGTTTTCGTGTGACTCAAAAATTGGGTTAAAATAAATACAGGTAACTCCAAGGCTCTTTAAATAAGGCAGTTTTTCCCTTACACCCTGTAAATTCCCCCCAAAATAGTCGCTGTTGGTAACAACGCCATTTTCGTTTGGCTGCCACACCGGAAGTTCGTTCCAATTTAAATGCATTTGTCTGTCCACGGGCATCTGCGGCTCGTTTTCGGGATCCGGCGTTCCTTTGGCAAAACGATCGGGAAAAATCTGATACATCACTCCGCCTTTGAGCCATTCCGGAGTAGTCATTCCCTCCTCATACACGGTAAGCTGAAACAGCTCCCCGTTGTCAAAGCCTCCGTATGAAGCGCCCTGACGTTTAATATATCGGCGGCCGCAGTTCCCGGTCACGGTAAAATAATAGTGGTGCAGTCCCGTGTGTTCCGGTGTATACGAACCTTTATATACATAAAATTTTTCTCCGTTTATTTCTTTTTCGCCTTCGTTTTCCAAAGCGGAAAATTTTTCCTTAAAGCCCGGCCGGAACATTACAACGGAGCATTCGGTAACATGATGAGATACCGGTATATTAAGGCAGAAGTCAATTTTCGTGTTTCTTTCCACCGCACCGAAGGGAGACTTATAATAACTGTCAAAACAATCGTAAATAGGTACGCTCATATAATACTACCCTTTCTTTAAAATATAACGATACTGCGGTGCAGTTAAAGCACCGCAGTATTACGGTATCAAACTAAATAAGGTTCCAGATTGTCCTTGCATAATCTAAAACTGCTCTGTCCGCAGAGAATACTCCCGCGCCAGCAATGTTCATCAGAGACATTTCATTCCAGCGCAGTATATCCTTATAGGCTTCGGAAGCCTTTTTCTGAGCCTCGCGGTAGCTGTCGAAATCAGCCAGCGCCATGTACTGATCGGTAAACCGAAGTGAATTGGCCACCTCGTCAAATTTTGCGCCGTTTATACCGCTGTACATTCTGTTTATAGCGCCCGATATAACGGGATTACCGGTATAATAGCCTTCGGGAGCATAACCGTTCGCTTTCATCACGTCCACCTCGCGGGCGTCCATTCCGAAAATGAAAATATTATCCCTTCCCACCTGTTCGCATATCTCAACATTCGCGCCGTCGAAAGTGCCCATAGTAACCGCGCCGTTAAGCATAAGCTTCATATTGCCGGTGCCGGAAGCCTCCGTCCCCGCAAGAGAAATCTGCTCGGAAATCTCACTGGCAGGCATAAGTATTTCGGACAGCGTAACACGGTAATCCTCCAAGAAAACAACGCTTAATTTATCGCTGATTTTGGGATTCTGTCTTATCTCCTCGCCAAGGCACCAGATCATTTTGATTATTTGCTTTGCCATATAATATCCGGGAGCGGCCTTTGAAGCAAAAATATATGTTTTGGGAACAAATTCCGCGTCGGGATTCTCCAACAGGTAGTTATAATCAGCTATAATGTTCATGACGTTAAGCTGCTGACGCTTGTACTCGTGCAGACGCTTTACCTGAACGTCGAAAATACTGTCAACATTGAGTTTTCTTCCCGTAGTTTTCTCAACGTAATTTGCAAAAGCAATTTTGTTTTCACGTTTTATTGCGGCAAGCTTTTTAAGCACATTCTCGTCTTTTCTGAAAAGGCGAAAATGCTCAAGATCGGAAGCGTTCTTTTTAAATCCGTCGCCTATACATTCGGTAAGCAGATCGGTGAGTCCCTTGTTGGACTGTAAAAGCCATCTTCTGTAAGCGATACCGTTGGTTACGTTCTTGAACTTAACGGGCTTATCATCATATTCGTCCTTGAAAACGCTTTCCTTGATTATCTCGCTGTGAAGCTTGGAAACGCCGTTTACAGAGTGGCAGGCGTCAACGCAAAGATTGGCCATCTTTATCTGGCTGTTGCTCACAATTGACATTCTGGCTACCTTTCCGTCGTCGCCGAGACGGTTTCTCAAGCCTTCGCAGTAGCGGCGGTTTATTTCACATATAATGGTGTAGATGCGGGGAAGAATGTTTTTGAGCATCGTCTCGTCCCATTTTTCCAGAGCTTCCGCCATAACGGTATGATTGGTGTAAGCAAAAGTGTTTGTGACAATGTGCCACGCCTTTGCCCAGCTATAACCGCATTCGTCCAGCATTATTCTCATCAGCTCGGGAATAGCGAGAGTCGGGTGAGTATCATTAACATGTATGGCAATCTTTTCGTAAAGATTGTCCAATGTACCATATATATTCATATGACGCATTACTATGTCGCCTATGGAAGCGGCGCACATAAAATATTGCTGACGAAGTCTCAGGGCTTTTCCGTCCAGATGGTTATCATTGGGATAAAGCACCTTTGTAAGGGAATGAGCTATGTTGTTAGCTCCTATGGCGTCGCCGTAGTTACCGCTGTTGAAAGCACCCATATCGAAGCTCATGCCTTGTGCGCTCCAAAGACGCAGCTTTGACACTCCCTCGCTGTCATATCCGCTTACATACATATCGTAGGGAACGGCGTTTACGGTAGTATAGTTGACATGATTCACCGAGTGATAATTATCGGCCCAGCTTTCCTGTATCTCACCGTCAAAGTGAACCTGAATCGCCTGATCGGGCACCTGAGCCAGCCATACTTCTCCGCCGGGAAGCCACGCGTCGGGAAGCTCCGTCTGCCAGCCCTCCATTATCTTCTGTTTAAATATTCCGTATTCGTAAAGAAGGGAATATCCGGTGGCGGGTAGTGCGCAAGTAGCGAGACCGTCCATATAGCAGGCGGCAAGACGACCGAGACCGCCGTTTCCGAGACCTGCGTCGGGCTCTTCCTCATAAATGCTGTCCATCTTCACATTGAAGGTTTCCTTAACAGCCTTTTCAACCTCCTCGCTCATTCCGAGGTTATACAGATTGGTCTTAAGAGAACGACCCATAAGGAATTCCATAGAGATGTAATAAACTTGCTTTTTCCCCTGGGAGTTGCACTTGGTCATAAATCTGTGGCGCTTTTCCTTAAGGTGACTTACCACTATCTTTGACAAAGCCTTATAAATCTGTTTGTTGGTAGCTTCCTTTGGAGACGTTCTGAAATCGAACTCCAAAATCCCTTTCATTTGCTTAATTATTTCTTCGGATGTGTACGGTGATGTCATAGCATTCCTTCCCCGCATTCAGATAAATAAATGCGTTGTCGTATTTTTTCTTTCTACAAATATCAGTGCTTTGGTTGCAACTCTGTTTTGACGGTGGATTTTGTCTATCGGCAAAACAGAGAATGGTACAATAATATGTCTTTATAAGATATTGTCCGCGTCTTTTTGGCAAATTTTGCCGACTAACTGCTTTTTGTCATTTGCTTCACTAAAAATCTTCGCCTTATTCACAACAAAATTTGCTCGATAATCCACTCACAAATCTTGTAAAGACAGATTTCAATTCTAATCTTTGATATCTTATAAACAACTTTAATTATACATCAAAACGGTAAAAATATCAAGTGCGACAGATATCAATCGCCAAATTTAAGCATAATATACATAATCGACTATAAAAAACGACAAATAATTGTATGTTTTCACCTTTAAGAAAATTATTTAAATTATTTATTTTTTATTTTAAGCATCTTTCTTACCTCGTTGGCGGCGGACACGGAAGACACTATAAGCAGCTCGTCATTACTGAGGAGTTTGGTGCGGCCTCTCGGTATTATCAGCTCGTCTCCCCTTGTGATGCAAATTATGTTGCACCCGTCGGGAAGTTTTATATCGGCGATTATTTTTCCGTGGTATACATAGTTTTCGGGTATAATCACCTCAAAAACCGCCGTTTTTCCGTTTATGGGCATCAGCTCTTTTATGCGGCTGTTGTCAACCTCTCTCTCCATTTGCTTTATAATGTTTTCGGTTCCGGATATGGCTATATCAACTCCGAGAAGCCGCATTGTTTCAACATTTTTCGGATTATTAACCTTAGCTATGGTCTTTTTTACGTCAAAAAGCTTTTTGGCAATCTGACAGATAACAAGATTTACCTCGTCTTCTCCGGTTACCGCAATCACCGAGTCGCATTTATCTGCTCCCGCCTTTTTAAGCACTGCCGCAGTAGAACCGTCACCCATTACCACGGTAACGTCCAAAGTATTGGCAAAATATTGACAGGTGGCCTTGTCCTTTTCCACCACCAATACGTCATAATATCTTTCAAGCAGGGCTTTTGCCAGATAATATCCTACCTTTCCCCCGCCTATGATTATCGCTTTCATTTCAGCATATGCCGATCATATCAATCTTCAGTCAAGCCGTATACCTGATTAAAGACTGCACCCAAAGCACTGATTCACAATATCGGAGCGTATTTTAACCGAAAAAGCAGATCAGTCCACTACTTTAGAAAAGATCAGCGTATCCCCCTCTCTAAGAAGTATATTATAATTGTTCACAAGAGTGAATTTTCCGTCTTCATTTATAATTGCGTAAAGTACTTCGTTCTCCTCAAATTCTATTTCCACAGCCTTTAAACCGATATATTCCTTGGGAATATGCATTGTGTAGAACTTAACCTTATGGTTGACAAACTGTATGCTGTGCTCCTCCTGATATTCTTCGATAACCGAAAGAGCGGCATCCATGGTGAGGAGGGTTGAGCATATTGTTTTGAGTCCGCACTGCTGAAACACCCACTCCTTATCGGGATCTTTTATTCCTGCCAGTACTTTGGGTATTTTATAAACCTCCCCTGCAATCTGAGCCACCATTATGTTTTCGTTGTCGTTTTCGGTAACGGCGCAGACTACGTCGCAGGATTCTATACCGGCAGCCTCAAGGTCATCATTATCAATGGGAACACCCTTGAATGTTAGCCCTGTAAAACTTTCGTCAAGCCGCTCAAAGGAATCGCTCCTTTTGTCCATCACCGCCACATCGTGTCCGCGGTTAGACAATGCGCAAGCGAGAGCCGCACCCAATCTGCTGCAGCCTACAATTAAAATATTCACTTCAAGTATCGCCTTTCTGTATACTTAATGTTGTTTTTTACAAATTATTAAAAATTTAATTCCTCACCGGTCTGTAAATACTGAAGCTGATTTCCGAGTTTTACCCTTAGTTCCTCATATCCCTTCAGTCCGGTGCAATGACAGGTGTATATTGCCCCGACGTTTAATTCCTTTATTTCCTTGGCAAGCTTATCTATGTAAGCTCCGTCGACCGTTATCTTCTTTGAGCTGTCGCCCATAAAATGGAGTCCCGTCAGTATCGCCAGAACGGGAACGCTGCCCCAGTTCTTATATACCGTTCTTATCATATTGGGAAGACCGCAGTGGGCGCAGCCGCCTAAGATAACACAGCCTCTTTTTCTGTTTTCAAAAGGGAAAATCACCCCAAAGCATTCATGTTCCAGCTCGTCATTTACATATTCGGCTCCTGTTTTGATCTTATAGCTTTTATCGGTGACATAAAAACTCTTGTCTCCGATCTCGTCTTTTAAAAGAAAAAAGCCTTCACTTACCTGCTGAAAACTGTTAAACAAAACGAAATTATCCCTATTCTTTTTTATTCTGTCCGCCAGATCACCGACAGGAGCGCTAAGCAGTCCTTTTTTTCGGTATGGCGAGCAATCGGCGGCATTTAAGGCAAAAACTTTCATTTTCGGATTCATCTGAAGCAGATTATCAATGCCGCCCGTATAGGAAAGATGATTATGCGGTATTATCGCCGCATCTATGTTTTCGGGATATAGCTTCATTCTTTTAGCGTTATTGATGAGCTTTGTACTGCTGCCCGTGCCGAAAAGGCAGCGAGAATCTCCGTTTTCAATGTAAACCGACATTCCATGTTCCACAAGCAGCTTCTGTGAAACGGCGGTATTCTCTATCAGCATTACAATACGCATTAGTTTCTCCTTTTTACGCTTTTATAAGGAAAAAGCACTTTTTTAATACCAATCTTTAATCAAGTTGTAGACTTGATTAAAGATTGCACCCTAAACACTAATCTTTGATCATCCGTATTATTTGTCTATACCTTGATCAAAGATTAGTATAAGTATTATGTAATTATAGCACAATTTACTTTTTAAAGCAATATGAATAAGAAAAATTTTTGGATATATCGGCTGCGGCGGGAAATATTATAGTAAAACGGCAAATAAGCTGCCGAAATTACTATGGCTTGTTTGAAAATAGAGGAAATGACGGATTTTTAACCCAAAATGGTTAGCTTCAAGAAAAAACGCAGTCAAACCGTCGTTTGACGAGGCTTTTTTGACGCAGAAGATGACCGTTTGGGGGCAAAAAGACGGCGTTTCCGACTTTTCAAACAAGGCTTAATGTTCGGCGTGTGATTTTTATCCCACGCCGAACCGAGAGATGAAGAGACTTTATCCGTTCGCTGCGCTCACTCCTGGCGGATCAGCAATGACAAACACAAAAATTTTTGTAGTTTGCCGTATTATTGTTTCATAAAAACAAGAGGAAATAATATGACCACAATATTTATCTGCGGAGACCCGAAAGATTCGGGCTTCGCTCATTTATTAAAAAACTGCCTTTCCAGAACATATCGAATAACCTACGTCAAAAACTCTTCCGCAAGCCAATGGGGAAAGGGATACGAGCTACTGGCACTTGAGTTTACGCGTTTTGAAGCAGTTGAGATAGAAAGTCCCGTTTTTTTGCTTAAAAAAAACTGTATCCCCGATTTCCGTTTACCGGATAACAGTACGGTAATCGCCTTTTCCGAAAATGAAGCGCAGATAAAGGCGCTTAAAAACTGTGCCGGCCACGTTATAACCTGCGGTTTCGGAAAAACCGATACTTTTTCTTACAGCAGCCTTTCCGACGAGGAGGTAGTGGTTTCCCTTAACAGAGAGATTACAGCTTTTTCCGGAAAAAAGATACAGCCCTTGGAAATTCCCTCGGAAATACCCCAAGGGACGGATATCTATTCGGTGATCGCTTTCACCGCACTGAGAATATTGCTTGACGATTTCAATTCTGAAATAGGCGAACTTATTTAGATAAGGGCTTTTGTCGTTTACTGTCGGTATATGTGCTTCCCATATAAAAAACAGCGGCTTTTATGTCGCTGTTTTTTTATACAATATCATATTTACCGAATTGGCTCTCTGCTTGTAGCCGCCTTTTTTATCTATGATTATCAATTTATTTTACATAATCCGATTTTTCATTAAAACGCAGCTTACCCTTCAGTCTTAGCCTTAGCCAACGCGTCCCTGTAAGGCTGAATAAACGCTTCAATCGCCTGATACTGCTTATTAAGCACCTCTGTATAGGAAGCGTCATGGTAAGTAACTCCATCGATAAGCGCCTCATCGGTGGAGGTCATAATATCCACTATTCCCTGATCAACTCCCATAGCGTTGTCAAACACTCTTTCAAATTTATCCGTGTGCAGCATATCATCTAAAAGATCCAACTGCTCCACCGTATAAACCGCCTTGAATTTTTCCTTCCTGGCCGTCTGACATTCGGGGCATACAATCAGATCAGCCTTGTCATTGGCAATGTAATCGTACTTGCAGCCGGGACACTTATCGTAATAAATCGGACCCGGATCGGTTTTCAATGCATAATCAGCCGCCTTTGTTTCGGGGTCGGTTTCGTAAATACGGCTGGCCAGTATCCAGTCAACGCCTCCCTGAACGTTTTTCGCGCCTGCGGGAACCATATAGCCGTAGGTGTCCGCCGAAACATAGTATTTGTCTGAAAGGGGATCCTTCGGCATTGGTACGGTAACAATCTCACCTTCCAGACCGTAGGTAAACACCGCAGACTGAGCGCTTTCAAAGGTCCACTCCGATTCCATCGCCAAAAACAGCAGATTGCCGTTCATAAACGCAGTACCCGGATCAATATATCCATCGCCTATAAGCCCTTCCTTTCTCATATTGGAAAGGAAACTCATAGCACGCTCTATATTTTCATTCTTAAGATTATTGACAATGTCTGAATCAGTAACGTCGATCAATTTAACGCCAGTGGTATTGGCGAACATAAGCCCCATCCACTTATTTCCCCTTAAGCCCTCGTTTTCACCGGGGTTTTTATCAACCCATTTGGCGGTAATATCCTTAAATGTGTTCCAGTCCCATTTGCCTTCCTCGTAAAGCTCCCAAGGGTCTTTAAGTCCTGCTTCGATGACGGTGCTTCTGTTATAAGTCAAAGTAAAGCCCGGCATTACGTCGGTAGGGAAATAGTAGTGCTTTCCCGCATAATTAAAATCCTCTATAACGCTCTTGATATCCTTCCACAGATCAGCGTCCATATCCAACCAATCATCAAGAGGTGTATAGGTGTTCTTTGAAACGTAGCATGGAAAGGCTATCCAGTCGTACCTTACAAGGTCGGGCGAATTGCCGGTAGCCACATATGTACCCAATTTATCCCACCATTCCGCCCAGCCTGCCATTTCCGTGGTAAGGGTTCCTCCGAATCGGGTGGCAAAAACCTCCGCCACGTCCTTGGCCTGATCGCCTATGTCATAATAGCAAAGCGCCTTTACCTCTCCGGCCAGTTTTCCGGTTTCATAAGCGGAACCGGTTCCGTCCTCGTTTTTCGAGTCCACTTCTCCAATATCCGCCATACTGTCATAATCTATTTCATTGTCAAGGCTTTCGGTGGTGGTAACGGCGGGTGAAGGAGCGGAAACATTGCCGCCGTCTTCTCCGCCGGAGCAAGCCGACAAAAGGAGAATTGAAGCGCACAGAGCTGCCGAAAGAATTTTCTTTTTGGATTTCATAATTATTTTTTCCTTTCTTAAGGTTTATTTCATTGTAGCATTTTTGGATAGTTTTGTCAAGAAAAAATAATAAAACGGCATTTTTAACAATACTTTTTGTTAAAAAAAACGAAAAATACAATGTTATCAAGATCTCTTTTTAAATAAGAAGCGTCCGCATTACAGTCTCATTTCTCCCTCAATGCCATCAAAATCCACCGTTTTTTCCTCTCCCCATTTCAATATTATCCGCACCGGACCATACCCGCCTTTTTCCTCCGGATCGCCGTATTGAACCTTTTCAATCGGGAACAGCTCATCTTCCGTAAAATCATCATGAGATTCCTTGGTAATTACCTGTGAAATAAGAATAAAATTCTCGTACCCGTACTTTTCCGTCCTCCTTGTCACAGCGTATACCGTCAGCGATTTTTCCGAATCGGGATTCGTATTGACACCCTTGACAATATCAAGTCCGTCCCAACCGTCGTAAACGGTCATAGCAAGCTGTATTGGCCTGTTCATACCGTTATAGCCCTTTAAAATGATCGCCTTCGCCTTTCCTTCCCTTTTTCTGATAATTTCAGTATCCCCGCTGTCCGGAAAACCGTAAGCGCCTAAAGTAACGGTCACCGGAGTTCTGAACAGCCTAAGCTTATCCGCCCGCAAAATTCCGTATTTTACGGGAAAATCCGCCAGATTAAGCGCCTGCATATGATGAGTTTCATAATTCAGGGAATATCCGAAAAACTGCCTTCTGTAAAGTACGCCCCCTCGGCTGCCGCACCAGAACGTAACGTTGCACTTTTCGGGTTCGCGTCCGACGCTGAAATCTTCACCGACGCAGAGCACATACTGCATGGATTCCACGTTTTCCGCAGGAGAAGCTTCCCAAGGGAACTTGCTGTTATAAGCCAATTTGGAATAATTCCACATACCGTGTATGTCTCCCGTGTTTTTCAAAACCTTTCCTGTTCTGAATACCGTTTCACCGTTGGCGCAGTGATTGGTGAAACAAATGGCGGGAGCGTTCAGTACGGTTTCCTTTATCTCCCCGCCGCTCAGCTTTTCCCACGAGCCGTTGCTTTCCTTAGCAGTCCAGAACGGGTGATTTTCCGGAAGAGCAAGACACAGAAACGCCTTTCCGAGCCAGTAAACCGATTCCGCGCAGGAGTAGCCCTGTATAAGCGGAGTAAACTGTCTGTAAAAACCCATTGACGGTATCCCGTTCAGCAAAAAATCGTCTCTTGACAAAAACTGTAAAAGTGCGCCCGAAGCAATGTGCCTTGCAAGACCCGGATCGGCGGAGGGATTTTTCAAAAGGAAGTTTTCGGAAAGTGGACTTGTGGCCGCATTCCGGTAAACGCAGCTTCTGCCCCACATAACGACGAAGCCGTCCCTATCAAACATATCGGGATATGTTTTCATTAACTCGTTAGAGTTTCTTGCAAATTTTTCCGCAATATAAGGTAAATTTTCATAACCGTACCACTTGTTCCAGATAGGCGCATACACGTTAAACGCCCAGCAGGAGTAGTAATCGAAGGAGTGGCCGTCCCTGTACCATCCGTCCCCAACATAATACCCAAGTACCGCCGAAGCGTGCTCCGCCATTACGTTTTTCTTTATTTCATAGCCCTCCTTATGCAGAAACGCCATAACAAGCATATTGAAAAAGCGCCAGTTCTGCGCTACCGTACTTTCATGCGCGTAGCTTAAAAGCAGCTTTGCTATAATATCCTTTTCGGCTTTCGTATACCTGTCCCATATCTCCGCCCTGCATATGTCAAGACAAATAACCAGAGCGCAGGTCTCAACAGTCTGCTGAAATATGCTAAAGGAATTTTCGGATTTGTCTCCGCTCAATTCCTTTAAATCCTCAAAGTACCCAACAAAGTTTTCATCGCCTCTTGTACAGGAACGCAGTATCTGATCCGAATAATAGTCCCTCAACAAATACCCGCATACCTCGGTATCGGGGTCGTTATGTATAATGGGCGCGGCAATAAACATTGTACGGGTTAATCCTTCAAAAATTTCCGCCATTTTTTCAATTTTTAACCTGTTCCCCTCTGCATATTTATGAGGGTAGGTCACCACGGTCTCGTTTCTTGGCAGCACTATCGGGGCAGACGGCGAAGCTATATTCCCAAACACGCCCTGCAAAAGATATTTTGCCGCTTCTGTCCAGCTTTTTCTGGTAAGCCCCGTATAAGGGCTGAGCACATAATCCGTTTCGGCAGGCTTGAATATCATTTTATTTCTCCTTTAATATGTTATCACTGTCTTTACCATATCAAGAAGCTTTTTCCGCTTAAGCGAAGAATGGCCTCGGTAAAGAAATAATCCCCGTATATTATCTTCTGATGATGTTCTTTTTCATGATAGCTGACGCTTCCTCCGTCAAGAATACCGTCTGTTGAAGGATCAAAATCACACCACCCCGTCTCCAAAGCTTCAAGTATTTTTATCGCGCTGTTAACATACAGCCGTTTTTCATCATCGCTTACCCTTTCCGCAATTTCCAAAAGCCCGCAGGCAGCAATTGCTCCCGCGGTGGTATCATAATATAAAGGCTCTTCCGGAGCGCGGAAATCCACCAAAGGCACGTAACCCGTTGAGGATATATTGGAAATAAAATAAGAAGCGGCACGCTTGGCGGCGTCGAGATAACGGTCTTTTCCCGTATGCAGAAAGGAAAGTGCGTATCCGTACAAAGCCCACGCCTGCCCCCTTGACCATGAGGAGCCGCTTTCATAGCCCTGTCCTCCGGGATTGGCCGTAATCAAGCCGGTTTTTACGTCGAAAACAATCTGATGATTTGCGGAGCCGTCGGGTCGAAGCATATATTTCAGCATTGTATCGGCGTGCCTTTCGGCGATGCTTTCGAACCTCGAATCCCCCGTAATCTCGGAAGCGAGGTACAACAGCGGCAAATTCATCATGGTGTCGATTATGGCTCCGCCCGCCGTGTCATACCCCGGCATCCACTGACCGTCCCACGCCCTGATAATCTCCAAAGCGGGATTGTACCGCCCGGCCAGCAGAGTGGCGGCGTGCATAAGCCGCCTTTCGGAGCGCTTGTTTCCTGTAAGGCGGTAATTCGCTCCGGCGGTATGAAGCCAGAGAAAGCCCGCGTCATGGTCGATGTTCTCAAAACCGTCGAGAGCCGCGTCCAAACGTTTTTCCGAACATTCCGCCGTCTTTCGGAAAAGCTCGTTACCCGAAGCATGATAAAGCTGCCAAAGCATACCCGCCCAGAAACCGTTTGTCCACCAGCATATATTGTCCGTATCGGTATATTTTCCGTTACTGTCGGGAATATATGGTATTTTTCCCCCAAGCCGCTCCGCTTCGGCGGCAACTTTAAGCGTAATCTTATCTGATAATTCCGATATATTCATTCTTGAATGTTTCCTTTCAATATATTATCCCTGTAAAATAATTGCTTGACATATTCCTAAAAAAATGGTATAATACTATCGGTTGTCTCAAAATTCGCAATTTGAACTTATTCCTGTAAGAATATGTTCCTTATTTTAGGACATACCCTTAAACAAAAACGAATAAACACGGTATACAAAAAACAACTTCACTGTTTTTTCTGCTGAGCGCGGCGCAGGACGCCGCGGGAGGCGGCGGGGGAACGCGGTGTAAATCCGCGGCAACAGCCATTGTCGTATATGAGATTCCGTTTAAATATAATATATGGGAATCATCACAAGCCGGAATGCCCGCCATACCGCGAGCCGCAGCAGGACTCTTGGGCGGATCGGGTTTTCCCGTGCGGAGAGATCTTGACGCTTTGTTCTTTTTGTTATTATTATAACGGAAAGAAGGTAAACACAATGAAAAAAATAATTAAAGCTCTTATGTTGAGCGCGGCTCTGGCCTTATCCGCTGTATTCTGCACGGGATGCGGCGCGGAGGGAACTCAGCGGGATTCGTCCGCTTCTGTCTGGGACAGCGCGCTTTATACGGAGGATCAAGAGCTTGGCGAAGGAGCGCTTACGCTGGAAGTAGAGGTAGATGCGGAAGAAAAATCCGTAACCTTTACGATTCATACCGACGAGGATACTTTAGGCGCCGCGCTTATTGAAAATGATCTCGTATCCGGCGAGGAAAGCGAATTCGGCTTGTATATCAAGTTTGTCAACGGTATCGAGGCAGATTTTGACAAGGACGGCAGCTACTGGTCGTTAAGCAAAGACGGCGAATACCTTATGCAGGGAGCCGACTCTACCGCTATAGCCGACGGTGAGCACTATGAGCTTACGCGGGTCAAGGAATAGGCGATCGGACGTCTCAGCCGTAAACGTATCCGAAGCGGGAAACGGCGGCGGAAAGAAGCCGTTTTTGACTCCTTATGAAATGACCTCCTTTGCCGTTTTAGGTGCGCTTATGTATTGTTCAAAAGCAGTAATGGAGTGGGCTCCCAATATTCATCTGTTGGGAATGTTTACAATGACTTTCGCTTTGGCATACAGAACAAAAGGGCTGATCCCATTATATGTTTATGTATTTCTTAACGGGCTTTTCGCGGGCTTTGCCGTATGGTGGATACCTTATCTGTACATATGGACGATCCTGTGGGGAGTAACAGTGATTTTGCCGAAAAGGCTGCCGGTTCCCGTTTCGGCGGTTATGTATTCGGCAGTATGCGGGCTGCACGGCCTTTTGTTTGGCGTAATGTATGCTCCGGTTCAGGCACTGTTTTTCGGTCTTGATTTTAATCAAACACTGACATGGATAGCGGCGGGACTTCCGTTTGACATAATGCATGCAATAGGAAACTTTGCGGCGGGATTTCTGATAATTCCTTTGGTGAAGCTGATAAAGAAGGTAAATATCGGAAACGGAAGCATAAAAAAATAAACAATCGGAAATTTTTTATAATTGCTTTTACAAAAAATTTTTTTCAAATCGGCGGTTTCGCCGATTTTTCTTTTAAAGCGCAGATTAAACAATTGGCAAATAATCGGCATTACGCCTCATAAAACATTCTGATCTCCGTATCCTCAAAGCTGACCGGCACTTTTCCTTCGTCTATAAGCTCAATCATAACCTTTACTATTTCCGGGTCAAACTGTCCTCCCGCGCATCTGCCGAGTTCTTCCTTTATCTCATCGTTGTCCCTTTTCTTTTGATAATGTCTGCCGCCCGCCATTGTATCATAGCTGTCCGCCACGCAGATAATTCTGGCAAAATAAGGAATTTCCTCTCCCTTAAGCCCTTCGTTGTATCCGGTGCCGTCATATCTTTCGTGATGATATTTTGCGCCTTCCCATATACCGGGTATTGAAGTGAAATCCTTCAATATCTCCCCTCCTATAAGCGGATGTCTTTTGACCGTTTCCACCTCTTCCTCTGTAAGCTTTCCGGGTTTATTCAATATCCTGTCGGAAATTCCGATTTTTCCGATATCGTGCAAAAGCGCGATGTTATATATTCTCTCCTGCTCTTCTTTGGACATATTCAGCCGTCCGGCTATCTCCATCGAATAGGTGGCCACCCTCAGAGAATGTCCGTTGGTGTACTTATCCTTGGCGTCGATAGCGTTGGCAAAGGTGCGCAGCGCTTCCCATATAATTCTTTTATACTCCTTCTGCCGCTTTTTGAGATGAGCCGTCTTAATATGCACCGCCAATACCGTAGCCAGAATAATAACGGCCAATATCGGTATTGCCATTACAATCCTGAACCAGGTGAGTTCCGTAAGCCTGTGCTTCTTATGCACAGGTATAGCAAGCGAATTTATAACCTTTTCCCCGTCTGAATCCAGCACTTCTATACAAAATTCGTAGTTCCCCCCCGAAAGATTTGTGTAACTGGCGCTCATAGGCTCTTTGTTGGAAAGAACTGTGACGCCTTCGTCAAAGCCCTTCAGACTGTACCTTACATTTACGACTTTTCCCGAATAGGACAAAGCCGCGAAATTAAAAGTAAGTCTTGTCACTCCGCTGTCAAGCTCGACACGTTCGGGAGTATTGTAAACCGCGTCGTCGGCAGTAACTTGATTTACCGATGCGATAATCTCGGTTTCTTCCTCCTCCATATCGGAATAATCAAGCAGTGAAAGGCCGTCGGAAGTGCATAAGTACAGCACGCCGTCCTTTTCGGTGTTCCATGTATTGGCGTTCAGCGTACCCGTAAGCCCGTAAGATGCGCCTAAGATTTGTACTTTTGCGTCCTCACCCGCCAAAAGCTTCTCCTTATCCACAATATTTATACCGTTACTCTGCATAAGCCACAGCTTATTTTCCCTCAGCATAATGTCAAATATGCTTCCGGAGCTCTTTGAGTAGCTGTTTAAAAGACGAAACTCTTTGAAATCCCAGTAGTAAAGGCTGTTCCCTGCACTGATAAACATCCCGTTATCGTCCTTCAACATACGCAGAACTACCCCCGAAGGAAGCCCCTCGTCAAAACCGTAATGGGTTACCGTATCGTCCTTTATGGCATAAATCCCCTGTCCGTCGCTTCCCGCGTAAAGGGTTCCGTCATCTCCCTCGCACAGACAAAGTATTATCGGATAATCTATCCCGTTTTCTTTTGTATAAGTTTTAACGACCCTGTCGTTTTCAATAATGCTTACCCCGTTTTTTGTGGCTATTGCCATCGCGCCGTTTTTTAGTTCAAGGGAAAGTCTTGTCTGATTTCCCGAAAGGCCGTTTTCCTCGTTGAACACAACCGTTTCCCCGCTTTTCGGATCATAGACAAGCAGACCGTGCTGATAATAGGTGCTTATCCAAAGTCTTCCGCCGCTGTCCTTTGTTATATTGCGTACCCTTTCGTCCTTAAGTTCCTCGGTAAGCTCCATGATCGATTCATCTTCCGAAGGCCTGAAATTTTTATCGAGTATGATAATGCCGGTGTCTGTACCAAGATAGTGATTTCCTTCATCGTCTATGGCGACGGTGTTTATAAAAATATCGGAAATTCCCGCGGTATAATTCGGAGTGGAAAAAAGGCTGTCTACTATATGTATCACACCATAGCTGCTGGAGGCCACCCACACGTTTCCCTCATAGTCAAAACTGACAGTGCGGGAAGAAGCGGTGCGTTCGCTGTTAACCGTGTGCCAGTTTCCGTCGGGATCAACATATCCGAGTCCGTTCTGAGCCGCTACCCAGATATTGCCGTTTTCGTCCTCCGCAACCCAGTTGCCGGTCATTATTTCGCCGGTTGAATATTCGGTAAGCTTATATGAACCGACGTTATATTTGTCGTCGTTAAAGGACACACGATAAATATAGTTTTCGCTGGTGCCCAAAAGTATATCGCCGTCAGCCGCCGCCCCAAGGCAGTATATGGAAGCCTTAAGACTGTCGGAATCAAAGCTTTCTATAATTTGCTTTTCTTTAAAGAGCACCGCCCCGCTGTCCACACAAGCCCAAATTACTCCGTTCTTATCCCTTGCGATATTATAAACGGTGGAGGAAAGTTCCCCGCCTATTTGCAATAAAGTATTATTATCATCCAGCACTGCCAGTCCGGATGTGGCGCCTACGTATATTTCGCCGTTATCCCCTTCGGCCAATGAACGTACGGAAAGAAATTTCGTCTTGTCCGGGTGGGTTATTTTTGTAAACTCCCCGTTTTCAAAGTAAAATACGCCCTGATCGTTTGTGCCTATCCAAAGCCTGCCCTTGCTGTCCTGAAACAGAGATCTAATGCTTGAAGATGGAAACACCCCGTTTTCGGAATAATTATGAAAAGCTGTTCCGTCATAACGGATAAGACCGCCGTAGCTCCCTATCCAAATATAGCCGTCTCTTGTCTGGAGCACGGTATTTGCTTCGCCGGTGGGAAGTCCGTTGGTGTCATCGAAGGTGTATATTACGGTGCTTTCGGTAAAAGCTTCCTCGGCAAATACACCGGGTATTAGAACCGAACAAGCGCAGACTGCCCCTAAAAATAACAAAAATTTAATCAGATATTTTTTCATGGTCAATTCTCCCGTGATCATACCGATTTTTTTAAGCTTGTTCTGTTCGTAGATTTTCAAGCAAAATTTACCTAAAAGACGCGTTATATATCCTACGAATACAAGCTCTTGCATAAATATAAGCGTGCCCACGGATATTTTGTTGCGGTGAACACGCTTTTGATGTTTTTTTCAGTCAATCGAAGTACCGAGAAGCCCACAAGCTGTTTTATACATAATTTTATCCCTTTCCTCATCGGTAAGGTCAAGCTTTTCCATATTCACAAGCTCGTCTCTCACGTCCCACATTGGGTAGTCTGTGCCGAACATCACCCTGTCGGCAGTAAAAGCCCTGATATATTCAAGAGCTTTTTCGGCGGACACCTCGTAAAGCGAGCTGCTGGTATCCACATAAACGTTGGGGTTATCGGCAAGATATTTTCTGCCCTCGTCCCATTCGCTCCACCCACCGAAATGCGCGCCGATTGCTATTAATTTTGGAAAATCCTTAAGAATCGCGGCGAGGTGCTTAGGCGAGGAATAATCATAGCGTTTGTCTCCGGTATGAAACAGTATGGGGAGCCTTCCCTCGGCGGGCTCATAAATATCGTAAGCCTTCCGCTCGTCTATCCTGAATTTTTGAAAATCGGGGTGAAGTTTTATTCCTTTAAGCCCTAATCCTATGGCTCTGTCTATCTCCGCCTCGATTTCTTTTTTTTCCATCATGGGATGCAGCGAACAAAAGCCTACGAACATATCCGGATATTCCTTAACGCTTTCCGAAATAAAATCGTTTATGCTCTTAACCTGCGCGGGAGTGGTAGCCACGGACTGTACCAGACATTTGTCTACCCCCGCTTTTCCGTACAGATCCATAAGCGTTTTCACCGAACCGTCAAAGCTCATATGAAGCCCGTAAAACGCACCGATATTAACGGAAGCCTTAGCCGCTATTTTTTCGGGAAAAATGTGACAATGCGCGTCGAATATTTTCAAAAACATCAGATCCTTTTTTTAAAATTTTTTCTTAGAGCTTGTATTCATAGGAATTATACGCGGATTTTCGGTAAATATCAATTTTTATACAAATAACATCCTTTTACATGGTCATTAACAATTCCCACTGCCTGCATATAGGCATATATAATTGTACTGCCTACAAACTTAAAACCGTATTTTTTCAAATCTTTACTGATTTTGTCTGAAAGAGGCGTCTTTGCAGGTATTTCAGCTTCTGAATTGAAATGATTATAAATGGGGTTGTTGTCGACATAAGACCATATAAAGGAATCAAAGCTTCCGTATTTTTCCTGTATTTTTATATATTGCTGTGCGTTCGTTATTACCGATTGGATTTTTAACCTATTACGAACAATTTTTTCATTTTTCATCAATTCATCAATTTTCGCTTCGTCATAGAGGGCTACTTTTTTGCAATCAAACCGATCAAACGCTTCTCTAAAAGCTTCTCTTTTATTTAATATTGTTAGCCATGATAACCCGGCCTGCATTCCCTCAAGTATCAGCATTTCAAATAATTTGTCATCATTATGGACAGGTTTTCCCCATTCCATATCATGATATTCTTTATACAAGTCTGTTGTTGCCCAAGAACATCTTTCTATATTCTTGTTTTTCATATTACTCCTTCACAAGCTGCGGTTTGTCGATTTAATTTTACCATACTTACCGGCTTTTACACAAGATTTCAACTGGTAAAATTGACGAAAATATTATCCGTCAACACGAAAGGCAAAAGGGACGTATTATTGTTCCCTGCGTTCAAAAACCGATTTTATTATATCCTTAAGCCGGATTATATCCAACGGTTTTGAAGCGTGGGCGTCCATTCCAGACTGTACGGACATCTTCTGATCCTCCGCGTAGGTATTGGCGGAAAGGGCTATTATGGGTATATTTGCCAGATTTTTATCCTTAAGCGCCCTTATCGCCATTGTCGCCTCATAGCCGTTCATGCGCGGCATCTGAATATCCATAAGTATAAAATCAAAGTGTCCCGCTCCCGCTTTCTGTACCGCCTCCACAGCCTGATCCCCATCGCCGACCGTTTCCACTATAAAGCCCTCTTCGGTAAGCAGCGCCTCGGCGATTTCACAGTTTATACTGTTGTCCTCCGCCAGGAGCAGCCTTTTTCCTTTAAGTGATATCTCTCGCTTCGTTTTCTTGCTTATCGGAATATTTTTTTCCAATTTTTTAAGCACTAAGGTAACCGAAAACCTTGAGCCTTTTCCCTCCTCGCTTTCCACCGATATTGTTCCGCCCATAAGGTCGACGAGGTTTTTTACTACCGCAAGCCCCAGACCGCTCCCCGCAACTCCGCTTCTTGTAGTATTGTTTTCCCTTGAAAAAGGTTCAAATATGCGCTCCATAAATTCCTCGGAAATACCGAAACCGTTGTCCTCCACAATAAATTTGTATTTCCCGTAGCCGCCTGAATGTACCTCTTCTTTGACCTTAAGAATTACTTTTCCCGAATTATTGTTATATTTGGCGGCATTATCAAGAAGCTGACACAACATTTCTTTTGTTCTCAGCACATCAATATAAACGGAAAAATGGGTTATACAGGATTTATCTATCATAAATTGTATGGATTTTGCGTTCATTTCGGGGAGCATCGCCTTTTCCACCTCCGCGAGAAGATCGATAAGATGGCATTCCGTTTCCGCCAGCATTGCTTTTCCCGATTCCATTCGGGTAACCTCCAGCGCCTCGTTTAATATATTAAGAAGCTGATTTCCCGAAAGTTTTATTTTTTCCGCATATTCCTCAACCGCCTCACTGTCACCCGAATGAAGCTTTATAAGGTCTGTGAAGCCTAAAATTGCGTTAAGCGGGGTCTTTATGTCGTGGGACATATTGGAGAGGAAGGTGCTTTTTGCGATGTTAGCCGCCTGCGCCTGTCTTAATGACATCTGAAGCAGCTTTTGTTTTTCTGCCTGCGAGGTAACGTCCTTAGCCATAATAAGAGCGGAAACTTTTCCGTCAGCGCTTTCTCCCAAAAGAGCAACATATTTCAGCAGCCGGCGTCTTCCAAGGTTGTCGGCGGCATGACACTCATAGCTTTGCTCCAGATGACCGTTTTCGCAGCATCGTATGAGTCTGTTTCTATCGAAAAAACGGATATATTCTTCAGGCTCATTCTGCCCCTTTGAGGAAAAGTCGATAAAATCCGAAAACTTTGTCTCTCCCCCCGTATTTAACGAATCGAACAGGTCAAAGGGATGTATATTCTCCACATGGGTAATAGCGGTAATGAAACTGTCGTTTGTAAGGTCGATTTCAAAAAAGAAAATCGCATCGTACAATATGGCCTTCCGGTATTGCCTTTCTCTGGCAGAAACTTTCACCAGCTCGCTGTTTACAGTCTCGAGATCGCTCATACGCTTTTTCATTCTCTCGGTGTCATCGGAAATAAAAACATAGTATATACCGCCGATATTTTCCAGATAAGCGTATCTTCCATAGTCGGTGACCCAGCGGGTTGAACCGTCCTTCTGCCTTATCCTGTATTCCACGTAATCCAGATTGTTGGCGCTGTTGGCTATCTGATATGAAATACTGTTTTCCACCCGCTCCAGATCGTCGGGATGCACCATGCCTCGGAAAGTACCGTCGGTAAGCTGCTGAAACTCACACATATCATCGCAGCCGAATATCTTCAGCGCAGCCTTGTTTATCCGAAGTATTTCTTCTTTTCCTTCCGCCCGGTAAACAAGAAAGCCGCCGGGCATTTCCTCAACAAGTCTCTTGAAAAAATCGTCGGAACTTTCAGCGGAAATATTCATCAGGTCTTTAAAACTGTCATGCATATAACTTCCTCCGGTTCAATTCTATGAACCTGTCTTCACAAGATTTGTGCGTGGATTTTCGAGCAAATTTTGTCGAGGACAAGGCGGAAAGCCGAAGTAATACTTGATGTATTTCAAGGCTTTCCAACACGGTCATCGGCGAAATATGCCGAAAAGACGCATGTAATATTTTGTGAAGACAGGTTCTGTATTCCGAGTAAATAAAAGCGGAGTTGAAAACAACATATATCTCTCAAACGAACATCAACTTTAAAAGTATTAAAGACTTAAAGCAATTTCCTTTTCGCCCGATATGTACTTTCTGTATGTTACGCCCGCCATATCCATCATTTTTTTTGAAGCTTTTATACTGTCCGTATCGCTGTATTTATCCTCCATATATACAACCTCTCTTATTCCGCATTGTATAATGGCCTTTGTGCATTCGTTGCAGGGGAAAAGCGTAGTGTAAACGGTGGTGCCCTTTAAAGAACCGCCGTTGTTGTTAAGAATGGCGTTAAGCTCCGCGTGGCAAACAAAAGCGTATTTAGTGTCCAGCATCTCGCCGTCTCTTTCCCATGGCATATCGTCATCGTTGCAGCCGATAGGCATACCGTTATAACCTACCGATATGATTTTTTTGTCGCGGTTTACTATACACGCGCCTACCTGAGTAGAGTTATCCTTGCTTCTTTGCGCGGAGAGTAGGGCTATTCCCATAAAATATTCTTCCCATGAAATATAGTCCTGACGTTTCATTTTTATTACCGTTCCTTTCTGTTGAGGGGACTTCGTCCGAATCGCCCTTGAAGCACAAAACCGACGAACGTGAAAAAACAAATGTTTTTTTGCATTTTCACAGAACCTGTCTTCACAAGATTTGTACGCGGATCTTCGAGCAAATTTTGACGAGAACAAGGCCTTCCAACACTGTCATCGGCAAAATTTGCCGAAAAGACGCATGAAATATCTTGTGAAGACAGGTTTTTATATTATTTTAACATATATTATGGCGACAGTCAAGAGAAATCACCTTTAAAATTTTATTGTGCCGCATTATAAAGACAAGCCCTAATACCAATCTTTGATCAAATCTACAACTTGATTAAAGATTGGTATTAAAATAATTTATTCCGATAGCCTCCCGCACCTCCGTCAATGTCCTTTCGGTGACTTCAACAGCTTTTTCCGTGCCTTTTTTTAAAATATTCAGCAACTCCGCCTTGTCTCTTTCATACCACTCGCGCCGCTTTCTAAGCGGCAAAAGGGTTTCGTTAAGCACGTTAAACAAAAATTTTTTACACTTCATATCACCTAATCCTCCCTTTTGATAGTGCTCCTTCATTTCGGAAAGATTATGATATTCGGGAAGATATTCCGCAAAATGAGCGTCGGACGAGAAAGCCTCAAGATAGATAAATACAGGATTGTTTTCCGTATGACCGGGATCGGAAACGTTTATATGGGTCGGATCGGTAAACATAGACATTATCTTTTCTTTTAATGTTTTTTCATCATCCTTAATATAAATGCAGTTACCCAAAGATTTTGACATTTTCCCAGAACCGTCGGTGCCTATAAGCCTGAAGCAGGCGGAGCGTTTCGGAAGAATTTCCTTTGGCTCCACAAGTACATTGCCGCCGTAAATACGGTTGAAAGCGGAAACAAGCTCTCTTGTCTGTTCCAGCATGGGAAGCTGGTCGTCTCCGCATGGAACGTATTTTGCCCTAAAGGCGGTGATATCCGCCGCCTGGCTGACGGGATACGCCATAAAACCGGCAGGTATACTGTGCCCGAAGCCTTTTTCCCTTATCTCGTGCTTAACGGTGGGATTCCGTTCCAGTCTTGCCAACGTCACAAGGTTAAGGAAGTACATTGTAAGTTCGGAAAGAGCGGGAATAGCCGATTGTACGATCATATGCGTTTTTTCGGGATCGAGTCCCACCGCCAAATAGTCAAGCGTCAATTCAAAAAGACTTTTACGCACCTTTTCGGGATTTTCCGCGTTGTCGGTGAGCGCCTGAAGATCGGCTATCATAACGTACATCTGATATTGTTCTGTTTCCTGCAAATGCACCCTGCTGCTCAACGAACCCGCCAGATGCCCTATATGAAGAGAACCTGTGGGACGGTCTCCGGTCAGGATTATGTCTTTTTCTTTCTGCATTTTGAATTCCTTCTTTCTTTTTTATTTGACAGAATAAAGGCAACACCGCGCAATGACCGCCTGACGGCTTTGCGTGCGGCTTGCCTGCATATTTTCCGTCATCTTGCACGAATCCTCCTTGAAATACGCCGGTATTCCTGAGTAGGATTTATACAAGCTGACGAAAAATCCGACGGCGCAATCCACACACAATCATTGTGCGGTATTGCCTAAAGTCTGTCATAGTTTTTATTTAAGAACCTATATTTACAAAATTTGTGCGTGGATTTTCGAGCAAATTTTGTTGTCGATCGGGAATTAGGGCTTGTTTGAAAATAGAGGAAATAACGGATATTTGACCCAAAATGATTAGCTTCAAGGAAAAAACACAGTCAAACCGTGGTTTGACAAGGCTTTTTGACGAAGAAAACGACCGTTTTGGGACGAAAAGACGGCGTTTCCGATTTTTCAAACAAGGCATAGCATAACAAGGTATAGACAAATAATACGGATGATTAAAGATTGGTATAAAACAAAAACCGCCCGACAAGCCAAAAAACTTGTCGGGGCGGAAATTCCACGGTGCCACCCGATATTTGCGATAAAAAAATCGCCTTATCTAAGGTATAAGACGAACATCGCAGCGATAGCTTAAAAAGCAAAGTACGCAGCGCACGCCTGAATACCCTTTCACACTAACGCAGGAAACGCGGCGCGGACTACTCGGCAAAAACGCCGTTCACCCTGCTCCTCACAAACCCATTCGCCGTAACTGTCCGTATCCGATCTCACCACCACGGATTCTCTGTGACGTCCACATTGCGGTTACTTACTTTTGCTCAGCGGATTTACAATATTAACTTATCTTAAAGTATATCACGTATTTATATAAATGTCAATAGCAATCCGAAAAAATCGCGAACTATTACTAATACTGTTAACCAATTAAAAATTGGAAAAATGGTTTTTAATTGGTTAACAGTGTTTCGGGTGTAATAACCATTTTGACTATGATTTTATCCTGTGTCAAAATGGTTATTAGTATAATCTTTCATCAAGGTATAGACAAATAATACGTATAATCAAAGATTGGTATAAAATCTGTCAGCTTCCGAGAAAAAATCTGACCGCCGCCGCGCTTAATATCCATCCGCATATGTCTCCGATAAGCGCCGCCGCAAGGGCATATCTCATTTTTTTTACCTTTGTTGCACCAAAATAAACCGCAAGAGTATAAAACGTAGTCTCGCTGCTGCCTAACATTACCGAAGCTACCCGCCCCGCAAAGCTGTCCGCGCCGTTTGACACAAGTATGTTTTCAAATATCGCGGTTGCTCCGCTTCCCGAAAAGGGACGAAGTATAAGTAGCGGAGTGCATTCCGACGGAAATCCGAAAAAATCGGTAACGGGCTTTAAAAATCCGCTCACAAGCTCAACCCCTCCGCAGGAGCGGAACATTCCAACGCTTACCACCAAAGCCATCAGAGACGGGAAAATATCCTTTACCGTGCCTAAACCCTCTTCCACTCCTCTTATGAACTCTCCGAACAAATCCACCCGCTTTATCAGGGCGAAAAGACAGACAAAGGCAAAAATCAGCGGTATGGCGTAATCGCCTATATTTATGTTCACTTTTTAGCCGCCTCCCATTTCTCCGTTCTTTTGCGGCAAAGCTTTCCCATAAGTTTCGCACCAAGCACGGTAAGAATCACGTTGATAACCGATACCACCCAAACGGCCGGGAGTATCTCCATGGGAGCGGCGGAACCGTGATTAAGTCTTAAGGCGGCGGCTGTGGTGGGGATAAGCTGTAAGCTGGCGGTATTAAGCACCACAAAAAGTATCATATTGTCGCTGGCGTTTTCCTCGGTCTTTTCTTCTTTTTCAAGAGCCTTTACGGCGGCTATTCCGAAGGGGGTGGAAGCGTTGCCCAGTCCGAGAAGATTCGCGGTTATATTAAGGACTATGTACTGCATCGCCTCTCCCTTTTGTGAAATTCCCTTAAAAAGTCGTTTAAGAACGGGACCGAGACCTTTCGCTACGATTTCCGTAATACCCGAACTTTGCGCCACACGCATTATTCCGCTCCAAAGGCAGATTATACCGCAAAGACTGATACAAAGCGTTACCGCATCGGAGCAGGAGGATATGAGCGCGTTGCTGACAGTTCCCGCGTCCCCCCTTAAAAATCCTATAACCACCGACAGGAGCACCAGCCCGCCGAAAATATATTTCATCATGGAAAAACACCCCGCTTAAGTTCTTATAAATATATATTTATGACTCACAAAAACGGGATATGCTTATTTTTTTGCAAATTACTGCCGATAAATTTTCTCGGATATATTGATATTGCTTTTTGAATATGATATACTTTATCTTGAATTAAAGCAACACCGCACAAAGACCGCGCTGTGCGTTTTGCCACGCATACGCTTGCATCTTTTCCGTCATTTTTGCTCAAAACTCCTTAAAATACGCCGGTATTCCTGCGTCGTTATGGCC
>Ga0137308_101223_pt1 | contig 27760 bp, 27 predicted proteins | sample Inofrocosms_June_FD_97181 | JGI IMG/M metagenome (GOLD analysis project Ga0137308, IMG submission 97181) | Mouse cecal microbial communities from Vienna, Austria - N-Acetylneuraminic and N-Acetylglucosamine D2O microcosms_June | ecosystem: Host-associated > Mammals > Digestive system > Large...
GCATGGTTCGCACATCTTGCTTTTTTGGCGATGTAGGTTCAGATGGTATTTTATAAGTATCAGAATCTATGAATCGAACAAACGCATAGACAGCTTCGAGTTTGTTGTCTGGCATATTTTCTAATAAATCAATTGTTTTTTCTAAAGTCGACATAGACATTCCTTTTTAGATTTTAATTGTATTATATTGATTCTTGCTTAATTTATGCCAGGAGGTTTAATATATGGAAGTCCTGACATGGAAGGCACGAACCGAGAAGAATCTGACGCTTCGTGAACTGGAAGCGATCACGGGTATCAGTAGATCGACGCTAAACACGATTGAAAATGGTCAGACATCGCCGACACTGAGACAGCTGGAAACGATCGCAGAAGCACTGGACACGACGATCAGTGCGCTGTATGAATCAAGTTATAAAAATAGGATCGGCTACCCCTTTATAGCAGATCAGCAATGCGGATCACCAAGTCATCATAAATGCATACAGGTATTTCATCGTCAAAAGTATATTGATCTGTCTTCTCATCGTGCTCAAAGTCATAAACATTGACAGTACGGATCTTCGGGTTTACCGTCCAATATTCCCTCACACCGGCAGTACGGTATTTGAAAAGCTTAACGCCGCAGTCGGTACGAATTGTACTGGGAGAAAGAATTTCTATTACCCAATCGGGTGCGCCGTGGCATCCTTTTTCGTCTAATTTATTCGGATCACAGATGATAGAAATGTCTGGTTCCACGTAATTTTTATCGTCATTATTTATAAATACAGCAAATGGAGCAGCAAATACTTGGCAAATTCCTTTCTTTTTTCGGATGTATTGATGTATTTCAGAAAATAAGCTTCCGAAAACAGTCTGGTGTGTTTTACCAGGCGGCGCCATCATATACATCTGTCCGTCGATCAGTTCTGCACGCTGTCCGTCCGGCAAAGCATAGATATCATCAATGGTATAATTAACTTGTTCTGCTAAAGCCATGCACATCCTCCTTCCTTGCTACTTCGATTTTTCATATGGGCTGTCACTGCCAACTCTTTTCAGCATTTTCAGAAGATTTTCTTTCAGATGCTTCCGGATAGTTTCCGGAAATTCTATGTACATCTCTACTAACGCCTTGTCAAAGTTATCCAGATCATACTGTTTGCATAGTTCGTTCAATATTGTCTGTGGAAGATCTGTAAACATTTCCCCTTCTTCAGAGATCAGCCAGTCGTAATTTACATTATATTCCCGGCAGATTGATATGGCCATTTGATCGGTCAAAGAATTGCGTCCAGTTTCAATAGCACTCATTGTGTTTTTTTAGCACCAACTTTTTCGCCAAACTTTTCAAGTGTCAAGTTTAAAGCCTTGCGAATTTCTCTTACACGTTCGCATTGCGTCATCGCAGTGCCCCTTTCACATAAAGAATAGCAGGTAAAGAAAGTAAAGTCAACACAAAAAGTTCACAGAATAGACAAAGGAATATTGATGAAGTGCGTTTGATAGACTACTAGAGCGGTTGAACCGATTAAATAAAATGTATATGGGAACATTAGAAAAAATGGAAAAAAGTTATTCTGAGATTGTGGGAGGGATTCTTGAAGATTATGGTGTTTCAGGTGAGAAAGAAAAGATTTATCAATCCTTTAAAAGTGGTGTGGATCAACAAGTAGCTGAGTATAGAATGTTTTTAAAACAGGATCAGAGGAAATGTGGGTTCTGTATTGAATACAACTTTAAAAGAAACATTAAACGGATATTTGAATATTTTTCTGGATCGGTTTAACCAGAAGTTGGAAATAAATCGGAGGAATCCTCTGATAGAAGCGGATATTCAAGGGAACGCCGAACTTAATAAAGAGAGTGTGTGGAAAGTATATAACAAAACAATAGAACAGTATCGTATTTCTGAAAATGGGATGGAAGCGCTGATTAAAGGGGCGGAATATGGAAGATCTCAATACTTAAAAAGAATGGAGTTGGAGAATTTAGAAGATATTTACAGGTATAAAAATAGTTCATTTTATTGGATTGATTTTTTCGAGAATTTATTGGAACGAAGAACTAATTCTTATGAAAAAGAAGGGAACGCATATGAACAATATATGGTGGGTTGGTTGGATTTCAAAAACAGTTTAAGAGAGGAGGACAGTGTGAGAATGAATTTGTTATTGAAACCAATCGATTCATATTCTATAAATCAAAATGGGAATTGGATAAGTATAAATGCATAGTATGGTTTTTATGAAGAAACAGGTGTTGAAGAAAATTTTAGGTTGTGCACGTCTTATGTAATGGTTATTATTTTGTCGATATCTGCATATTTATGATGGAGCAAAGTTTGATGTGATGGAACTTTTGAGACCGTATATTATTGTGATTGATGTTTTAATTTATTGCTTTAAAAGCATTAGATATAAAAATACATTGACTGCAAAAGAAACAAAGTCGGAGGGTGAAGTAATGACCTTCGGCTTTAAGATGTTTCAGTGATATTTATATAAGTATAATAATTCTTGTTTTTTACCAATATCAGCAGGCACAAAAGGAGATCAATCTGGATGATCCGCAGGCTACAGATCGTCCAGATTGATCTTGCGTGCCGTATTCATATGGGCGAGTGTGATCTCGTAGATGTGTTCCGTATCATTGTTCTCCATAGCTTCCACGATGGCAAGATGTTCCTCATAGGTATCCTTCATGCGGCCTTCGTGGGCAAGGGAAAGTTCGGCGAGCTTGCGCATGCGGTACTTGAAGGTGGCGAAGATGGAGACGAACTGACGGTTTTCGGAGTAGTCGATGATCTTGGTATGGTATTGGAAATCATATTCACAGAATTCTTCGATAGAACCGCCCGAATCCATGATCTCCTTTAAAATATCGGTCAGCATGCGCAGTTCTTTTAATAACTTCTTGACAGAACGGTTCTTTTGCGCCTTCGTGATCGCGAGAGTGCAGTAACATTCCAGGGCGGAACGGACCTGGAACGTCTCGTCGATGTCCTGGCGCGTCAATTGGTGGAGCATGAAGCCTTTGCTAGGGATAATATCGATGTAGCCCTCCTGGGCGAGCCTATGAACGGCGTCGCGGAACGGAGTGCGTGAGATGCCGAGTTCTCTTGACAGCTTCGTCTCCGAATAAATCTTGTTATATTCGAATTCTTCCTGAATGATTAACTTCTGCAGGTGTTGGTATGCCTGTTCATTTAACGGTGTCATAATATTCAATCCTCTGCTAGTGTAATAATTGCTATCAGTATATAGTGTGATCTATGTCAGTGTCAATAAAAAATTTCCAACCGTACAGGTAGAAAAATCTTGCACAAAAATGAGAGATCAAAACTGTATAAAAGTGAGAAAGAATGTGAATTCCTCCGAAACGCTTGACCGGTATACCGGTATGTAGTAAAGTGAGTATATCGAAGGAATAATGAACATATAAGAAAGGAAGTAAGAAGAATGAAGGTAGGATTTATCGGACTTGGCATCATGGGAAGACCAATGGCGAAGAACATGCTGAAGGCGGGAGTGGAACTCCTGGTTGCGGATCTGAACAAGGAAGCGGTTGCGGATGTGGTCGCAGCGGGCGCAGAAGAAGCAAGCTACGCAGAGATTGGAGAACAGTGCGAGCGGATCATTATCATGGTCCCAAGCGGGGAGATCACGAAATCGATCCTGTTCGGTGAAGGCGGTGTGGCTTCAACCGTGAAAGCAGGAACCGTAATCTGTGATATGAGTTCTGTGACTCCGGTAGAGTCGCAGGATTGTTACCAGGCGTTGAAGGAGAAGGGCGTTGGCTTCGTAGATGCGCCGGTATCCGGCGGGGAACCGGGAGCGATCGCGGGAACGCTTGCGATCATGGCAGGCGGAGATGAGAAGGACTTTAATGAGATGAAGGAGTATTTCGATATCCTGGGATCTTCGGCTTTGCTGATCGGCGGAAGCGGAAGCGGAAGCGTTACAAAGCTTGCCAATCAGGTGATCGTCAATAACACGATCGCGGTAGTGTCTGAGGCGTTTGTTCTGGCGGCTAAGGCGGGAGCTGATCCTCAGAAGGTATATGAAGCGATCAGGGGAGGACTGGCGGGAAGCGCGGTTTTGGACGCTAAGATCCCGATGATCGTAGAGCGTAATTTCAAGCCGGGCGGCCCGATCCGTATCAATCACAAGGATATCAAGAATGTGGTGAACACGGCTCACTCGATCGATGTTCCGATCCCTTATACGGCACAGCTCTACGAGATCCTTCAGACATTGAAGATCCACGGACATATGAACGACGATCACGGCGGAATCGTGCAGTATTTTGAGAAACTGGCTGATGTTGAAGTAAAAAAAATGAACTAGATCAGGAGGAAACGATCATGGCAATAGGTGCAGAGGCACTGACTTCTTATAAGAAAATAGATGAGACACACATAGACGCATTGTTAAAGAAAGAAATCGAAGCAAATAACAAGAAGATCGTAGTGCTGGATGACGACCCGACAGGCGTGCAGACGGTCCATGATATATCGGTATATACCAATTGGGAGAAGGACAGCATTCGTCAGGGATTTGAAGAGGAGAACAATCTGTTCTATGTGCTGACTAATTCCAGAGGGTTTACGGCAGAACAGACAACGAAAGCGCACAATGAGATTGCGGCGGCCGTGGATGAGGTCGCCAGGGAGACGGGGAAGGAATACATATTTATCAGCCGCAGCGACAGCACTTTGCGCGGACATTATCCCCTGGAGACAGAACTTCTTAAGAAGAGTTACGAGCAGAATACCGGCAAAACTGTCGACGGAGAGATTCTCTGTCCGTTCTTCAAGGAAGGCGGCAGGTTCACTATTGATAATGTACATTATGTAAAGTATGGCGATGAGCTTGTCCCGGCAAATGAGACGGAATTCGCCAAAGACAAGACCTTTGGATACGCCGCGGCAACCATGCCGGAATATGTGGAGGAGAAGACCAAAGGAGCTTATAAAGCGTCCGATGTGACCTGCATATCTCTTGAAGATATTCACAGCATGGATATAGACAAGATTGAGGCGCAGTTGATGAAGGTGAAGGATTTCAACAAGATCATTGTCAATGCGGTTGATTATGCGGATGTAAAGGTATTCTGCGTGGCTCTGTACCGTGCCATGGCGAAGGGCAAGGTGTTCATGTTCCGTACGGCGGCAGCGATCGTGAAGGTAATGGGGGCAGTGACAGACCAGCCGCTCCTTACCAGAGATCAGATGGTTGTCAAAGAGACGGCGAACGGCGGGATCGTAGTAGTCGGCTCGCACACAGACAAGACGACGAAGCAGGTAGAGGCCTTAAAAGAACTGTCCGGCATTGAATTTATCGAGTTAGACGCAACGCTGGTGACAGACGACGCGGCGTTCGAGGCAGAGGTTAGGAGATGCCTTGACAGAGAGGAAGCGTGCATCAGAGCCGGCAGGACCGTATGCTGCTATACGACGCGTGCGCTGATCACGGCGGATACGGGAGATAAGGAGGATGAACTCAGGCTGTCCGTGAAGATCTCTGACGCGGTGCAGTCATTGGTAGGAAGGCTTAGTATCACTCCAAGCTTTGTGATCGCGAAGGGCGGAATCACCTCCAGTGATGTGGGAACAAAGGCTCTTGCGGTGAAGAAAGCAAATGTACTTGGACAGATCAAACCGGGGATTCCGGTGTGGCAGACAGGGGAAGAGAGCAAATTTCCAATGACCCCGTATGTCATCTTCCCGGGAAATGTGGGAGAGATACAGACCCTAAAAGAGGCTGTGGAGGTGCTGATCGGCTGATTACTTTAATAATTAGAAAGCGTTCGGTTGGTGAAAATAAACAAATTCAAACATATAATTTGTGCGATTAGCTGATTTCGTAAGAAATAGTTTATAGGAAGGAGGCTGGTTATGTCTCAGTGTGTTGTAATAGCTGATGACCTGACAGGAGCCAATGCCACCGGTGTACTTCTGAAAAAAATGAATTATGAAGCATACACAGTGATGAACACAGAACGGATCGAGCTGTCGACCCTGACGGATTGTGACTGTGTACTGTATCCGACAGACAGCCGCGGCATAGAGCCGAAGATGGCGTACAACAGAGTATATAACGTGTGCAGTCTGCTGAAGGAAGACGATGTAAAGGTATATTCGAAACGTATCGACAGTACTTTAAGGGGGAACTTAGGAAGCGAGACGGACGCCATGCTGGATTGTCTCGGGGATGACTATATCGCGGTTGCGGCTCCCTGTTTCCCGTCTTCCGGCAGGATCGTGGCCGGAGGCTATATGCTTGTGGGAGGTCTGCCGCTTCATAAGACGGATATTGCCATTGATCCGAAGACGCCTGTCAAGATCTCGGAGGTTGCGGTTCTCTTCGACGAACAGAGCAGATACAAGGTTTCGTCCATCCAGTTGAAAGATCTGATGCATGGAAAGCATTATCTTGCGGATCTGATGAATCAGTGTGTGTTAAGCGGCAGCAGGATCATTGTCCTTGACTGTATCACGCAGGAAGATCTTGATCTGATCGCAGACGCGGTGATCACAAGCGGGCTTAAGGTGGTTGCGGTGGATCCGGGTGTATTTACGGCTACGCTTGCCCGGAAGCTGATTACGCCGTCCCAGAAGAAGGAGAAGAGCAAGATCCTGGCGGTGGTGGGAAGCGTTAATCCGAACACGACCGCACAGATGAAAGAGCTGTGGCTGTCTCAGAGGACTTATAATGTGTTCGTCAATACCAGAGAGCTGCTGGAGTCCAAAGGCAGAAGAGAAGCGGAGACTTCCCGGGTGGCAGAAGAGATCCTTAACGAATGCGGGCGCAATGCGGTCTGTACTGTGACAGGAGACGGGATCTACCCGGAGAACAGGATCGATTTCAAGCCTTATATGGAGCGCTATAATTGTTCCATGGATGAGGTGACAGGTATGATCAACGGTGCATTTGCAGAGATCACTTACCGAATCTTCAAGGCGGAGCCTACATTTCGCGGGCTGTATACCAGCGGAGGGGATGTGACGGTGGCAGTCTGTGAGAGATTCAATACGGCGGGATTGTCGCTTAAGGATGAGGTGCTTCCATTGGCTGCATACGGACAGTTCCTTAAGGGGGAATTCGAGGGCGTCCACATTATCACTAAGGGCGGAAGCCAGGGCGGCCGCGATGCGATCAATCAGTGTATTACATATCTGAAGGAGAAGCTGTTTATCTGACGCGCCTCATACAGGCAGTCTATTTATCAATGTATTAATTAAGAAAGGATGAGGAATTATGGGAAAATCACTAATCGCAGTACCTATTGGGGATCCGGCGGGAGTAGGACCGGAGATCGTCGCCAAATCGGTCGCTTCTAAGGAGGTATTTAACACTGCAGATTGTATCGTTGTGGGAGATAAGACCGTTATGGAAAATGCCGTCAGGATAGCCGGCGAGGATCTTACGGTTCATGTGATAAACGGACCGGAAGAAGGGGATTTCCGTGAGGGAGTCCTGAATCTCATTGATCTTGGCAATGTTGATATGGGGAATTTTGAGTTCGGCCGTGTCAATGGAATGTGCGGAAAGGCCGCATATGAATATATTGCAAAAAGTATCGAGCTTGCAAATGAGGGCAAGGTCGATGCCGTAGCCACGACGCCGATCAACAAAGAATCGCTGCGCGCAGGCGGAATTAATTTTATCGGACATACAGAGATCTTCGGCGCTCTCACTGATACCGAGGATCCGCTGACCATGTTCGAGACGAACGGTATGCGCGTATTCTTCCTGACGAGGCATGTATCCTTAAGAGAGATGCTTGATATGATCACGAAGGAGAGAATCAAGGACTATGTGAAGCGGTGTCTGGAAGCGCTTAAGAAGCTTGGGGTATCTGACGGAACGATGGCGGTTGCCGGGTTGAATCCGCACAGCGGAGAACATGGATTATTCGGCTGGGAGGAAGTGAATGAGATTACGCCGGCCGTCGAAGAACTGCAGGCAGAGGGCTACAATGTAGTAGGGCCGATCGGTGCGGATTCCGTATTCCATCAGGCTGCTATCGGCAAGTACAACAGCGTGCTGTCCCTGTATCACGACCAGGGGCATATTGCGACGAAGACTCTTGATTTCGAGAAAACCATTGCGATCACCAACGGAATGCCGATCCTCCGAACCTCCGTGGATCACGGAACTGCATTTGACATTGCGGGAAAGGGAATCGTAAGCGCGATCAGCATGATCGAAGCAATATTGCTGGCAGCAAAATACGCGCCGAATTTCACAAAATAAGAAGAAATTAAGAAGGTGTCTTATCTGGCGTGAATGAGACACTGGTACGCTGACACGTTAACCCTGATTATGAACGTGCCAGCACTCTGAAATGTACGGCGGCTGTGCCGCCGATATACCAGGCATATTGGCGTATGCCTGATAACATTTTAACATATTTAACCATAGAAGCATAGTGGAAATTAGAAAAGGAAGAGGAGGTCTAATATGGTAAATGGACTGAGCGGGCAGAGAATGTTAATTGGTCTGGCAATCGGTATTGCCGTTCTGATATTCTTGGTGTTGAAGACAAAGGTGCAGGCGTTTCTGGCGCTTATTATCTGTACAGTCATTGTAGGTGTTGTAGGCGGGATGCCTCTGGTAAATATTACGCTTGAGGATGGCAAGACATTCGGTATTGTGAACTCGATTACGTCGGGATTCGGCGGTACGCTTGGAAGTATCGGTATTATCATCGGTTTCGGCGTAATGATGGGGCAGATATTCGAGGTGACGGGAGCGGCGAAGAGGATGGCGCATACATTCCTTAAGCTGTTCGGGAAGAAACGGGAGGAGGAAGCCCTGGCGCTGACAGGGTTCCTTGTATCCATCCCGATCTTCTGTGATTCAGGATTCGTGGTATTGGCTCCGATCGCCAAGGCTATATCCAAGGCGACGAAGAAGTCTGTCATCGCGCTTGGCGTATCCCTGGCGGCAGGGCTTGTAATCACACACTCCCTGGTTCCGCCGACACCGGGTCCTCTGGGCGTATGCGGTATCTTCGGAGTTGACGTAGGTAAGTTCATCCTTCTGACCATCGCGCTTGCGCTTCCAATGGCGATCGCGTGTATCGCTTACGCGAGAATAGTCCTTGCGAAGAAATATTACCGCATCGTGGATGAGAGCGGAGAGATTATCGAAGCGCCTTACCAGGAGCCGGATTATGAGAATGCGTTCTCTATGGATCTTACAGGAATGCCTGGAACGTTAGAGTCATTCATGCCTCTGATCGTGCCGATCATTCTGATCCTGATCAATACGATCGCGTCGGCGCTCGGCAAGACGGCGGGATTCATGGAAGTGCTGATATTCCTGGGGCAGCCGATCGTAGCGGTTGGACTGGGACTTCTGGTGGCGATCTTTACACTGGGAAGAAACCTTGACAGACAGACCTGTATCTCAGAGATGGAGAAGGGTATGATGTCTGCCGGTATCATCATGCTGGTAACAGGCGGGGGCGGCGCTCTCGGACAGATCATCAAGGATTCCGGTCTTGGAACATTCATGGCAGAAGGGCTTGCGAAGACGGCGATCCCGATCATCATCCTGCCACTGCTCATCTCTACAGCGATGAGATTCATCCAGGGTTCCGGTACGGTTGCCATGACCACAGCGGCAAGTATCTCTGCGCCGATCGTGGTGGCGGCAGGTGCAAGCCCTCTGCTTGGAGCGGTTGCATGCTGTGTGGGTTCACTGTTCTTCGGATACTTCAACGACAGTTATTTCTGGGTTGTAAACAGGACGCTCGGCGTCAGCGAAGCAAAAGACCAGTTGACGATCTGGTCCGTCACATCTACGGTTGCGTGGGCAGTCGGGGTTGTGGAAGTGATCGTGCTGAATATCTTTATGTAACTTTATGTAAATATACGTGTATATGTATGCAGGGGCTGCCGGAGTGATCCGGCAGCTTTTTTTGGATAAAAGAGAGAATTTCCTTATACTTTCCTTATAATTCTGCCTTATTCTTGTCTTGTAGTTCAGCGACAGGTAAGAGATATCTGGTCAGGCAGAACATTACAAGCAGAACATTACAAGCATGGAATAAGGAGGAAATCATGAATCAAAACATCTTAGAAACAAAATGTCTGGCAAAATCATTCCGCGGTCATTATGCCGTCAATCATATTTCGCTTGCAGTACCTAAGTGCTGTGTGTACGGACTTCTAGGTCCAAACGGAGCAGGCAAGTCCACATTGCTTAAGATGCTGACGGGAATCCTGCGTCCCACAGACGGGGAAATTCTTTTTGACGGTCATCCATGGAGCAGGAAGGACCTTGCGGATATCGGAGCTCTGATCGAGACGCCGCCTGTATACGAGAACCTGACGGCGCGGGAGAATCTTAAGGTCCGTGCGCTGATGCTTAATATACCGGATGAAAGGATCCGGGAAGTATTGGAGTTGGTGGATTTGACAGATACAGGGAAGAAAAGGGCAGGTGCATTTTCACTGGGAATGAAGCAGAGGCTTGGAATCGCGATCGCACTGCTCAACAGGCCTAAGCTGTTGGTTCTTGACGAGCCGGTCAACGGACTTGACCCGATCGGAATCCAGGAGCTTCGGCAGATGATACGAAGATTCCCAAAAGAGGGGATCACGGTGATCGTATCAAGTCATATCTTAAGCGAGATCGCCCAGACGGCAGACCATATCGGAATCATCGCAAACGGAGCGCTCGGCTATCAGGGCGGGATGCCGGAAATCGGTCATCTGGAAGAATTGTTTATGCAGGTTGCAGCGAAGTATGCCGTATCGGACAAAGGGCGTCAGCTTAAGGAGGTGGGATAGATGGGGAAATATTATCCGGCCGAAAGATTAAAGAACCGTCACACTTCTGCGGAAAAGCTGATATTGCTGATGCCGATGATCGTAGTGTGTCTGGCGGCATGCCTTACGAGCAGCTATTTTACGATTGATGCTTATAATTGGTGGTATATTGTATTATTTCCGGGGATGAACGCCATCGTCTGCGGTACGGTGGGAAACAGTGATAAGAAGATGAAGAATCAGACGATTCTGACGCTTCCGGCAGATATGGGGGCGGTCTGGGACGGAAAGGTGTTATATGGGATCCGCTGCATGGGGATCTCCCTGGCGGTGCTCTTAAGCGTTACACTGATGATAAGCACGATACTTAAGCAGGTATGGCAGATCGTATTTCACATCGATCCGGCAGTGGGAGAGCAGGTATTTGCAGTGGTTGTATTATTCATGACTTCTCTATGGCAGATCCCTTTCTGCATGCTGCTTATGCAGGTGATCGGCAGATTTCCGATGATATTGCTCCATGTGGGGAGTATATTTCTGATCTCCGGAACAATGTCATTGAAACCGTATTTTATGCTGCTCCCGGGAGGAATCGCGACGCGGCTGATGTGTATTATTCTGAAAATACTTCCGAACGGGCTGATCGCAAAGCCGGGAAGCGTTTCATTTACCCCGGAGTTGATGGATTGGAAGGGAGTGCCGGTGGGGATTCTGGTTTCACTGGTGTGGTTTGCGGTATTCTGGATCGTTGGGCGGAAGCAGTTTGAAAGGCAGGTGCAGCTATGATGGCAAGACATTTGGATGGAGGGAAGGAAATTTGGGGAAATGTCAAAGGAGAGATGTGGAAGATGCGCCGCACCCTGCTTCCATGGCTTCATGTAATGATTCCGCTTCTTGGGATCGCTGTATTTCTTGCATATTATAGTTTTGCGGCATGGAATGATGAAGGAAAGATATCGGGATATATGGAGGCGCTGACGATCATACTTCCTCTGGTTGTCAGTGTGATCTGCTCCATATCGGCAGAGTTTGAAGAGAGCGGACATTATCAGACATTTCTTGGAGTATCGGTCTGTAAAATGAATCCGTTGCTTGCTAAATGGATCGTGCTGTCAGGCATGGGGCTTCTCTCCATCCTTCTGGCAGTCGTTGGATTCGCAGCGGGATATCGGATAACGGAGGGGAGCACGGTGCTTCTTATGAGGGAATACTTAATCCTTGCTGTGGTAATGTGGCTTTGCAGCGTGAATCTGTATCTGATTCACCTGTTCTTGAATTTTGCGTTTTCAAAAAATATTTCCTTGTGTGCGGGAACGGCTGAGTTAGTGATTGCGGCGCTGTTCCTGACCGGGCTTGGCGAGGGGCGGTGGCAGTTTTTTCCCTGTTCGTGGGGTAGCAGATGGACGGAATATCTGATACAATACTGGATAGGAAATAAAACGGCGGCAGGAGATGTGCTGAAGATTCTGGGAATCGGGGCAGGCGTCACGGCAGCGCTGTGGTCTGTGTTTTTCCTGTGGTTTCATTTTTATGAGGGAAGGCAGTGCCGGGATTAATAACGGGTGCGGTCGGGGAATGAGCGGTTATGATTAAAATATTAGCGGTAGATGATGAAGAGCGGATCCTTAAGCTTATCAGGAACGCTCTGGAAAAAGAAGGGTATGAGGTGGATGCGGTAAGCGATCCGCTTAGGATCAAGAAGATGAGATTACAGGAATATAAGCTGATCCTTCTGGATGTGATGATGCCGGGAATGGATGGATTTACCTTGTGTGAGGAGATTCGGGATCTGGCAGACTGTCCGATCCTCTTCCTGACGGCGAAGACTGAGGAGAAGGATATTATGAGAGGGCTTGGAATCGGCGGGGATGATTATATCACCAAGCCCTTCGGCATCGGGGAGCTCCGCGCACGGGTCGCCGCACATCTGCGGAGGGAGACGAGAGAGAAGAAGCAAGCGGTCTCGGTGAACGGGGTGCAGTTCTATCTTAAGGAGAAGAGAGTAAGCTATGAGGGGAACGAGATTACATTTACCAAGAGCGAGTATGCGATCTGCGAGTATCTTGCGCTGAACCGTGGACAGGTATTTTCAAAGGACAGGATCTACGAGCATGTTTTCGGGTACGATAAAGAGAGCGATAATTCTGTGATCACGGAGCATATCAAGAATATCCGGGCGAAATGCCAGAGGGCAGGATTAGAGCCGATCGAGACGGTATGGGGGATTGGGTATCGGTGGAGGTGAGATGGATGCAGTTTGGAGGCGGGAAAACGGTACACAGAAAGTCGGTCACAATCCTTTTTCTCCGGTTCATCAGTCTGTATACGATCGGAGCATTATTCTGGCTGTTTGTAGCAATCATGATATACTATATGCTTGGTGCGTCGGGTGAGGTCCTTCCGGCGAATCACATGGAAATACAGCTGAATGCAATAGCAGACGATATCCGGAGTGTGTCTGAGGTTACGGAGGAGCTGATGCCGGAGGGCTGCAGCTATGGTGTCTATGCAGCTACCGGAAACTGGCTGTATGGTACATTTCCAGAGGAAGAGCGGGGGCAGGCATGGGAGCATTATGAGGTAAGCAGTATCTACGTGTCGGGGAATGGATATTATCGCTTCTTCGTGCGTGATGTGAAAGAGATATGTATTGTGAAATACAAGATCATGACACGGTTTCGTAACCCGTATCTGAGCAGATTACTGCCTCATCCGGATCTTCTCATGGTCGCTTTCTTCGTGATTCTGTTCCTTCTGCATACGGTTGTGGTGTCACGGTATTTTGGGAAATATATGCGAACAAGACTAAGGATCTTGCGCGAGGTGACAGAGAAGATCCGGTGCGAGGATCTGGAATTTGCAGAGGAGCATTCAGAATTAGTGGAAGTGGATGAGATATTAAGCTCCCTTCATCAGATGAAAGAGGCCCTTAAGGCATCCCTCTATCGGCAATGGGATGTAGAGAGAAGCAAGGATGAGCAGATTGCGGCGCTAGCCCACGATATCAAGACGCCGCTTACGGTGATCCGGGGGAACGCGGAGCTTATGGCTGAAGGGGAGCTTGCGGCTGAAGAGAAAGAGTATAATAGAGATATCCTTCAGAGTGTGGCAACGATGGAGGAGTATCTGAGAATCTTGAATGAGATCCTATTGCCGGGGAGTGAGAGGACAGGAGAGGAAACGTGCAGCGGGGAACAGGGGGGCAGTATTGGCGGAAGTGAGAAAACAGCATGTGACGAACTTGCGGTGAAATTGGCAGAGCAGGCAAGGCGTCTGATATCGGCAAGGCAGTACCCGGTCGAATTTTACAGGGAGGAACTGCATGGTGAAATTCGGTATAACGAGATTCAGATCCTAAGGGCATGGAGTAATATTCTGGGGAATGCGATGGATCACAGTTCTGCAGATGGGAAGATAGAGATTAGTTTCAAGATTCGTGAGGACGGAGATGAGAAATATCTGGCGGCGGCAGTCGAGGATGAAGGACTGGGATTCTCGAAGTCGGACTTGCTGCATGCAACGGAGCAGTTCTATCAGGGAGATCAGAGCAGGAATAGTAAGACACATTATGGAATCGGGCTTCATACTGCGGAGAAATTCATACAACGGCAAGGCGGGAAGCTTGTGATTGAAAATAGGGAGGTGATGGGGGCTAGGGTGATGATTTTGTTGAAAATGGAGAAGTAATTATTCCTGCGAGCAACGAGTCAAGCGGGCATGCTTGCAGCGGGGTATTTGACTGAAGCAGAACGAAAAGCGTTTCAGGGAAGTGGAGCGCTCTGATTTTGTCTGGCGTTGGTACAGAATATTGGTGGAGACTATACAACAGTCTCCACCAATATTCTGTTGTTGATTTACCCGGATGAATAATCATAGATTGATTCAGCAAGGGTACGGATGTCCATTCTCGTTTTATAATCTTGTTCATATTTCTGAAGCATTTTTTCAATTTCCCGTTTTGAGAAGCTCATATCTACCAGAAAGTCTGCAGCAATGTTCCAAGGGCTGTTGATTATATTTCCCAAAAGTCAATGAAAATATATTCCCGTCTTGGAATTTGGCAGTATCCAACCGCTGAAAATCCAGGCTGACGACCAGATATTCTTCTTTCAGGTATTCCCTTAATTGTCTGAGTGTAGTTGTTTTCCCGTATTGCCTCACCCGGTTTATTGTGAAATACTGTCCTGTGTCGACCATGGATTTGATCTGTCTCAGTTTGTCGGAGATATCAACCATGTAATGAATTTTTGGCATGCATACAGCGTTTGTGTTAAATATCTTCGTAGTTTTACCGCCTCATTGAGATATCGGTACGCTTGTCTAACAGTTTACAAAAGCAGGGGCTGACATGTAGACAAACTGTACTAATTTATGGATTCAATATAATACAGACCCGGTTTTGTCAACAAGCCGTGTTAAGAAACTTTTAAGATTTCCATTGAGTTTCTTTTAAGGCGGATATATTATAGTAATCATGTAAGTTAACAGGGTAGCTTGCCTGAACGGTTACCTTACGGAAAATGTACAGGAACGGAGAGATGCTCATGGATGCGGAGACAATATTGGTCGTGGATGATAATAAGGAGATCGTATACTCCATCAGCAAACTATTAAAATACGAAGGCTATCGGATCGTTAAGGCGTATGACGGCATGGAGGCTTTAGAAGCCCTGGAGAGGGAGAAGATCGACCTGATCCTTCTGGATGTGATGATGCCAAGGCTCAACGGACTGTCTGCACTGATGAAGCTTCGGGAGAAGAGCAGGATACCTGTGATCATCCTGTCGGCGAAGACGGAGGAGAGCGATAAGGTATCAGGGCTGGTACTGGGGGCGGACGATTATGTGGAGAAGCCCTATAACCCGGCGGAACTGACGGCGAGGATCAAGGCGCATCTGCGGCGGTATCATGCCTGGGGAGGAGAGAGACCCAAGGCAGAGGCAGATGCGGACAGGATCGTCAACGGGGGACTGGAGCTTGATAAGAAGCAGCGCTTAGCGGTGGTGGAAGGAGAAGAAGTAAGACTTACTGCCACGGAGTATAAGATCCTTGAACTTCTCATGGAGCATCCGGGACAAATCTTCCCGGCGGAGCAGATCTATGAGAAGGTCTGGAACGAGCAGGCGGATTATGCGGTGGAGAATACGGTTATGGTACATATCCGCCACATCCGCGAGAAGATAGAGATTGATTCGAAGAAACCAAGATATGTGAAGGTGGTGTGGGGAATTGGATACAAGATGGAGAAATATAATTGAAGAGATATACAGTTTTCTAAAGAAAAATTGGATGTATATTCCAAGACTCATTTTGCCGGGGCTTGGCATCTTTATCTTCGGAATTATGATCGCTTATCGGAATTCGTATACGACGGAGGTTGTCTACGGATTTGGTCTGGCAGGGAATCTCTGCATGGGAGTCGGGCTTTCTTTTCTTCTGAAGAGATATCTGGAACAGCATTATCCTGGCTGGGGTGTTGAGACGGAACTTGGATATGAAGAATGGAAAAAGAGTGAGTCGGATTCATTTAAGCGGATTTATAAGCTTGCGGCAGTCTGCATGTTGATAGCGCTCTGGTATCTGTATGATCTTGTCTATGGCAACGGAGTCTACGGCGGGCTGAGCAGAGGATGGTATTATAACTATGCCACAGGGTATGTAATGGTCATCACGGTGCTGGTCCAGTTCTTGCTTGCACAGAGGGGGGTGAAGAATTTCTGGCATGAGAAGCTGGATGCGGTCATGAGCCGGGAGGACGAGCGGCTGCAGATACGCCTTGATGAAGCGTTGGAGATCGAGAGGAAGAGCCTTGAGAAGGTATCGCGCAGCGACCAGCTCCGCGTCGATCTGATTACCAATGTCTCCCATGATCTTAAGACGCCCCTTACTTCGATAGTCGGCTATATAGAATTGATCAAGAAGGAAGAGTTGAGCGATGTGGTGCGGGATTATATTGACGTGATCTCGGCACGGACAGAGAAGCTTAAGGAGATGATCAACAGTCTCTTTTCGCTTGCGAAGGCGAGCAGCGGCAGCGTGGAGCTTCACAGAGAGAACTTTGAGGTGAACCGATTGATCGAACAGATCTTTGCAGATATGGACGACCGGGTGAAGGCAAGCGGACTTGAGTTCGTGATGGGGCTTACCAGGGAGAATACGCGAATTTATTCAGATAATGCGTATTTTTACCGGATATGCCAGAATTTGATCGAGAATGCGCTGAAATATTCTGCGAAAGGAACCCGGGTATTCGTGGAGACTTATCTGAAGGATAAGAAAATCTGCATAGAGATCACCAACACGGCGGGTTATCATATGGATTTTACCAAGGAAGACATCGTGGAACGCTTCGCGCGCGGAGACCAGGCAAGGACGAGCGAGGGTAACGGGTTAGGGCTTGCGATCGTGAGTACCTATGCCAAGGCGCTGGGCGGAGAATTCGATATACGGATTGACTGCGACCAGTTCAAGGCATATCTGGAGATCAGCCAGGATGAGCAGGGCGTTGTGTTAAGTCCGGCAGATATCTGATAGAAGTATAATTTAGATACAAGGCAAAACGCAATTTGGGACGTAGTAAAATTCAATCTTACTGCGTCCCAAATTGACAAATATATTAATGTCCCATATTCTTATTCGCCGTTGAGAGCATCAGCTTGATCCGGTTCAATTGGTTCACTTCGCTTGCGCCCGGGTCGAAATCGATCGCTACGATATTCGATTCCGGATAGCGTCTTCTTAACTCCTTGATAACACCTTTTCCCACTACATGGTTCGGCAGGCAGGCAAACGGCTGCGTACACACGATATTCGGTGCGCCGCTATGTATCAGTTCCAGCATCTCACCGGTCAAAAACCACCCTTCGCCGGTCTGATTTCCGAGGGATACGATGTCGGAAGCCATCTTGCCAAGTTCCTGGATCCTGGTGGGAGGAGCGAAATGCCTGCTCTCGCTGAAAGCCTTGTTCGCCGGAGCGCGGAACCATTCTAATGCCCTGATCCCCAGATTCGCGATGGTGGCCTTGGACTTCTTCATGCCCAGGTGCGATACCTTGAAGTTTTGGTTATAGAAGCAGTAGAGCAGGAAGTCCAGAAGATCCGGTACGACGGCCTCGGCTCCTTCGCTTTCCAACAGCTCTACCAGATAGTTGTTGGCGGCAGGGAGAAACTTGACAAGGATCTCGCCTACCACGCCTACCCGGGGTTTTTTAATATCTGATAACTCGATGTTCTGGTCAAAATCATAAATGATCTCTTTACACAGCTTCTTGAATCTGTGCCTGGATGGATATCCGTGTGACAGGAAATCCTTGCAGATCTTCACCCATTTCTCATGCATAGCGTCTGCAGAGCCTTTGACGGCCTCGTATGGCCGGATGCGGTAAACGCATTTCATGAAAATATCCCCGAATACGATTGCATAGATACCGCGGAGCACCAGAAGCGGAGTCAGCTTGAAGCCCGGATTCCCCTCAAGGCCGCTTAGATTGAGGGAGATGACTGGTATATGCTCGTAGCCTGCTTTCTTAAGCGCTCTTCGGATGAAACCGATGTAGTTGGAAGCACGGCATCCGCCGCCGGTCTGACTGATGATCACGGCGATCTTATCGGTGTCATACCTGCCGGATAAGATTGCGTCCATGATCTGTCCCACTACCATAAGCGAAGGGTAGCAGGCGTCGTTGTTAACGTATTTGAGTCCTACATCCACGGCCTGCTTGTTGTCGTTGGGCAGGACTTCTATACGGTAACCGGAGGCCGAGAAAGCCGGTTCTAACAGGTCGAAATGGATCGGTGACATCTGCGGGCATAAGATGGTGTAATCTTTGCGCATCTCCTGGGTGAAAGCGACCTTGGCGATCGCGGAGGAGTGCACAGCCCTTTGTTCATTGCGTTTCTCGCGCACGCGGATCGCCGCAAGAAGAGAGCGCACGCGGATTCTGGCAGCGCCTAAGTTATTCACCTCGTCGATCTTAAGGGAGGTGTAGATCTTGTCAGAATCATTCAGGATGGAGGCTACCTGGTCGGTGGTTACGGCATCTAAGCCGCACCCAAAGGAATTCAGCTGGATCAGGTCTAAGTTCTCCGTCGTCTTCACATAATTTGCCGCGGCATACAGACGGGAATGGTACATCCACTGATCCATAACATTCAACGGGTGCTCCGCCGGATGCAGGTGGGAGACAGAGTCCTCTGTCAGCACCGCAATATTATAAGAGTTGATAAGCTCTGGAATTCCGTGGTTCACCTCAGGGTCTATATGGTACGGGCGTCCGGCAAGGACGATCCCGCGGTTGCTGGTCTTATTCAGATAGGCGATGGTCTCTTCGCCCTTCTTCATCATATCTTCCCGGCAGGCGGCAAGTTCGGCCCATGCTGTATGGACAGCGGATTTGATCTCGGTAGCCGGGATGGAGAATGGAACTGACAATTCTTCGATCAGACGGTAGGAGACGGTATCCTCGCTCTCCAGGGAGAGGAACGGATGGAGGAAATCCACCTCGCCGTTTACGATTGCGTCGATGTTGTTCTTGATATTCTCCGGGTAAGAGGTGACGATCGGACAGTTATAGTGATTGTTCGCCTCTTTGAATTCATTCCTCTCATAAGGAATACTCGGATAGAAGATGCGGTGTATTCCCTGGTTGATCAGCCATTGGACGTGCCCGTGGGCGAGCTTCGCCGGATAGCATTCGGATTCGCTTGGAATAGATTCGATTCCCAGCTCATAGATCTTCCGGGTGGAGGCGGGAGACAACAATACACGGAATCCTAGCGTATGGAAGAATGTGAACCAGAATGGATAATTCTCGTACATGTTCAATACGCGGGGGATGCCGATCGTCCCTCTCCTAGCCTGTGATTCTTCAAGGGGTGTATAGTCAAAATACCGATGCAGCTTGTATTCGAACAGGTTCGGCAGCTTGTTTTCTGACTTTTCTTTGCCAAGGCCGCGTTCGCAGCGGTTGCCGGTGATGAACCTCCTTCCGCCGCTGAAATGGTTGATGGTCAGGCGGCAGTTATTGGTGCAGCCCTTACATTTGGCCATGGTGGTAGAATATTCCAGGGCTTCGATGTCTTCGATTGAGAGCATGGTAGTGCTCTGGCAGTCCATGTAGCGTTCACGGGCAATGAGGGCGGCGCCGAAAGCGCCCATAATTCCGGCGATATCCGGGCGGATCGCCTCACAGCCTGCGATCTTCTCGAAGCTTCGAAGCACCGCGTTGTTGTAAAATGTACCGCCCTGAACCACGATATGGTTTCCAAGCTCCGAAGCGCTTGATACCTTGATGACCTTAAACAGCGCATTCTTGATAACGGAGTAGGCAAGGCCGGCAGAGATGTCGGCAACCTCCGCACCTTCCTTCTGCGCCTGCTTGACCTTGGAATTCATGAATACTGTACAGCGTGTGCCAAGGTCGATGGGGTTACGGGCGAACAGCGCCTCATGTGCAAAATCCTCCACCGAATAATTCAAGGACTTGGCGAAGGTCTCTATAAAGGAACCGCAGCCGGAGGAGCATGCTTCGTTCAGAAGCACGTTGTCCACTGTCTGGTTCTTGATCTTGATACATTTCATATCCTGGCCTCCGATATCCAGGATACAGTCTACATCCGGCTCAAAATAAGAGGCGGCATAGTAGTGGGATACGGTCTCTACCTCGCCCTCGTCCAGCAGAAGGGCAGACTTAATAAGTGCTTCTCCGTAGCCGGTGGAGCAGGAATGGACGATCTGAACCCCTTCCGGAAGCTTACTGTAGATGTCTTTGACGGCGGTGATGGTGGTTCCCAGTGGATCGCCCTCGTTATTGTGGTAGAAGGAGTACAGTAAGGTCCCGTCCTCGCCTACCAGGGCTGCCTTGGTGGTGGTAGAACCTGCGTCGATACCTAAGAATGCTTTGCCGGTGTAGGTTGCCAGATCCTTTACCGGAACCTGGTGCTTCGCGTGCCGGTTCTCGAAGGCATGGAAGTCTGCCTCGCTTGAGAAAAGAGGCTCTAAGCGGTCTACCTCGAATTCCATCTGAATACGGTTCTCCAGACGGGTCTGCATCTCTCGCAGGGAAACCTGCTGGTCCCGCTTCGAATTCAGAGCGGAACCGATGGCGGCAAACAGATGAGAATGCTTCGGGGCAATGGTATGCTCGTGGTCTAATTTCAGGGTGCGCACGAATGCCTCCTTGAGTTCGGAGAGGAAATGGAGCGGTCCGCCTAAGAAGGCTACGTGTCCGCGGATCGGCTTGCCGCAGGCAAGTCCGCTGATGGTCTGGTTTACCACTGCCTGAAAGATAGAGGCGGCAAGGTCTTCCTTGGATGCACCGTCATTGATGAGGGGCTGTATGTCAGATTTGGCAAATACTCCGCATCTTGCCGCGATAGAATACAGTGAATGGTAATTCCTGGCGTATTCGTTAAGTCCGGACGCATCTGTCTGAAGCAGGGATGCCATCTGGTCGATGAAAGAGCCTGTGCCCCCTGCACAGACGCCGTTCATGCGCTGCTCTACATTGCCTCCCTCGAAATAAATGATCTTCGCGTCTTCCCCGCCAAGTTCGATGGCGACATCGGTCTGTGGCGCATAGTCCTGCAGTGCGGTGGACACGGCGATCACTTCCTGGACGAATGGCACGCCCAGATGCTTTGCAAGAGTCAGTCCGCCGGATCCGGTGATGACCGGAGAGGCGTCAAGCTCCCCTAATTTATAAATTGCCCTTCCGAGAAGATCGGAGAGGGTCTCCTGAATATTAGCATAATGCCTTTCATAGTCTGAAAAGGCGACATCGTTATCTTTATCGAGTATAGCGATTTTAACTGTGGTTGAACCGATGTCAATGCCCAGTGTATACAATTCGTTTTTACTCATGGTCTTAACTCCTTTTTGGCTTTTCTACAGCCGGTAACATTATACGACAAATTATTTAAAATAACAATTAACAAATGCTATAGAAATGTTAAAATGTTGTAAAATTCTATAGCAGAATTGACAAATACGGCGTAAAACGGTAGAATTACTACAGTGTTAAAGTGATGCTAAATATTAAGTATAAGGAGCTTATGTATGGATAACTGGCTGTCAAAACTGGAGAGGAAGTTCGGAAGATATGCGATCCCTAACCTTATGTATTATATCATTATACTGTATGCGGCGGGATTTGTTTTAAACCTGGTGAATCGGGATTTTTATTATCAGATGTTGAGTCTTGATGCGGCGGCGATTCTTCGGGGACAGATCTGGAGAGTCGTGACATTTATTATCCAGCCGCCTTCTGACAGCCTGATTTTTATTATATTTATGCTTCATCTGTATTATATGATCGGGCAGCAGTTGGAGGCGGCGTGGGGAGCGTTCCGTTTTAACCTTTACTTTTTCTCGGGGATGCTGTTCCATGTGATTGCGGCTCTGTTGGTATATGTGACCACGGGGATATCGCTTCCGTTGTCGGTGTGGTATCTGAATATGTCCCTGTTCTTTGCATTTGCCGCGTTGTATCCGAATGTACAGTTCCTTTTATTTTTTGCGATACCGGTCAAGGTGAAGTATCTGGCGCTGCTTGACGGGCTGTATTTTGCATATGCGGTCCTGCAGGCATTTCTGCCGGCTTACGGCGGGAACGCCCTGTTTGGGGTTTACTATAAGGCCAATGCGGTGGGAGCGGTGGTGTCTATCCTTAATTTCCTGCTCTTTTTCCTTGGATCCAGGAATATGAGGCCGTATTCGCCGAAGCAGCTGAAGAGAAAGAGAGAATTTCAAAAGAATATACGCAAGGCTCAGCGTCCGGTACAGATGTACCCCAATGGAGCAAGGCATAGGTGTGCCGTTTGTGGACGGACTGAACTGGATGATCCGAATCTGGAATTCAGATATTGCTCGAAGTGCAGCGGCAATCATGAATACTGCCAGGATCATCTGTTCACACATACACATATTAAATAACAGGAGGAAGTACAAAGATGAAGAAGACAAAAATCATATGTACTCTTGGACCAAGGACAGACGATGAGAAGCTTATGAGGAGCCTGGTCCAAAATGGCATGGACATTGCCAGGTTTAATTTTTCCCACGGAACTCATGAAGAGCAGAAGGCAAGAATGGATATGCTCAAGAGACTCCGTGATGAAGAAGGGAAACCAATAGCAATCCTCTTGGATACCAAAGGACCGGAGATCCGTACAGGCGTGTTGAAGGACGGTAAGAAGGTAACGCTCAAAGAAGGCGATACTTTTGTCCTGACTACGGAGGAGAAGGCCGGTGATGAACACGGAGTTTCCATCACCTACAGCGGCCTTGTGGAGGACGTACAGGTTGGCAGCACGATCCTGATCGATGACGGATTGATCGGCCTGCGGGTGAAAGCAAAGAAAGATAAGGAGATCGTCTGTACGATCGTGAACGGCGGTGAGCTTGGCGAGCGTAAGGGCGTGAATGTTCCTAATGTTCCGGTCAGGCTTCCGGCGATTACTGAGAAAGACAGAGAAGATATTCAGTTTGGAGCCGAACAGCAGATTGATTTTATCGCGGCTTCCTTCGTTCGGAATGCAGAATGTATCCTTGAGATCCGGGCATTCCTTAAGGAATGCAAGGCGCCGAACATTCCGATCATCGCGAAGATCGAGAATGCGGAAGGGATCAAGAATATCGAAGAGATTATCCGCTGTGCAGACGGCATCATGATCGCCCGCGGCGACTTGGGCGTTGAGATACCGGCAGAGGAGGTTCCTTATCTGCAGAAGATGATCATTCAGAAGTGTAATGAGAATTACAAGCCGGTTATTACGGCGACACAGATGTTAGATTCTATGATCCGCAATCCAAGGCCGACGAGGGCGGAGGTTACGGATGTGGCCAATGCGGTCTATGACGGGACGGATGCGGTGATGCTCTCTGGAGAGACCGCGCAGGGCAAGTATCCGGCAGAGGCTTTGCAGATGATGGTACATATTGTGGAGAGTACGGAGGAGCATTTGGATTACGATCTGATGATGGAGAAGGCAGAAGCGCAGCATATGAAGAGTACCTCCAGTGCGCTGTGCCATGCGGCGGTGACTACGGCGAATAACCTGGGAGCGAAATGCATCATTACGCCTTCCGTATCGGGAGTGACTACGAGAGTCGTATCGAAGTTCAAGCCCAGGACAGACATCATCGGTGTGACGCCCAATGAGGCGACGCTCCGCCGGATGCAGCTTTACTGGGGAGTGAGACCGCTTAAGTCTATTCCGCTGAATTCTACGGAGGATGTGTGTAACGGCGCGGTGGAACTGGTATGTGCCAAGCAGCTTGCGGAGTCCGGCGATATCGTGGTGCTGACGGCAGGAATCCCGTCTGCCAACGTAATGTCCGACAGGGGCGGCGTGAGCAATATCATGCGTATCGCGGTAGTTGAGTAAGTAATTATATATATTATGTACATGGCAGGAGGGGCTGCTGACAGCGCTCCCTTTCTGCCATTTTTTGAGCTTATTTTGGAATCCAGAGAAGAAAACCGGAAACGATATTGACAGATTGCCAAACATGCCTTAAAGTGTTCCTGTGGAGAACTACGCTCTTGTTAAAAGAGGGTATTATTTTTTAGAAAGGATGAGACGGGGACTTGGAACAGCAATCATTTATAGAACGCCTGATGGAATTCGGGCTTACACGTCAGGAGGCTTGTATCTACCAGTGCATGCTCACGGAGGGGAAGGTGACGGGCTACGAGGTGGCCAAGCAGACAGGGATATCCAGATCGAATGCATATAATTCCCTTGCGAATATGACAGAGAAGGGAGCTGCTTATATGGTGGAGGAAGGGCATACGCGTAAATATGTTCCGGTGCCGCTGGATGAATTCTGCAGGAATCGGATCCGGAAGCTGGAAGAGACCAAGAACTGGCTCATTGGACACATGCCTTCAGGGAAAGTTTATGTGGAGGGATACATCACAATAGAGGGGGCCAGCCACATTCTGGATAAGATGCGCAATATCCTTAAGAAGGTGGATGAGAAGGTATATATCAGCCTGACAAGGAATTACCTGCTGCTTCTGGTGGGAGAATTACAGACGCTGATCGCGGCAAAGAAGCAGGTGGTTATTATAACGGACCAGCCGACGGCTTTCAGCAGAGCCAAGGTATACGTGGGGGAGGACAGGGGGATGCGTATCGGCGTGATCGCGGATTCCAGATATGTCCTTACCGGGGAATACGGGGAAGGAAGTATGAATACCTGCCTGTATTCGGGTCAGAGGAATTTTGTGGAGCTTTACAGGACCGCACTTTCTAACGAGATCAAATTACTATCGATGCGAGAGGAGAATCAGTAACAATGAAGAAGGAGACATTTGTAACGAAGGAACAGTTAGAAGAGATTGTGAAAGAATATCCAACGCCGTTTCATCTGTATGATGAGAGAGGGATACGTAAGAACATCCGGGCATTGAAGGATGCATTTTCCTGGAACAAAGGGTACAAGGAATATTTTGCGGTGAAGGCGACGCCGAATCCGTTTTTGATCGATATATTAAGAGAATATGGCTGCGGGTGCGACTGCTCGTCCTATACGGAATTGATGCTCTCTGAGGCGGTCGGAGCGACGGGAGAAGATATCATGTTTTCTTCCAATGATACGCCGGCGGAGGAATTCGTCTATGCGGATCGGTTGGGTGCGATCATCAATCTCGATGATTTCACGCATATTGATTTCTTGGAGAAGACCATCGGACATATCCCGGAGACTATAAGCTGCCGTTATAATCCCGGCGGGCTGTTCAAGATCAGCAATGATATCATGGACAACCCGGGGGATGCGAAGTACGGCATGACAACGGAGCAGTTGTTCGATGCATTTAAGATCTTGAAGGAGAAAGGGGCTAAGGAGTTCGGGATCCATGCGTTCCTGGCGAGCAATACCGTCACCAACGAGTATTATCCGATGCTTGCGAAGGTCTTGTTTGAGACGGCAGTGAAGCTTAAGAAGGAGACCGGCGTCCATATCAAATTCATCAATCTGTCGGGTGGGATCGGGATTCCTTATACGCCGGATCAGGAACCCAACGATATACGCATGATCGGCGACGGAGTTCGCAGGGTATATGAGGAGGTGCTGGCGCCGGAAGGAATGGGCGATGTGGCGATCTATACGGAGCTTGGCCGTTTCATGCTGGGACCGTACGGCTGCCTGGTGACAAAGGCAATCCATCAGAAGCATACGCATAAGGAATATATCGGTGTTGACGCGTGCGCTGTGAATCTGATGCGCCCGGCTATGTATGGGGCTTATCATCACATTACTGTTATGGGTAAGGAGAAGCTGCCCTGTGACCACAAGTACGATATCGCCGGATCTCTGTGTGAGAATAACGATAAATTCGCCATTGACCGTATGCTGCCGAAGATCGACATGGGCGACTTGCTGGTGATTCATGACACGGGCGCTCATGGTTTCTCTATGGGATATAACTATAACGGCAAGCTTCGATCGGCGGAGATTCTGCTTGAAGAGGGTGGATCAACGCGGCTGATCCGCAGGGCAGAGACCCCGGCAGATTATTTTGCCACATTTGACTGCTTCGAGGTTGGTAACAAATTGACGAAATAAATCGAATGTCAAGAGTTGATTTTGTCCGTTAATGGGAGTAATATATTATGTGAAATCTTTGTGAAGGAGGAAGAACCATGAAGAAAAGAGGATTGCTGGCGGTATTGCTGATTGCGGTGATGACATTGCTGTGCGGATGCGGGGGTATGAGTGCAGAGGATGCACAGTCTTATGCAAAGTCGATCATGGATGCCAGCTACAAGGGTGAGTTCGATAAATACATAGAATGGACGAAGTCATCCGAGGAAGAAGCGAAGGAATTGTATGAAGGCAACATTGATGCGACGATGCAGGAAGCAGGATTTGCAGGTCTGGGTCTGTCTGATGAACTAACAGAGAGCTACAGGCAGTTGTTCCTGAATATGATCAAGCAAGCGAAGTATGAGGTCGGTGAAGCGAAGGATGCCGGAGATAAGGCATACACGATCGATATCTCTGTTGAGCCGTTTACCGCTTTCGAAGGACTTCAGGACGAGGTGCAGGCAGCAGTCACAGCAGAGATGACGAGCATGACGGAAGTTCCGGATCAGAATGCGATCAATGAGATGGTATTCCAGAAGATGTATGACCTTATGGCTGAGAAGATTGCTTCTCCAACCTACGGAGAGGCTACGACAGTTACCATCACGGTGAAGCCGGATTCTGACGGTGTATATTATATAGACCAGACAGATATGACAGCGCTGGACGATGCGTTATTCCCATCAGACAATTTCTAGATAATTTTGAATAAAAGCATTGACATAGGCTGTATTAGCGGTTATAATTCTATATGTTGCCGGAGGGTACCGGCAGCATGAGCGGATGTGGCGGAATGGCAGACGCACAAGACTCAAAATCTTGCGGGGGCGACCTCGTGTGGGTTCAAGTCCCACCATCCGCAGTTGTTTAGAATCCCGGAGACCTTGGATATGAGGATTTTCGGGATTTTTTTTGCATTGATACGTGTTGGGAATTATGATAAGATAATTATCAGGAGACAGAAAATCAGAAAACGGAGGGTATTGTATGTATTATAAGCAGTATGGTAATACAGATATGAAGGTGTCTGCGGTAGGACTTGGAACGATGCGGTATGATGAAGAGGATATCAAGGCGGGGCATCTTGAAAAATGTGCTGAGATCCCGCTCTATGCCTTTGAAAAGGGGATCAACTACTGGGATACTGCGCCGTTTTATTGTGAGGACAAGAGTGAGATCGTGACGGGGATCGCTCTTTCACAGGTAAAAAGAAGCGAAGTTTATGTAACATCTAAGACGAATCTGGGAACAATAGATGCAGGAGACCATCCAACGAAAGAGGATTTCCGCAGAAGGCTTGAGATATCCCTAGACCGCCTTAAGACGGATTACATTGATTTCTATCATATGTGGTGTATGTTAAGCCTGGAATCCTGGGAGAAGCATATGGATGCGGT
>Ga0137308_101224_pt1 | contig 27754 bp, 20 predicted proteins | sample Inofrocosms_June_FD_97181 | JGI IMG/M metagenome (GOLD analysis project Ga0137308, IMG submission 97181) | Mouse cecal microbial communities from Vienna, Austria - N-Acetylneuraminic and N-Acetylglucosamine D2O microcosms_June | ecosystem: Host-associated > Mammals > Digestive system > Large...
ATGAATTCCTGTTCCATCCCGCGGATAAGTTTCTTAAATATTTAGATAAGCTGCTTTCCATACTTTTTCATATATTGTTCTGCTTCTTCTAAAGACAGACCAATTTTTTCTTGCATCCTTTTCAAAATTGTCTTATCATCTAACCCATCTTCTTGTCCCATCTCAATCATCATCTTCGCCTGCCCTTGACGTATCCATTTTTCAGATTCCGTTTCAATAATTGTTCCACCCATAATATTGACCAACCTTTCTTCATTTTTATTTCCATTTGTAATATGAGTAATAATTGTATTTACAAATCCCATAAGGTCTATTAACTCAGCATCTGATAATTCTTTTGTTTTATTAAGAAGCAGCATCTCATCTCTAAAATACATTAAATCTTCTATCACATATGTAATATCTTTTTCTAGTGAAATATCTTTTTCATATCTTGCAATATAAAAAAGAATATATGGAAATAACCTATTTTCTATAATATATTCTTTTGTAAATTGCTCTAAAATTATATTGTTTGCTTCATAATTAATAGTTTGTCCATCTGGAAAAGTAAAGGTAATCTTTGTTGTCTTAGGAGTCTTACTTGTTCTCTTAACATAGATTATAGAAAACTTTGGCATTGGGATTATTGCATGACCAATATCCCATGTAGCAAACTGCCTTGCAACAATAAAAGCATATTCTGCAATTCTAATCGCCATAGAATCATCATCGTAGCTTTGACATTCTAAAAGGTAAATTTCATGTTCAATTCTAATCAAAAAATCTGAAATTTGTGTTTCTATCTTCTTACTCCCATTTGCTGTTGCACTTTCTGTCAAATATCCTTCGGACGGTAGTACATCCACTTTGCTATCTATTGGATAATGTTTCCCAAAGGTATCATTAATAACAGAAATAAATAATCTTCTATGTTTACTTTTCATAGTTTTAAACACATTATCATAATCTGGTGTTCTTTTTTGCATATGATTTTCCTTTCGCAATTACATCACTAGCTTTAAAGAAAAATCTCTATTGTCCCTTATTTTCAACAGTAATTATAATTATATCATATTGCTCTATATTTGTATAGTTGCATACAATTTTTTAGAACATATGTTTCTTTCGATTATTTCTTCTTCAATTAACCTTTCCTACAAACAAGTCGATATATCCTTTAACATTATATGCTATATTGAAGAAAGAACGGGGGCAATTCTATGGATATAAAAAGCATATCTGGAAATAAAACACGAGAAATTCGTTCTCAAACTACAAAGGCAACCAAAAAAGGCGCACAAGCAAAAGCTTCATCGGCATCATCTACAAGACGCCAGGATAGCTATGAGAGCACTCTCTCGACTGGCTCTACCACCAATCAGATGCAGACAGCTTCCAAAGACAGCCTCTTGTTTCAGGGAGAGCTTCCATCGGCTAACACTTTAGAGATTGCAGATTTTAAAGTCAAGGATCAGGTGGACTGGAGTTGGGTTGAGACCCGGATGAGTGGCAGTGTTACTTTTGACAATGCAGACTCTTTAATTCGTCATGTGGATACCATCGCATCCACCTACGTTGCAACGAAAAGTCATTTAGAACAGGTTTACGCAGAGGACGAAGAAAAACTCTCTGAAAATATGTCCAGACTTGACACCCTGTTTACCCAGGCGAAGCAACGCATGGTCAGTTCTTATGAAAGTAATATCGGAAGCTTTTACGAAGGACTTGGAAATCAAGGCGCCCGAAGCGAGATGGGAAAAAGTCTCTCTACTGCTATTGAACAAAGAGTACAAGAGATGGAACAGATGATAAAAGAAGATGGACGCTACGAAAAGACTGCCGAAGATTCTTTCCGTCTTATAGAGCTTTCCTTAAATATACAATCACTAAATGCCGAAGAAAGTGGCAAGTTCCCTGCTTCTATTACAGAAAAAGGCGAAAAAGCCTACAGTCTATATGATCTGCAAGCTGCCGGAATGGTTGCCAAAGCTGCGACTTCTATAAATCCCGCAGAACTAAAACGGATGAACGATAACGAGCTTGGTATCCACCTTGCTGTTCGCTATATGAAAGTAGCAGAACTTATCAAGCACCTTGAACTTGACAAAGAAATGTCTGGTTTTCTGCAAAATTCTTTTGGAAGCTATCTTGATAAATATACCGGCGGCGCATTAAGCAATAAAGGAAGCGCTTTTGACTCCTATCACTATGCCTTAAAACAATACGAGGCAAGTGGTGATATTCAAAAAGCTCTAGAGCAAAGTGCCAGAAAATATATCGGTGACAGTTTTTTTAATGCCTTCCAGACAGATAAAAATGGAATCGGTACCACAAAAGCTACCCGCTATCGCCTAGAACTCTCTCAGTTTTCTGCCGGACTAACAAGAGGCGACCTTGCAAGTGCTATCTCTTCGATTGCTGGAAATCGTGTGTATACTATCTCGGCTTATGCCTAAAATAAACTATGTCCGAAGCGTATGTATCGGAGCCAACGCACAGCCCGACATGGCCTGGCAGATGTTCCTGCAAGACCCATTGGACGCCATCGGCACTTAGCGAGCGTCCCTTATCCCCAAGACAAACTCCCTCCATACCCAAGAATAAGATGGATGATTTCTCCCAATTCTGTTATAATAAAAAAACAGAGAAAGGAGAACACATGAAAAAACCGAAAAAAAGAAGAAAAAAAAGGAAACAGCGGGATTTTGGAAGCTTTTTTTTCCGGTTGACGCAAGTTGCCATGATATGTATTTTGCTTGGCGCATGCTATCTGTTCTATCAGACCGGATACATACAAATCGTTATGGAACTCCATGCTGAGGCTCAGAAGGTTATGGAAAATTCCTCCATCGAGGATTTCCAAGCTAACCAGTCAGGAGAAATCTATGACGTAGACGGAGCACTGATTGCACTTTTGCGCAATGATAAAAATATTGTATATCTCACCTCAGATGAGATTCCCAAGCTGGTCAAAGATGCCTTTGTCAGTATTGAAGATAAGCGCTACTACAAGCACCATGGTTTTGACCCATTTGCCATTGTACGCGCTTCTCAGTCCCTGATTACCAAAAACAGCATCACACAGGGTGGCAGCACCATTACACAGCAGCTTGCAAGAAATATCTATCTGACGCATACGGTCAAATGGGAGAGAAAAGTCGAAGAAATCTTTATCGCTATGGCGCTAGAGAAAAAATACAGCAAAGAAGAAATCTTGGAATTTTATATCAACAATATCTATTTTTCCAATGGATATTATGGTATCCAGGCAGCAAGTCAGGGATATTTTAGTAAAGATGCAGACAAATTAAGCCTGTCAGAGACAGCTTTTCTCTGTGCGATTCCCAATGGACCTGGTTCTTTTGACCCTTTGGTTCATCCTGAGAACACCCTGAAACGTCGGGATTTGATTCTGGAAAATATGTACAAAGACAAGATGATTTCAAAAGAAGAGTATGAGCAGGCTCTTGATGAACAAATCGTATTGGACCTTTCCAGAAATTCCTTTACCCGTACCTGGGCACATATCTATATCTATGACTGTGCCACCCGTGCTCTGATGAAAGCAACTGGTCAGGATTATGACACCTGTCATGAACAGCTCTATACCAAAGGCTATCGGGTCTATACCTCCATTGATATGGATACACAGTCCCTTCTGCAACAGACAATTGATGAACAGCTGTCTGACTATAATACGCTCAATCCCAATGGAACATATGCATTACAATCCTCAGCGGTATGTATCGACAATGAGACAGGTCTTGTAACAGCTATTGTAGGAGGACGCACCCAGGAAGATATCTTACCAGACTACAATCGCGCCTTTATGAGCTTTCGACAACCTGGGAGCTCCATCAAGCCGTTATTAGTCTACACACCTATGTTGGAGCGTGGCTATAGTGCCAACTCTACTGTGATTGACTCCAAAGAAGAAGATGGGCCCTCGAACTCTTCTGGTCGTTATTCGGGTGCCATCTCTCTTAGAACTGCTGTTGAACAATCCAAGAACACAGTGGCACACAAACTCTACCGCGAACTGACCCCGGAAGTTGGTCTCTCCTACTTATTAAATATGAACTTTTCCTCGATTGACGAAGAAGACTATAACTTAGCTTCTGCACTTGGAGGTCTGACCACTGGCGCAAGTGCACTGGAGATGACTGCTGCCTATGCTACGTTAGCCAATGAAGGAGTTTATCGCCTTCCTACTTGTATCACCATGATTACTGATATGGATGGAAATATTATCACCATCCCTGACTCCGAATCTCAGCAAATCTACGAGTCCTCAGCCGCCCATGAAATGACCAATATCCTAGAAGGTGTCTTAACCCGTGGTACCGCCAAAGGAAAAGGCATCCCGGATATGCCCTGTGCTGGCAAGACTGGTACTACCAATGACAATATTGATGGCTGGTTTGTAGGCTACTCTGCTTACTATACCACTGGCATCTGGGTTGGCTTTGATTCACCACGAAGCACCAGTGCGCTCTCTGGTGCCACCTATCCTGTTGATATCTGGCAGACTTTTATGACCTCCCTTCACGAAGGAAAAAAGAGCCAGGCATTGCAGGATTGATGCCTCCAGCGACAGAGCACAACCTGCACCCCTAAAATTAGCGCCAGACCATAATACTTTGGTCTGGCGCTAAACAATGGTTCCTATTCTGCCCCTGCGCTTGGTACTTCTGCTGGCGGAGGCGCTGCGGGATCTGCTGGTGCTCCTGCATTGGGGTCTGCCACATTCGGGTCTGTTGGAGGCACCGCATTTGGGTCTGTCTCTGGTACTGCATTGGGGTCTGGTACTGCTCCGGGATTTCCTCCCATCTCATACTCACTCGGTACATACACACCGCCTGTATGAATCGTACAAGTAGCTGCTTGCAGATTGGAGCTGATTCCATATGCGGTATCAAGTGTCACTGCTTCCGCCACTCCTGACTGCATCGATGGAAGCTTCAATTTCGCCTGTGGCACCCGGTTCGGGCACATTGTCGTGGCCAAAAGTCCTGTATCCACACAGATGCTGACCGCTACATGGTGGTCACATACCCCTTTAGGCTGTGTTCCTTCCACAAAATACTCATTTCGCACAATTCCAGCCCGTCCGTCAGCGTCACAGAGTCCTCCAACTGCCAGTTTTCCAGATTTTGTACAAATTACACATTGTACAATCCCGGAAGGCTTGTCAAAACTCTTGTTCTCCAGCCCTTCATGTACACGCCCCATCACAGTAGCCCACAGATTCTTGTGGAAATTCGTCTCACTGCTGTTTAAATCATGTTTATATCCGTTGTTGTCATAGCCAACCCAGATACCTGCGGTATAATAAGGCGTCATGCCCTCGAACCAGACGTCCCGGTTCTCTGAAGTTGTACCCGTCTTGCCGGCTGTTGTCATGCCCTGAATCCTGGCCCTGCTTCCGGTACCGCCTGCACCGTTGACTACATCCTCCATACAATCTACCAGAAGCCATGCATTCTGCTCTGAGATTACCTGTGTTGTCTCTGGCTGGTTATCAAGCACTACAAACCCGTCGTTGTCGACTACCTTTGTATACAGTCTTGGCTTAATATATGTCCCGCCATTGGCAACCGCTGCATATGCTGCTGTCAGCTCTAAGTTTGATACACCATTGGTCAGACCGCCAAGTGCCGCTGCCTGATTGTAATCGGCATTCGGGCCTTCTGTCTCAATCGAAGAAAACCCAAATTTTAGCAGATAGTCCACTGCAATCGTAGGAGTGACATCCGTAATCGTCTTGACTGCCATAACATTCATCGAACGGGTAATCGCTTCTCGAAGCGTTGTGTAGCCCCGATATCCGGTCTTCTTATCCCAGTTACTCACCAGACGTCCCTGTCTGCCGCCCTCTGTATAGGCAAATGGTCCGTCATACAGCACAGTTCCTGGTCCATAGCCAAGCGCCTCAAAAGCTGGCGCATACGCTGCTACCACCTTAAAGGTAGAACCAGGGTTTCGATAGGTTCCTGATGCGCGGTTCAGTGTCTTATTCGCTGTCTTCTGACCTCTGCCGCCAATCATCGCAACCACTTCGCCACTGCTCTGCTTCATAATCACCATAGAAGCTTGTGGCTGAATAATAAATTCTCTGCGCTCATAAACAGTATCATCATCTGTAATACCAAGCGTCGCCACATACTCGTCAATCGCCGCCTCAGCTTCTTCTTCTGTATCATACAGAATCTCATAGTTCTTATCTGTCTTCTTAAAATAAGCGGAAAGCATCTCCTGGCTATAGTTTGTCGTCTCTCCATCCTCGTTGACAACACTCATGGCCCACTCTAAGCCCACTTTACTCTTCTCTGGGAAATTCTCAGGATTTGCAAATTCCTCATCCAAAACCTGCTGTATCTTAGGGTCCTGCGTCGTATAAATCTTTAACCCGCTGCTGTAGAGTGCATTAAATGCCTGTGTCTCCGAGTATCCTGCCTTTTCTACCAAGTCCTGCCGAACCTGGTCCGTTACCTCGTCCACAAAATAAGAATACACGGTATTGGTTGTCACCGTCTCCTCATTCATCTGCTGGATTCTGTCATACACATTGTCCTCAAGCGCATCCTCATATTCCTTTTCCGAGATATATCCAAGCCTTAACATATTTTCCAGAACATACGTTCTTCTCTCGGCATTTTTCTCTGGCTTGCTAATCGGATTATACTTGGTAGGGCTCTTGGTAATCGCTGCTAGAACCGTAGCCTCTGAGAGTGTCAGCTCACTGACATTTTTCCCAAAATACCGGTTAGCTGCCGCCTGTACGCCAAGCGAATTCTGCCCCAGATTAATCGTGTTGAGATAGCTCTCTAAAATCTCATCTTTTGTCATGACCTCCTCTAGCTTAATTGCCAGATACTGCTCCTGAAGCTTTCGTTCAATCTTATCTGCCATTCCATTTTCTGACATAAAATCAAACACGTTGTTCTTCAGAAGCTGCTGTGTAATCGTACTTGCTCCCTGTGTTGTCTTAAATCCACTCTTTGCAAAAGTAACACCAGCTCGTATCATACCCTGAAGGTCAATTCCATTATGTTCATAAAACCGCTCATCCTCAATTGCGATAAAAGCCTCCTGTACATGCTCAGGAATATTTTCAATCTTTACATACGTCCGGTTCGTCCCTTCCGCAATCAGCTCTGCTGTCTTATTTCCTTCTGCATCATATACCGTAGACTTATATCCTCTAGGAAGCACACTGGCACTGGTGATATCCGGCGCATTCTCAATCACACCTCTGATAATCCCAATTCCACCGCAAATCCCTGCAACTCCTATTGCAACAATCAATACCAACAGCGTCTTTAAAAAAACAGTCGCTATCTTCTTCCCCATCTTGGACTTCTTCGATTTCAGGGCCTTCTGCTTCTTGGAAGTGCTCTTTTTACTATAATTCATGCATCAGCCTCCTTTATCCTGTCTATTATAGCAAAGTTACCTTCGCAAATAAAGGAAAAACTTCTTAAATTTCTATTATAAACACTTAACCCCTATTATATTCTTTCTAAAAAGATACCCCAAAAAGCCTGATTGTTATGGTTATTGACTTAGCACTTCTATCGCTTTCTTTAATTGATTGTCTTCTTCTGCCTCTTTATCAAGCTCTAACACAATATCCGGCTCAATCCCTACTTCATGGATATTATTTCCTGCTGGCGTATAATATCTTGACACCGTAATCTTCACCGCTGACCCATCACTTAATGGGAAGAGGCTCTGCACAATCCCCTTTCCAAAAGTCTGTGTTCCAATCAGTGTCCCCACGCCATAATCCTTAATCGCTCCGGCAAAAATCTCAGAAGCGCTTGCACTCTGCTCATTGTCTAACACTGCCATATCTCCTGCAAAATAATTCTCTGCATCTGATATCTCCTGGTCCCGGTTCCCATACTTATCTTCTGTATAGACAATCATCCCCTCCGGCAACAGACGGTCTAGAATCGCGCAGGTAACATCTACAAGCCCGCCTCCATTATTTCTCAGGTCGATAATCAAATCTTTCATTCCCTGGCCTTCTAGGGCTTCTAGCGCGCTCATAAACTGCTCCTGTGTCACATCGTCAAACTCCGAGATAGCAATATACCCTATCTCCTCTGTCTCCATCCGATATTCCACTGTTGGCACCTGAATATGCCGTCTCTCTAGAGTCATCTCAATCTCTTCTGACCCCCGAAGAATACTGATATCAACTTCTGTTCCTTCTTCTCCCTTTAAGTCCACAACAACCAGTGACAAGTCTTTTCCTGTCACTTCTTCCCCTTTTACTTTATAGAGGATATCATCGGTCTGCATCCCTGCTTCTGCCGCTGGAGACCCTTCAAAAGCCCGCACCACGGTAATAATCCCCGTATCGTAATTCTGCGAAAGCATCGCTCCAATACCACTGTAGGCTCCATTGGATGTCTCCATAAAACTTGCATACTCTTCTGGTGTATAATATCCTGTATAAACATCTCCAAGACCCGCCATCATCCCTTTGTAGATTCCATTTTCAATGTCCTCGTCTTCATAGTCAAACAGATAATACTGGTCAATATAGTAATTGAGCTCCTCCATCTTTGTCTCTACCTGGTCCTTTTCCTCCTGGTCACGATGTCCGGCAGTGAACTGTGGATAGAGACGCGCCGCACAGCCAGTAAGCCCCACAAGCAATACCATTGCCACAACGCCAGCAGCAAATCCCTTTCCAAAAGAATGATTTTTCTTGTAATCTTTCATGATTTTGTTTCTCCTTTTTCCTTCTTTTCATTCTATGTAGCAATCAGTTCACATAGCTCAAAGGATTTACATAGCTTCCATTTACAATGATTCCAAAATGCAGATGCGGTCCTGTGGAAAAGCCTGTGGAGCCAACGCCAGCGATTTTCTGTCCCTTTGAGACCTTCTCTCCCTCTGATACATATAACGCTGAAGCATGCATATAGACTGTCGAGATTCCGCCTCCATGGGAGATAACTACATAGTTGCCAGCCGAGCTGCTGTACGTTGCTGTCGTCACTCTTCCCGCCGCGCTTGCGACAATTGCAGAACCTGAAGAAGCACCAATATCCAGCCCTCTGTGATACGTAGATGCTCCCTCCACTGGCGCCTCTCGCTCTCCATAACTGCTGGTAATCCGGTGACTGGCTGGACAAGGCCAGACAAAGCCCGAAGCCCCTCCGTCTCCATCTGCTGCCTCTGCTTTTGCTGCTGCCACTGACGCAATCTGGGATTCTACCTTTTCTAAAAGTGCCTCTTGTTCCCGAAGCTGCGCTTTATACTCCCCCTGTTCTCCAGAAGCCGAAGTAATCTGCTCCTGATAGGAAGCAATCTGTTGTGTCTTAGCTTGAATCGCCTGGTCAATAGCTGCTTTCTGTGCTTCTACTTCTGAAAGTAATATCTTTTGTTCTTCTTGTTCCTGCTCTAATATCGCTTTACATTCTGCAATACCATCCCGGATAGCCTTTAGCTTCTCCTTCATCTGTTGGTCATACTGCGATATCTGAAATGCATATTCTGCCCGGTTCAGCATATCAGACATATTTTCTGACTCTAACAAAAGCACAAAGAGGGATTGCTCTCCTCTCTCATACAGATAGCAAATCCTCTTCTTCATCATCTGATATTGCAAGTCTGCCTCTGCTTCAGCTTCGGCAAGCTCTTGCTTTTTCGCTTCAATCTCCTGTTCCTTCTCTTCAATCTTCTGCTCTAAAGTCTGTATCTGAGAAGCTAACGTATTGGCTTCTTTATCAAGCTGATTGATATAATCCTGAAGATTGCTCTTTGCACCTTGCAGCTCTTTTATCTTCTGTCCCACCGACTCTATATCGGACTTTAGAGACTTAATCTCCTCCACCGCATTTTTGCGTTTTTGTTCCAGTCTCTTCTCCTCTTCCTCTAGTTCTGAAAGGCTTGGCTTTGCCTGCACTTTTAGATGTCCGTCAATACCCGTCATAAAAAGGACTGCCGTAAGTGCCAGCCCTAAATACATGCGAATTCTTGTCTTTTTCATACTTTTAGATGCCTCTGAACCGTAAATACGCTTCCAAACAGACCAATCCCTACACCAAGTGCCATACCAATCGGCATCAAAATATGGAACAATTCATTCACTGGCAGAAAATTCAGTACGCTTGAGAGCATATTAAATTCCAGTGCCATATATAATATTATCCGATTGTATAAATAGTACAAGACAAGCAATGGAATCGCCGCTCCAATCACGCCAATCGTAATCCCTTCGGTCAAAAACGGAGCTTTGATAAAGGAGTTCTTGGCACCGATAAGGCGCATAATTGCAATCTCCTCCTTGCGAACAGAGATACCAATTGCCACGGTATTGCTGATTAGGAACACAGAAACTGCCAAAAGCAATGCGATAATCAGCACCGACACGTAACTGACAAGCCGGTTAAAGCCTGTAAGCATCTCTGCCACCGTATCTGAGCGGTTGACCTTTTTTACTTGGTCTATGGAGAGAATATAGTCTACCAAATCCTGCTGAAGTGACACATCTTTCATATAGATTTCTAGATGGGCATGATTGGCCAACGGATTGTCATTGGCAAAGCCCTCCGCTAACTCCGGTGCATCTTTAAAATAGATTTTCTGATAGCTCTTCCATGTCTCGTCCGCATCCACAAAGACAATCTCTCGAACTTCTGTTCGAGTCTGTAGATCTTTTGCGACCTGAATCATCATATCTTCTTCGGTCCCTTCTTCAAAAAAGACGGTGATTGCCACTCCTTCTTCCACCTCTTTTACCAGATGCTGGAAATTTTGTACCACACAGAAAAAGATACCAAACATAAAGATACAGGCAGCCATCGTTGCCATCGATGCCAGAGAAAACAATTTATTTCTCCAGATATTTTTAAAACCCTGCTGTAAACAGTATCCAATCGTACTTAATCTCATCCAATATACCCGCTTTCTCTCTCGTCTCCTACAATAAGTCCCTTCTGCATGCGGATAACCCGCTTCTTTAGTGTATTGACAATGTCCTGGTCATGTGTGACGACAAGTACGGTAGTCCCGCGGGCATTGATTTCTTCTAAGAGTTTCATAATCTCCCTTGAAATCTTAGGGTCCAGATTACCAGTAGGCTCATCTGCCAGCAGAATATCCGGGCTGTTGACAAGCGCTCTTGCCAAGGCCACTCTCTGCTGCTCACCACCTGAGAGCTGCCTTGGATAGCATTTATATTTCTCTGCAAGACCTACAAGAGACAACATTGCTGGTACATTTTTCTTAATCTCTCTGGTGGGAGTAACGATAACTCTCTGGGCAAATGCCACATTTTCATAGACATTTCGATCCTTTAAGAGGCGAAAGTCCTGAAATACACAGCCTATCTTTCTCCGGTATTTGGGAATATTTTGTTTCTTCATCCGGGAGAGATTCATCCCGTTGACCCGAAGTACCCCTTCGGTGGGCTCTAGTTCTTTAAGAAGCAGCTTAATCAGCGTGGACTTTCCAGAACCGCTGTCCCCTACGATAAAGACGAACTCCCCCCTTTCAATATGCAGACTAATCCCATTGATGGCACCTACGCCGTTGGGATATGATTTTACAATGTTTTCCAGTACTATCACGAAACTCCTCCTGTCCTGTCTGTCTTAATAATCCAGAGTCTCCATATATTTCATATATTTTACAACCATCAATGCAATCTTAAAGGTAATTGCATCTTCAAAAACCCGAAGGTCAAGCCCTGTGGACTTCTGAAGCTTGTCTAACCGATAAACCAGTGTATTTCTGTGAATATACAGTTGCCTTGAAGTCTCTGATACATTCAGACTGTTTTCAAAAAACTTATTGATGGTTGTCAGAGTCTCTTCGTCAAAATCATCTGGAGACCTGCCGTCAAAAATCTCACGAATAAACATCTTGCAAAGTGGTATCGGAAGCTGATAGATAAGTCTTCCAATCCCAAGAGAACTATACGCGATAATATCTCTCTCTGCAAAAAAGATTCTGCCTACATCTAGCGCCATCCGGGCCTCTTTATAGGAGCGGGAGACCTCTTTAATCTCTCCCACAATCGTGCCAAGCGCCACATGGATATCTTCGTCTTCTAAGACTACAACATCTTTCATGCTCCGTGCAACCTTGAACATCTCCTCATAGCCTTCATTGGGCGCTAATTCCTTGACTACAATAACATTTTTCTCATCCACTGCCGTAATAAAATCCTTTGTCTTACTACCGCAGAAATTGCGAATCAAATCAAGCGCCGTATTGACTCTCTCTCTGCTGCTCTCAATGATAAATACTACGCGCCGTACTTCCGTTGTAATATGCAACTTTTTGGCCCGATTGTAAATATCGACCAAAAGCAGATTATCCAGAAGCAGATTTTTGATAAAATTATCTTTATCGAATCGTTCCTTATACGCAGTCAAAAGGCTTGAAAGCTGAAATGCGGCAAGCTTCCCTACCATATATACATCATCACTGGCCCCTTTGGCAAGTAAAATATATTCTAACTGGTTCTCATCAAATACTTTAAAGAACTGATAGCCATGTACCACCTGGCTGTCTGCCGGAGATGCAATGAACGCAGAGACTTCACTTCCATAGCTTTCCGGCTCTTTTTCCGTTGATGCTAGAATCTGCCCTTCCATATCCAGTACGCAAAGATTGATTCTTGTAATTCCCTTCAGCCCTTCAATTGTGTTTTGGAGTATCTGGTTTGAAATCATAGTTTTTCTCCTTTACCTATAGCTTTTTGCATATCTCCGTTGAAATTTTGGTAAAAAACGCACAAATCTTTTACAAATGATAGTTACCTATATTATATATTAATGCAAAATTCTAAAAAAAAAAAGAGGTTTTTAGAAATAATCACCACTTTGCATAAAATATTTACCTCATTCATACGCTATACAAAGAACCTTTTATCAGGAGCTTCACCATGAGTGCAAAAACAAAAATCTGGGTTTTTCATATGAAAGAGCTGATTTACACAGCTATTTTCATCATTCTGGGCATTACCTTCCTTCTGTTGATGATCTTTATGTTCTCCGCAGACCGAAAGCCCCAGGTAGCAGAGGAGCTTTTGCCTAAATACACTGCCGGCATCTACACCGCCTCTATGACACTTGGCGGAAATGCAGTCGAGATTGCGGTCACAGTCGATGAGGACTATATCTCTTCGATTCATTTCAGACAGCTCGACGAGGCAGTGCTTGCCATGTATCCTCTGATGGAGCCTGCACTAGAAGCGCTCTCCACACAGATATGCGAGAGTCAGTCCCTAGAAAATCTCTCCTACTCGGAAGAGAGCCAATATACCTCCCTGATGCTGATGAGCGCTATCCGCACAGCCCTTGAGAAAGCAGAGAACTGATGTTCTCTGCTACCTTTTACGATATTCCCCTAGCAGAAGGTCCACCATTCTTCCATAGCTTTTTGTGCCTTCACTCTGGGCATTGACTTTTAGATAAGTATCATTGACTTTATCAGATATCTCAGACACCGGGCCTTCAAACTGCTTCCAATACGTCTTATGGTATGCATAGTCTTGCTCGGCCTGTTCACAGAGCTGTATGCGCACCCTTACAAATCGTTCATAGTCCGCATAATACAATGCATTGATGCTATGCGTATAGGCAAGCAATAATCCACTGTAGCGAAGATTGGCATTTTCAGAGCCTGTACATGCCAGATAGGCAATATAGTTGGCTTCGTCCTCGCGCATAAACCCTTTGAGATGAGAGAGCTCATGGCAGAGCACCGCAGGCTGGTTGTGTGCCGGAATATTGGGATTGTAGTGTGCCTCCATCGTATAAGGACCAAAGACACCTTCTAGCGATTCATAGGAAAGGACTGGCCAGGTCAGCACTGGCTTTGCCTTTGGATACCATCCTCCTAGCTGTGGATATTGTTCTCCCAAATCTTCCATCGCCTGTCTTGTCAGTGTACGCATCTTATCAGGCAGTGCACAGCGTCCTTCTTCATCTGTGGCAATCAAAGGAGCAATCTTCTCAATCTCTTCTGTCAGCCACAGACATAACTCCTCTAGCTCCTCTACACTGGATTCTCCCATCGGAAGCTGTGCCAGCTTGGAAAATGGCGTCCGGTGATAATTCAATCCACAAGTTAAAGTAAATACAAAAGCCCACACAACAACCACTTTGCAAACACGAACAAGTAACGTCCACAGCCATCGTTTCCAGGTTATCTGTTTTTTTACTATATGGCAAATTCCAGTCACAATATATAAAATGGAAAATATAACCAGAAAATAGATGAGAAGTTCATCCAGTGCAACGGGCAACAGATTGCTGACACTGCCGATACCCTGCACAAGATATGGATAGATATATACGGCATACCACTCTGCAAATCCCAGAAGATGCCGTGACATAACCTGCAGCAAAGCAGAGACCAGAAGCAGCCCTCCATAGACAAAGAGCTGCCGCTGCTTTAATCGTTGTCTGTCTGTCCTAAGCATATCAGAATCGCTCCTGCGGCAATGAAAAAGTCTGACAGATTAAATACCAGCCGATTCAAGTATCTCCACGGCGTCTGAAAGCTGATATAGTCGACCACATAGCCATTTTTGCACCGGTCATAGAGATTAGAAAGGGCTCCTCCGCTTAAAAGGGCATAGCCAGCCTTAGAGAGCACATGTCCCTGCTTCCAAAGTGTGCGAAGGAAAAGTCCTACACATCCAAGTGTCAAAAGTCCACTGACCTTTATAATCACTGGCATATGTTCTTTTAACCTTCCGCCAGCCATTCCATAGTTACGAAGCTTTTTGATACGCACCTTGCCTCCTAGAAGGCTCTGTTCGCTGTCAAAGTCTGCATTGTTATCAATCTCCTGTTTCACTGCCAAATCTGCCTGGAAAAGCCCAAGCGCAAGCTGTATCCACATAAGTCTCATCTTCTCTGTCCCTATCCTTGCATCCCAAGCGCCGGAACACCCCGCATCGTAATCACAGGGCCGCCCCGATGCTCGATATAATCTTCTGTAATAGTCACCTGACCAATATTATCATCCTTTGGTATCTCATACATAATATCCATCATAAATTCTTCAATAATCGCCCGAAGTGCTCTCGCTCCAGTATCTTTCTCCATCGCTTTCTTTGCAATCGCCATCAGTGCATCATCTGTAAAGGTAAGCTTTACTTCATCCAGTGCCAAAAGCTTCTGATACTGTTTTAAGATAGCATTTTTGGGCTCTTTTAATACCTGCACCATCATCTCTTCATCTAACGCATCCAATGTAAAGATAATCGGCAGACGTCCGATAAACTCAGGAATCATACCAAAATTACGGATATCCTCCACAGTTACCTTTCGAAGCAGATTCTTGTCATGGTCATATTTATCTTTTAAGTCTGCACGAAAACCAATAGATGAACTTTTGTTCAATCTTGATTTAATGATATTTTGAAGGTCCGGGAAAGCACCGCCACAGATAAATAAAATATTTTTTGTATTTATCGTCTCAAGAGGCACCATTGCATTCTTACTGTTCGCCCCAACGGGTACTTCTAGTTCTGCGCCCTCCAAAAGCTTCAACATCCCCTGTTGCACCGACTCGCCGCTGACATCTCTTTGATTGGTATTTTTCTTCTTGGCAATCTTGTCAATCTCATCAATAAAGACAATGCCACGCTCTGCCTTCTCCACATCATTGTCAGCCGCTGCCAAAAGCTTTGAGAGCACGCTTTCAATATCATCTCCAATATATCCAGCCTCTGTAAGAGAAGTGGCATCTGCGATGGCTAGAGGCACATCTAGAAGCCTTGCTAATGTCTTCACAAGATATGTCTTGCCACTTCCTGTCGGCCCAATCATCAGCATATTGGATTTCTCAATCTCAATATCATCTGCCTGTGCGCCAGCTGCCACACGCTTATAGTGATTATAGACCGCCACAGAGATAATCTTCTTTGCTTTCTCCTGGCCAATCACATACTCATCTAAGCTCTCCTTAATCTTATGGGGTGCCGGAATCGCACGTATATCCAGGCTCTTTTTGGCCTCTTTTTTCTCCTCCGCTGCCTTTCTCTTGACCTTCTGCCGTTTGGGAATCATATTCTGAAGGTCTGAGAGATTAATCATGCTGATATTAGGCATCTTGGAGAAATCCATCTTGCTGTAATCCACATTGCCTTTGCTCATCATATCCATTGTCTTTTGCATACACTCTGAGCAGATGCAGATATCCTTGGTCAGATGAATCATCTTGCCGGCTTTACTCTCTGGCCTATGACACACAAAACAGACATCTTCATAGCCAGATTCTTCTACTTGTTGTTCTTCTTTATTTTCAATATCCATCTAAAAATCCCCTTTTCTCATAGTATAAATTATATAATACCGTGTTACCCATAGCAAGTAAAGAGTTTATTAAAAATGCATGTAAATAATGGGAGGCGGGCTTATCAGATGCCTAAACACCTGATAGACCCGCCCAAATTACGTCTCTAGGTATTGTGTGAGCCGTCTATCACTCTACTCCTACCTGTGAATTCGTACTTAGCGTCATCTCTACAACTTTCTCGATATACTCAGCCCCTTCAAGCCTCTGTATCGTAACTTTAATCGTCTCACCCGAAGCATAATAGGTCATCGCCTCTCTAAGCTGTGCATATCCGGTAACACTCGAGCCATCTAGCTTCGTTATAATATCTCCTTTCTGAATTCCGGCCTTATCTGCTGCTGCGCCTTCTGTCACGGTTGTCACATACACGCCCACCGGCATCCCATAGCTCTTTGATACATCCTCTGTTACATCCACACCAGTAATCCCAAGGTATCCTCTGTCAGCTTCCTTCACCTGGTCCCGTATCACCTTATTCATCAGGTCTCCAATAATCGTCTCCACATCGGTAATCGGTATTGCATATCCCATACCTTCCACTTCTTCTGATATAAATTTCACAGAGTTAATTCCGATAAGCTCCCCTTTACTATTCAGAAGCGCACCGCCACTATTTCCAGGGTTAATTGCTGCATCCGTCTGAATCAGACGATTTGTAATGGTCTGTCCGTTAGACGTCACACTGACCTCACGATTTAATGCGCTGACAATCCCGGAAGTCACAGAAAGGCCATAACCATAGGCATTTCCAATCGCCACAACAGGCTCGCCCACTTCCATGGTACTAGAATCTCCAATCGTCGCAATCTTAATAATATCCCTTGTCTCCTGTGGAATATCCTCTAGTGCAACCGAAATCACCGCCAAATCCTTGTTGACATCGGTACCTTTTACCTTTGCAGAGATCACATTATCTTCATCTGCATCTTCTCCGTTTGAGTTAAAGTAGACACTAATCTCACGGGCATTGGCGATAACATGATTATTTGTGACAATCAACAGTTCCGTATCATTTTTCCCTATAATAATCCCGGAACCACTTGATTGGCTCTCCTGCTCATAGGTTCCAAAAAAAGTCTGAAACTCTGTCGTTCCCACATTTGTAATGGATACTACCGATGGCATACAGTTGGTGACAATATCCGACACATCATAGACATCAGAAGCACTGCCAGCTACTGTGGTGGCTGATACTTCCTCCGACTTGTTAAGCCCTACCCGAAGCCCGCTGTCATCCGCAGTCACCGAATCGCCAAAGACCTGTCTTCCTATATAATTGGTTCCCATAAAAGTTACACTAGAAGCACTTCCAAATACCAGGGCAAGTACCAGACATTTTGCCACAGTTTTTCCAAAGCCTTTCTTTTTCTTGTCTTTCTTTTCCGGCTGGCGAAGATGTGCCAGGGAGTCGTAGTGGGTGTAACCCCCATCTGTATCATAGTAATTGCCATTGTTTGCATTATTTAATTCATCATACATCATTGACATCTCCTTTCGTTCTGGTTACAATATAACAGGGAATTGTGATGGAATTGTGATTAATTCTTTAAAAATGTTTGAAATGGCTGTATCTTTAAAAAATAAGAAAGGATTTTTTTACATGAAAAAGAAAACATTACTACTCATCTTATCTGTTGCATTAGTAGGTTCCCTTTTAGGCGGATGTTCTGGTAAAGAAGACGACGTAGCACCTACTGTCACAGATATTTCTGAGGGAGAAGACACAGAAGAAGAAACAGAAGAACCAGAGGAACCCGCAGAGGAAGAAATCGTGGAGGAGACCCGCGAAGGCATGTACCGCAGCGAACTAACCAACGAATGGATTGATGAAGCACTCCAGAATCAGCGCCCGATTGCGGTGATGGTGGACAATGAGAAAACGGCTCTTTTGCACTATGGGCTTACTCAGGCAGATATTGTGTATGAGATGATGAACAGCACAGCCAACGGGGAAATTACCCGTTTTATGGCAGTTGTTAAAGATTGGGACAAAATTACACAGTTTGGAAGTATCCGTAGCGTTCGTCCTACAAACTTTATGATTGCACCGGAATACAACGCGGTCGTTGTCCACGACGGAGGCCCGTTTTACATAGACCCTTATCTGAAGAATCCCTGGGTTGACCATCTAAGCGGTGGTTTTGCCCGCATCCAAAATGGAAAGCCAAGAGAATTTACCGAGTATGTCACCACCGGAGAGATTGCCAAGAGAATGGAATCAGCCGGCTACTCCACCGAGTACAATGAATACTATCCTGGTCCTCACTGGCAATTTGCAAGCGAAGCAAAGCCTGTAGACCTCTCCGAAGCTTCTGACTCCATAGACTGTACTCTTGTGGACCTTCCATTTGAGCACAATGGCTCACAGCTTGATTATGACGCAGAAAGCAATACTTATCTGTACTCTGAGTACAATATGAAGCATACAGACCCGGCCAATGACAACAAACAGCTTGCATTTACCAATGTGTTACTTCAGAATGCAACGCATACCAAATACGACAGCAACGGCTATATGCAGTTTAACATCCTAGAGCAAAGCGGACGCAGTGGTTACTATATCACCGGCGGAAAAGCAATTCCTGTCACCTGGAGCAAAGGACACGATATGGACCCAACCCGTTTCTATGATATGGAAGGGAATTTAATTACCCTAAACACTGGTAAGACTTATATCGGACTGGTATCAGATACCCGTTGGAGTGAGCTTGTATTAGAATAATATAAAAGACAGAAAAAGCTGCCGCAATTTTACGGCAGCTTTTTTCATCTATAATAATTCCCGTTCAACCATCACGCTCTTATAAGAAGGACGAATAATCTTATTCATCCCAATAATCTCCTCAATCCGGTGTGCACTCCAGCCTACAATTCTTGCAACTGCAAAGATTGGGGTATAGAGCTCTAGCGGAATCCCTAGCATCTCATAGACAAATCCACTGTAGAAATCGACATTGGGGCTGACGCCTTTATAGATTTTGCGCTTCTTGGCAATCAGCCTGGGGGCTAACATCTCAATATTATTGTACAGTGTCATATCTTCTTCTCGATGCTTTTCTACAGAAAGGCGTTCTACAAAGCCTTTAAAGACTCGTTCACGGGGGTCTGAGAGAGAATAGACTGCATGTCCCATTCCATAGATAAGCCCTTTTTGGTCAAAGGCTTCTCCATCTAGAATCTTGCTAAGATATGCACTGACTTCCTCCTGGTCTTTGTAGTCTTTGACATGTGTGCGAATATCGTTCATCATCTCCATCACTTTGATATTGGCACCGCCATGTTTGGGGCCTTTTAGGGAGGACATTGCTGCTGCAATCGCAGAGTATGTATCAGAACCAGATGAGGTGACAACCCTTGTCGTAAAGGTGGAGTTATTACCACCTCCGTGTTCCATATGCAACATCAGTGCAACATCAAGCACTTTTGCTTCTAAAAATGTATAGTTTTTATCAGGCCTTAACATCATCAGCAGGTTTTCTGCAGTAGACAGTTCGGGATTTGGCCTGTGAATATACATGCTTCCATCTTGTTCATAATGGTTATAGGCATGATATCCATAAACCGCCAGCATCGGAAATACACTGACCAGATTGAGACACTGACGGATAACATTTCCTATTTCGTTAGATGCTAATTCATCATCATAGGATGCCAGCGTTAAGATGCTTCGGGTCATAGAGTTCATAATGTCTTTACTGGCTGCTTTCATAATGACATCTCTTGTAAAATTTGTGGGAAGCTCTCTGCTGCAGGCTAACAAGTCATAAAATGCTTTTTCTTCTTCTTTGGTGGGAAGTTCGCCAAAAAGCAACAGATAGGCAGTTCTCTCGAATCCAAACGAATGTTCTGGTATAGTTCTTACCAAATCAATAACATTGTAGCCCCGGTACCAGAGCTTTCCATCACAAGGCTGTTTTACTCCATTTTCTTCCTGGAAGGATTCAATTTTGGAGATATTGGTTAGTCCTGTCAGGACACCGTTGCCATTGATATCGCGAAGTCCACGATTGACTCCAAATTCTCTGAATAAATCATCGGAGATGGTGTCATTAGAGACACATAAATCCCGATATTTACCTACACACTCTTTCCATGTTTCTTTATATCCCATTGGATACCCCCTTCTATAGTTTAGTAATTTATATATGTACTGTATTATGTTAACATAAAATCGTTGAAGTTGCTATAGTTTTTTTGGGGGATGTGTTTTTACCCTACTCCACCGGCGCTTCAGGTGGAGGTGTCGCTGGCGTCTCAGGTGCAGTAGCTTCTACTGGTTGTTCGGGTGAAGGAGTACCTTCTGCTGGTTGTTCCGTAGGTTCTCCTTTGTCTTGTATCTTTACAACAGGTTCTGTGCCAGGAAGATGATAACAGATAACCGCAGTTCCCTTCTCGATTGTTTCGTAGATAGTCTTAGCCTTTGAAGGTGGAAGGTTGATGCAGCCATGGGAGCCATTGGTCTTATAGATATTTCCACCAAAAGAACCGCGCCAGTTCGCATCGTGCATACCAATATTGCGGTTAAATGGCATCCAATAGGAAACTGGTGTTCGATAGTTCTCTCCTGTTAAAGTGGCATCTCTTTGTTTGTAGGTGATGCTGTAAGCGCCCGCTGGTGTATCATAACCCCTGGAAGCATTGCCAGAGACAAAATCGGATTCCAGGATTTTCTCGCCATCTTTATAGAGGAAGAGATGTTGTGCAGTCAGATTGATTTCTACATAAGTGTTGCCATAGTCTGGCGTCTCATAGGAAGCAGCAGTCTGAAAATAGACTGGGGTACGTTCGCCGCTCTCGCCGTTCTCAATCATCTCTGCTAACTCAACGGCTTCTTGCTCATAATCCATCCACCAGCCATAGTCTCCGCCGACAATGGTGACTTCTTTGCCATAACTGGTCATAAAAGTACGGTTTCGAAAAATGGTATCATATTTTTTGCGTAGCTCTGCTACATAGGCTTCTACTTTTGTCTTATCCAAAATGACCTTGGCTCCCTCTACACTTAACCATTCACTTAGCAGGGCGCCATCTATGATTTCTTGCCGTTCGCCAAAAGTGTAAGTAATCTCAATATCCGCATACTTCTTAAGTTGTTCTAGTGCTTTTAGAAGCTGTTCATCTTCTGAAGTAACCTTTGGTGTCTTATAGCATCCGGCTTCGTCTAGGTCAATACGCTCTGCAAGTCCCTGTATGGCTTCTTGGATAGTCTCTAAGGTCTTTGCAGGCTCTAGCTCATTCCCCTGGGTCTCAGGAATCAGCTCATAACCATTTTCTTTGCTGTACTCTGATATGTAGGCATCGGTAGGCGAAGTGGCAAATTCTTTTTGAAATCCCTGCAGGTTTTGGACTCGTTCTTCTAATTTTTCTTCGCTATAGCTTACCAGACCCTCTGTGCGATGTTCTGCTTTCTGTGGCAAAAACCACAGCCATGTATTTTGTTCCTGTAAAAACTCCTCTAGAGGCTCCACAGAAGAATAAGTAAGGTCAATCTCCTTGCCCTGAATCTCCTCCTCTAAAGTCGAGCCGTCTGTCTTACGCTCTGTTACTTGTAGCAGATACTGTTCCATCTGCCCTTTTAGCTCTCCTATGGTCATCTTGGATACGTCAATATCATCCACGACAGTTCCATCTAAAAAATGATTTTGATAGTATACAAATCCTGCTGTATAAGCAGCTGCTGCCAGTAGTATCAATCCGCCTAAGATAGTTGGTAAAACCGGAAAGCTTTTTTTCTCTTTGTTTTGTTTTTTCTCTTTTTTCATTCCCCTCATGGTTCCTTTCCAATCTCCTCCTGCTCTCTATAGTATACAAATTTTTTGGCAAAAAAACAACCAGATTACATATAATGTTATCTGCTACTATAACATGCAAAATCTGCTTTGCAAAGTATATAAAATTTTCCATAGCCACGTAAAAACCACACGAGGAGATATACCCGTGATAGCGTATCTCCTCGTGCGGCTTATATATCCTGCACTTTGTTACCTATGTACTAATTGAGAACCTTTCTCAACATCTTAAACAAATTCTCTACATCAATCGGCTTTGATATATGTCCATTCATTCCGCATTTCACCGCTTCTTGCTTGTCTTCCTCAAATGCATTCGCTGTCATCGCCAATATTGGTATCTTAGAAAGTCTTGAATCCTCCAATTTCCGAATCAGCTGCGTCGCCTCATATCCATTCATCACAGGCATCTGCACATCCATCAACACCAACTGATAATATCCTGGCTCTGAATTTTTCAGCATCTCCAGCGCAATCTTCCCATTTTCTGCAACATCTGTAGTGAATCCGGCATCTCCTAGAATCGCAACTGCAATCTCCTGATTCAGTTCATTATCCTCTGCTAAAAGTATCCGTCCAGTCTGTACATCTGATAATGCCTCACCAATATCTTTTTCTACATTCTCCTCTACATTGACTATCGAATACAGACACTCTTGCAGCTCTGACATAAACAGCGGTTTGCTGCAAAACGCCGTTACACCAGCCTCTTTTGCCTCCTCCTCAATGTCTGACCAGTCATATGCCGTCAATACAATCACCGGCACATCATCACCCATCTCTTTACGAATCCTTCTGGTCACTTCTATTCCATTCATATCTGGCAATAACCAGTCAATCACATATACACTGTAGCTGTCTCCCCGCATCAGTGCCTGTTTGGTACGCAGTACAGCTTCTTTTCCTGAAAGCGTCCACTCTGCACGAAGTCCAATCTGCCCAAGCATATAAGAGACACTGTCACATGTATTAAAGTCGTCATCTACTACCAGTGCTCTGCAATTTTTCAACTCTGGAATATCCCGTATCTTATTCTCTTCTTCATGCAGACGGAATGTAAAGGCAACATAGACCTCGGTTCCCACTCCTTCTTCGCTCTTCACCTTGATAGTGCCGTTCATCATATCGACAATATTTTTGGTAATTGCCATCCCAAGACCGGTTCCCTGGATACCACTGATAGTAGAATTTTTCTCCCGCTCAAAGGGTTCAAAAATATGAGCAATAAACTCCTCACTCATACCGATTCCCGTATCCTTGATACAGAATTCATAGCGTGCACTGCCTCTTGGTGCTCCTTGCTTTTCTGTTACCCGAACACTGACAATCCCTCCTGCTGCGGTATACTTTACGGCATTGCTCAAAAGATTTAAAAGCACTTGATTTAACCGGAGCTTGTCACAATAGATGTCCTCATCCAACACATCCACTGCATCCATATAGAGCTCTAATTGCTTTGAACGAATGTCTGCCTGTAAGATATTACGCAGTCCATGTAAGATATCCGGCAGGCGGCATGGCTTCTCATCCAGATGCATCTTGCCGCTCTCAATACGGCTCATATCCAACACATCATTAATCAGACTTAGAAGATGATTACCAGACGTCATAATCTTTTTCAGATATTCTTCTACCTGCTCTTTGCGGTCAATATGGGCAATCGCCAACGCAGTAAAGCCCACAATCGCATTCATTGGTGTACGGATATCATGTGACATATTGGACAAAAATACACTTTTTGCCTTGCTTGCCCGATTGGCCTGCAACAGGGCATCTTCTAACATGCTTTTTTGTTCCATCTCATAGTGTGTCTCCTCATCCACACAACAAAAACCTAGAACAACACCATGATTTTCCTCCCACTTTCCTGCACGTACCGCTTTCATACGATAATATTTGATAGTATCATCTTCAAATGCACGATAGTTTACATAAAGTTGTTTTTTCTCTGCCAGCTCTAATTTTAGTCTCTCACGGCTGACCAGACTTCTAAGCATCTCCTGGTCTTCTTCATAGACAAATTTTCGTATATAGAGCTCCATGCCTTCTTCTAAGAACAGTTCCTCTTTAAAGTCAAAACCAAAGATACTGTTCTCCTCGCCAACAACCCGAAGCGCCATTCCATTTCCCGTATCAAGGTCAAAAAAGAATACCAGATTAAAATCGATACTAAGCGCATGAACCAATTCCATCTGCCGCCGCTCATTTTCCTTTTCCTGAAGCTTTTGTGCGGTACAATCTAACAAAAAGCGCTGACAGAACAATTCTCCATTTTCTCTCAAAAGTTTTACATTTCCCATTACATGGCGAATCTCTCCATCTTTGCGGCACACCCGGTATTGAATATTGCTACAATCCCCTTCTTTTTTCAGGGCTATAATACATTCTTTTAGCTTTTCTTTATCCTCTTCCATTACAGAATCGGCAATAAAGTTAAAGCCTTCTGCTTCCATCTCCTCCTGAGAAGTATATCCTAAAATCTCAAGTGCTGCTCTGTTAATGGTAAGAATCCGCTTTCCATCTATACTATGGCTTAAGATTCCACAATCCATCGTCGTAAAGATAGTCTCCAGTGCGCGGTTCTTCTGTACAATCTCCTTTTCGTATGCGCGTTCTTTGGTCACATCAATCGCTACGCCTACAGTTCCCATTACACTTCCATCGAGATTATAGAGAGGAGACTTATAGGTAGTAAGCTGTTTCATGCCTTCTCCAGTCTTGATAATCTCCTCTGAGATACAAGTCTCTCTCTTCTCCATTACGATGCGCTCAGATTCAATACAAGCCGGGTCATCTTGCTCTACATCCCAGATATAGGCATGCCCGCGACCCTCTACCTGCTTTTTTGTCTTATTGACCGTCTTGCAGAAACTGTCATTTACTTTTTCATGGATACCATTTTTATCTTTATACCAGATAAGAGAAGGAATATAATTAATTGTCGAATCTAAAAAATGACTCGCCTCCCAAAAATCTTTACTCATCTGATAGGTCTGCTGCCATCTTAACAGCCGAAAGTGAATCTCTTCCTCTTGCATAGGCAAAAGCCATATATCTTTTAACATAGAAAGGCTGTCTGTCAGCAATGTCATCTGTTCCTGAGCTGCCAATACAATTAGCTCCGCTTTTTCTGACTTTGCCTCTAGCAAAAGACCCAAGGTCTTCTTAACCTCCATATTTTGAAGATTTGCCAGAATCACATCCGCCTTCTCTACGAGTGCTTTTTCCACCACCCTGCTCTCAGAAAACTCATGCGTAAAATGTTCCTGCACAGGCAGAACCTTTATGCTGTCAAATACCCCGCAAGCTTCACCTGTCAAATAGAAATGAATATGGCAATGATACATTTCTCTATCCCCCTGTGTTCGCAAATTATATTCATATCCTCATATACAAAACATACACTTCTATTATACTGTATTTTGCAAATCCTCACAATTCTTTTATGAATTTTCTGAGAAATATTAGACAAAATCTTATATCACCTTTGACAAATCCCTTTTAGCAACTCTAATCGTCTTATAAACATCTCATAATACTGGGGCAATTCTGCAAATAGTGCTTTCTTTACCTCTTGTATCTGTCTAAAGCCAATCTGTTTTACAGCCCAGACAGCAGCCTCTTTTTGTGTCATCTGTTCCCCAAATACGGTCTGACAGTTCGCCCCTTCTAGATGGTCATAAGCCAAAAAAGCCTGATTAAAATCCATTAATTTATGCAAACACAGTGGCTTATTGTTTCTATTGTCTACTAAAACTCCCCAATTCCCCCAATGCCTGTCCGTATTTCCCACCAGGTAATCTATGATATTCATCATATAATAGTTATGTGCATCCAGCTTTAAAATATATGTTTTGATATCTTTGTCATGATTTCTAAGATAAATCTCCAGTGCTTCCATCGATGCAATGGAATATTCTTTAGAAGTCATATTATCACTTACGGTTACTTTTTCGTTGTCAAAATATCCCTCTTCATATAGGACCTGTGAGACATCAAAACATCGGCAGATACGGCTTGCAAGCAACTCCCGCTCTACAATCTCAGGCTTTCCATCTTTTAACAGCTGAAAATTTTCCTTGGCCCTTTGCCATGCTTTTGGAAAACATCCACTGGTTGACAAATCTCTTGCTAAATACCGGTTTTGAACTGTATATTGTCTTCCTTTTAAAGCAATATCCAAAAATGTGTGTTCTAGATGATTGTCATATAAATTAATCTCGTCAAAACTGACTTGTTCTTTCTTTTCTTTTACCCAAAAAACATCTGTTAAAGATGCACACCGGCAAGTCAGCGCAATCTTCGCCCGGTCTCTGTCGGTTACTGCCTGTTGCATCCCAATACTGTTCAGGATTTCTTTCGCATATTTTCTATCTAATGTTAAAACTCGTGTAGCACACCAATAATAAAAGTTTGTTATATTATTCACAAGCGTATCAATATCATCATTTTCTTCCAAGTACAGATTATATGGCATAAAAGACGGATAAAATATTTTTGTATGCCCTGTCTCATCAAGTCTTGCCACCTTTCTGTCCTTGTGCATAATATCATATATTTTTTTGGATGACTGAACATTTTCTTTTTTCATAGCTTCCTCCAAAATCATGCGAAATCATGATATTTATTATAATCCGTATTATAATTTCACGCAATATAAACCATTTTAAAAAAGAAAGCCATACACTGCACCATAAAACAAAAATTTTACAGCGGAGAATTGCAGTATCTGTGAAAAACTGGTAAAATAAATTTGATAATTACATAGATTTTCCATCAGGAGGTGCCCCATGATTCAGATTGATTTAGAAAAATGCATTGGCTGTAAAGCCTGCGAAAAAGACTGCCCAGGCAGAGCCATCCAAGTCGTCGATGGCAAAGCCCAATATACAAGAAAATGTATTCTCTGCGGCCACTGTGTCGCTGTCTGTCCCAAAGGGGCTGTCTCTATCCCCGAATATGATATGGCAGATGTAGAAGAATACGATGCACAGACTTTCCATCTAAATCCAGAAATCTATCTGCACGCTGTAAAATTCCGCAGAAGTATCCGCAATTTTACCAGCGAACTTCTTTCCAGAGACAAGCTAGAACGGATTCTAGATGCCGGTCGCTACACTGCAACTGCCAAAAACGACCAGGATTGCCGTTTTATTCTGGTACAAGAGCACTTAGAGGAGTTTAAACAGCTCGTCTGGCAAGAGATGCCGCATGTTTTAGAAGCTCTGCACCATACAAACGCGCCGTGGCACTTTTTATTCTCCCGCTTCTATGAGAGATACCAAAAAGACCCCAAAAATGACACGCTGTTTTTTAACTGTACTTCTTTTTTAGTGATTGCCGCTGACAATCCACTTGATGGTGGACTGGCTGCACCCAATATTGAAAATATGGCAGTCGCTGAAGGTGCTGGTGCGCTGTATAGTGGTTATATGATGCGTATGCTTTTGGAAAGTCAAGTATTACAGGAGTGGCTTGGCATAGGTGATAAAAAGATAGCCTGCTGTATGCTTCTTGGCTATCCACATGTCACTTATCATCGTACTGCTCCGCGCAAAAAAGCAGATATTTTATGGAAATAATGCAATAGAAAAAGAGCTGCCAATATGGATGGCACTCATAAGACAGTATTAGAAATGCTC
>Ga0137308_101226_pt1 | contig 27701 bp, 28 predicted proteins | sample Inofrocosms_June_FD_97181 | JGI IMG/M metagenome (GOLD analysis project Ga0137308, IMG submission 97181) | Mouse cecal microbial communities from Vienna, Austria - N-Acetylneuraminic and N-Acetylglucosamine D2O microcosms_June | ecosystem: Host-associated > Mammals > Digestive system > Large...
CACCGTCCCCGCCGCGGAGAGCACGAAAGACTTCGAGATCACCGAGTGGGAGCAGATGGGGCTGATGACGAAATTCTGGGCCGTGGGCTCCACGATGGGCCCCCCGGCGGAGAGGGAGTAGCCCGTCGAGCCGGTGGGCGTGGCGACAACCACGCCGTCCCCGGAGAAGAGGCCCAGCTGGTCGTCTCCCGCCGTCACCTGCAGGCGGATCACCCGGGCCATGGCCCCCTTGGTGACTACCGCGTCGTTGAGGGCGCTGCCGGTGTAGATCACCCGGCCCTCCCGCAGGACCGATACGTCCAGCATCATCCGCCGCTCCCGGCGGTAGCTCCCGGAGGCCAGGTTCTTCAAAAGGCCCAGCTCCCCCAGCTCCAGCTCCGACATGAACCCCAGGCTCCCCAGGTTCACCCCCAGCAGAGGGATGCCCCGCATGGAGGCCGTCCGGGCCAAGTGCAGGATGGTCCCGTCCCCGCCGAAGGCTATGATGAGGTCGCTGGAGCGCAGCTCCTGGTGCAGGGGGCGGAAGGGCACGCCGTACTGTCCCTCCCCGCCGTCCGGGCGGAAGGGCAGGCAGTAGACCGTCTCCAGGCCCGTGCTCCGCAAGATCGCGTCCGCCTCCTTGGCCGCGCTCAGCCCCGTGTCCCGGTACGGATTGGGGCAGAGGATCACTCGTTTCATGCCGTCACTCCTTCAATACGCCGTGGGATTCGGCCACCAGCCGCTGTAAAGGAAATTCCCTTTTCACACCGCCGGGGGCAGTTTTTTTAAGGTATCCGAGGTACTCGATATTCCCCTCCGGCCCCCGTATGGGGGAGTAGGAGAGGTCTGATACGGATAGGCCGCTCTCCGCCGCGTGCTCCAGGAAGCGGGCGAGGACCTCTTCGTGGACAGCCGGGTCCCGGACCACGCCGTTTTTCCCCACCTTCTCCCGGCCCGCCTCGAACTGGGGCTTGATGAGGGCCACCGCCTCCCCGTCCTGCCGCAGGAGCCCCGCCACGGCGGGCAGGATCAGCCGCAGGGAGATGAAGCTGACGTCGATGGAGGCGAAATCCGGCTCCTCCGGCACCTGGCCGTGGGTGAGGTAGCGGGCGTTGGTCCGCTCCAGGCAGACGACCCGGCTGTCGCTGCGCAGCTTCCAGGCCAGTTGGCCGTAGCCCACATCGACCGCGTAGACCTTGGCCGCGCCGTTTTGGAGCATACAGTCCGTGAAGCCCCCTGTGGAGGCCCCCACGTCCATGCACACCGCGCCCTCCAGGCGGATGGGCCAGAGCCCTACGGCCTTCTCCAGCTTCAGCCCGCCCCGGCTCACGTAGCGCAGGGCGCTGCCCCGCACCTCGATGGCCGCCTCCGGGTCCACAGGCGCGCCGGGCTTGTCCACCCGCTGGCCGTTGACGAACACCAGGCCGCTCATGATCGTCCCCTGGGCCTTTTGACGGCTCTCCAGCAGGCCCCGCTCTACCAGCAGCACGTCCAGACGCTGCTTTTTGCTCATAGACACCTCCCCCTTCTTTTTTCTTTTGTGAACAAAAGAAAAAAGAAGCAAAAAAGAAAAAACTTTTTGCGGCAAGACTACGTCTTGCCTATCTTTTTGATTTCTTCGTCTAAATTCTGGTAAAAGGCGGACAGATGGATGCCGTCCACCAGGGCGTGGTGGCACAGCACCGACACCGGCAGCAGCGTCCTCCCCTCCTGAGTGAAGTACTTTCCCCAGGAGATGCGGGGGTTGCTGTCCGCCGGACTGGGCACCGGCTGGACCAGCGCGGTATAGGAGAGCCACGGCAGGGAGGTCACAAACAGCTTCTCCAGCGCCTCCACCGGGTCCTCCTGGATGCTGGAGCGCTGCTTGGCCTCCGCCTGGGCCGCCCTGCCCTCCCGCAGGTAGTCCGCAAAGCCGGGGGCGTCCTCCAGGACGCAAAAGCAGAAGGTCCCGTCCTCCAGGGCCACGGTATGGGAGACCCGGCAGCGCTCAAATTCGATGATGCCGCCGTCCACGATCCGCTGCCGGAACTCCGGCACCCGGTTGGCCGCCTGGGCGGCACACCAGCAGACCGTGAGGAAAAAGGGCAGGCCCTCCCCTTTGATCTTTGCCAGCAGGTCCGTGACGTCCACGTTGACCGTCACCCCCACATAGGGATAGGCCAGGCCGCTGAAGTAGGTGAAATGGTCCCTGCGCGGATAGGCGGCCATATCGATGGTCCTGTACTGCATAAAAATCCCCTTTCCCGGTATCATAACACATCCCCCTCGGTCCTTTCAAGACCTTTGTTCGTTTTTTGGGCAGAAAAAACTTTATATCCGCACCGCCAGCTCCAACGCCAGCTGGGCGATCTTGTCCTTTTCCGTCAGATCGTACCGGCTCCCCAGGCCCCGCCGGTCCCAGGCTTCGCCGTCCAGGCTGTCCGCGCCGTGGAAGAAGTGGAACACCTCTTTCCCGCGGAACTGGGCCAGGGCCGCCACGGCGGAGCACTCCATGTCCACGCACACGCACCCCTGCGCCTTCCGCCGCCGGACCTTGTCCGCCGTTTCCCGGTACATAGCGTCCGTGGTCCAGACCTTGCCCTCGGTCCAGGTACAGCCGTGGGCGGCGAGGATCTGGGCGAAGGTCTCCCGGTACTTGGGGTTGACCACGATCTCATCCCCCGGAGGCGCGTAGTGGAAGCTGGTCCCCTCGTCCCGCAGGGCGGAGGTGGGGACGATAATACCGCAGTTCGCGATGGACTTGTCCAGCACCCCGCAGGAGCCGAAGAGCACCACCTTCTCCACACCAAAAGCAAAAAAATCCTCCATCATTCCCGCGCAGGCCGATGCGCCCACATAGGACTGGAATAGAGCCACCTCTTTCCCCTGGTATTGGGCCCGGTAGAGCGGTATCTCTATGGTCGCACAGCTTGCCCGGCCGATCTCCTCCGTCTCCAGCCGCGCAGCCATCCGCTCAAAGGTATGCCGCTCAAAGCAGGACACCGCCACCTTCGGACAGCCGGGGATGGGGCTGTGGTTGTCGGAGGGGTTAATCATTGCCGCTGGATTCGGGTCAAATTCGTGCAATAGCATATACTTCTTCTCCTATAGGAGCGCTTTCAGCTCCCGGTAGGCCCGGCGGCAGAGCGCCTGCACCGCCGGACGGTTTTTCGTCAGGTACTGGTAGAGCGTTTGGCAGGCCCGTTCGGCCCGGTCGTGCTGGGCCTGGGTGATGACGCCCGCAGTCAGGGCCGCGTCCAGCTCGTCCCGGTCCAGGACGTACAGCTCCCCACGGCTGTTGACCACGATGTCCAGGTACAGATCCTCAAAAGTTGGATTTTCCGGGTCGTCGAACCGGTTTCCGCCGGTGATATCGAAATAGATTTGCAGCAGCTCCCCCCGCTCGTCGAACATGGCCGTCAGCCAAAAGGGCTGGTCCTTCAGGGCGATCTGCACCCAGGCATAGCCTTGCTCCACGATGTTCAGCTCCTCCCCTGCGTCCCGCACGATCAGAGGCTCGGTCACCTCATCCATAACCAACAGGCTGACCCGCCCCTCCCTGCCCCGGAACCGGCAGGGGCGGCTGACGTACCGCCGGGAGAGGATGCGGCTCCAGTCACTGCGGCGCATATCTTTCATTGCCATATGGCGCCCGCTCCTCAAAGGTCCAGATAGAACAGGATATCGGACTTGCCCTCCTGCTTTGTGCCCTTGTAGACCTCGGTGTCCAGTCCGCCGATGCGGAACCCGGCTTTCAGGTAGAACCGGCAGGCTCCCAGGTTGTCGTCCTGCCCGATGGTGTAGAGGCCGCGGTATCCCCGGGCCTTGGAGACCTCACTGGACTTTTCAATCAGCGCCCGGGCTGCGCCTTGGCCCCGGTACGCCCTGGAGACTTTCAGGTCGTAGAGATACAGATACTTGAACATCGCCTCCTGGAGGACGGCGAGACCCACGCACTGCTCTCCATCGTACACGCCCAGGAACACGCAATCCCTTTTCATCGCGTCATAGTCGTAGTTCTCGTCCGGGAAGCACATCTCCGACACTTGGTCCGCCGCAAAGAGCACCTCCTGATGGCTCCACTGTCCGTCCACGCGGGAGACCTCCATCCTGCCGAACAGGGCGAAGGGCTCGTTGGGGAGGCGGATGTCTGCCCTGCGCGCCTCATTGATCTCTCTTACTTCCAGCATATCGCTCACTCCCTATCATCCATCGCCAGCACCGTCTCCACAACGGCCTGTGCGTCCAGTCCCAGGGCCCGGCGCAGTTGGGGGACCGTCCCCTGGGGGGCGAAGCTTCCCTTGAGGTTCCTGAGCACCAGGGCTTTCACCGCCGTGCCCGCCTCCGCGAGGGAGGCTGCAAGCTCCCTGCCCACGCTTCCGCTCTCCAGACAGTCCTCCAGCACCACCAGCCGCCCGGTGCGCTTCACGCTCTCCAGCACCGGCCCCGCGTCCAGCGGGGCGATGCGGTGGAGCTTGACCACTTCCGCGCCCACGCCCTGTTCCGCCAGGGCCTCCGCCGCCGCCAGGAGCTCGTCTGTCAGCGTCCCGTAGGACACCAGGGTCACAAAGCCGCCCTCCCGGAGGACGGACGCCCCTTCCCCGGTCCAGGCGGGGTACTGCCGCGCCTCGCCGCCCCGGGGATAGCGGATGGCCACGGGGCCCTCCATCCCGACAGCAGCGCGCAGCATGGCCCGCAGCTCATCAAAACAGGCGGGGCAGAGCACCGTCATCCCCGGAACGGCGCGCAGGAACCCCACGTCCGCACAGCCGTGGTGGGTGGGGCCGTCGGCCCCCACGAGGCCCGCCCGGTCCACCGCGAACACCACATGGAGCCCCAGAAGCCCCACGTCGTGGAGGAGCATGTCGAACCCCCGCTGTAAAAAGCTGGAGTACACCGCGAACACCGGCACCAGTCCCTGCTTTGCCATGCCCGCGGCCATGGCGGCCGCGTGGCCCTCTGCGATGCCCACGTCGAAAAACCGCTTGGGCCACGCGGCGGCGAACTCCTGCAGCCCCGTGCCGTCGGCCATGGCGGCGGTGATGGCGCAGACGGCCTTGTTCTCCCCCGCAAGCTCCACCAGCTCGTGGCCGAAGACGTAGGAGAAGTCCACGCTCCGCTTGGCCGGGACCCCCGCCTGGGGGTCGAAGGCCCCTACGCCGTGGTAGCGCTCCGGGGTTCTTTCCGCCGGAGGATACCCCCTGCCCTTTTGGGTGTAGACGTGGACCAGAGCCGGACCGCCCAGCCCCTTGGCCCAGGCGAGGGTGGTGGAGAGCTTTTCCACGTCGTGGCCGTCCACCGGCCCCAGGTAGGTGAACCCCATATCTTCAAACATGGAGCAGGGGTAGATCATCTTCTTGATATTGGTCTTGACCCGGTGGTTGAAGCGGTAGAGCTTCTTCCCCCCCGGCAGGTGCTGCATCAGGGCGTGGTAGCCCTTTTTGAACCGGTAGTACCCCGGACGCACCCGCAGACGGCTCAGATGGGTGGAGACGCCCCCCACGTTGCGGTCGATGGACATGCCGTTGTCGTTGAGGATGACCACCAGGGGCTCCCCGGAGGCCCCAGCGTCGTTGAGCCCCTCGTAGGCCAGGCCCCCGGTGAGGGCCCCGTCGCCGATGAGGGCGGCCACGGCGTAGTCCTCCCCCAGGAGGGTCCGGGCCCGGGCCATGCCCAGGGCCACGGAGACCGAGTTGGAGGCGTGACCGGCGATGAAGGCGTCGTGGACGCTCTCCCCCGGCTTGGGGAAGCCCCCCAGGCCCCCGAACTGCCGGAGGGCGCCGAAGAGCTTCCGCCGCCCCGTCAGCGCCTTGTGGACGTAGCACTGGTGGCCCACGTCGAAGACCAGCCGGTCCCGGTCCGTGTCGAACACCCGGTGGATCGCCACCGTCAGCTCCACCGCGCCCAGGTTCGACGCCAGATGCCCCCCCGTCCGGGATACGCTCTCAACCAAAAATTGGCGCAGCTCCCCGCAAAGCAGTGAGAGCTCCGCCTCATTCAACTTCTTTACATCCGCCGGACCGGAGATGCGTTCCAGTATCACGATGGTCACCTCGTTTTGTTTTCCGGCAGTCATACTTTTTTCAAAAAGAAAAAAGTATGACTGCCGCTCCATTATTTTTTCCTTGAAAACACGCACATAATCCGCCCAACAATCTGGAGGACGGCAGTGCTCTTATCAATCGCGAAGGTCTTGCCGATGGCCTTACCGCCGATGGTGAGGCCGGAGACAAGAGCGGTGATGGCAAGAGAGATGGCAACAGAACGCAGGTTCAGCGCCTGCTGGAGCCGGGTGACAATAATTGCGCTGGTAGAGCCGCTGATGATGCCGCAGATGTCGCCCACCACGTCGTTGCAGAAGCTGGAGACCTGGTTGGCCCTGCGGATGAGGTGCAGAGCCTGCCGGGCGCCGGGGGTCTTGCGGGCGGCCATGGAGTGGAAGGGCCGCTCGTCCGCCGCCGTGACGGCCACGCCGATGATGTCGAAGATGATGCCCATCAGGATGAAGCAGACCAGCACCACAAAGGCCATGGCCAAGCCGGCCCCGTCCAGCGCCTCCTCCGAGGCGAAGGACAGCACCGCCGAGAGGACCACTGAAATGCAGAACACCTGGATGGGCCAGCGCAATCGCCCGGGCTTCTTTTCCTTCTTCTCCTCCCTTTTTTTCCCGTTCTTCTCCGGTTTTTTCTTACTACTGTCTCCTGTGTCCAAGCAGTATTCTCCTCACTTTCTTTTTTGTTTGATGTATGCCCACCCGCCGCGAAGCGGGATGTGCGCGTTTTATTGAACCTCCCCTATGCAGAGCTCCGCCATCTTCTCGAAATCCGCCCTGTTGGTGGGGAAATAGTCGCAGTTGTCCCCGGTAAGGTTCCCGCTGGGCAGGAGCAGGGTCCGCAGGAAGGCCCAGGCCCCGTCCTTGTGCTCGCTTGCGCTGGAGATGGCGAGACGGCTGTACAGGCTGAAAGAACTGCCGGTCCGCATCCAGAGCCGCCATAAATGGAGCGTACCGTACGTCTCTTCATGACGGGGCAGTCCTTTCTCTCGTATTACGGACCATGCTATCACATAAAGCAGGCCCTGTCAACGAAAAAGAGCCGCCCCGCCAAGCGGGACGGCTCAGCCGTTATCCTTTGAAAAACTAAACGCCGGCAGCAAAAAAGGTAAATCTTACGGCTTAGGTACGGGCTGGATTTCCCCGGGGCACACCCCTCGTTGCCGATCGGGCGGTTTCCCTTTCAGCGTCCCGGCGCGGCGTTGCCCACCGCGCTGCCCGACTGCCACTTAGTCCGCACTGCAATCCCTTCTCTGCCCAGTGACGACAGCCTAGGTGTTTTCCACCGCAGTCAAACCGCTTCTTAGCCTCTTTTGCAGCCATGGTTTCAAGGAGCAATAGCAGCCGCCCCCTGGCCAGGGAGCAGACTGGGTCGTTCTCCTATCCGCCATGCCCACGCAAGGCAGGCTACATCTGCACACAGCGTTCACGGCTCAAAGGCCGGGTAGCACCGCATTGCAGGTTTCTACCCTGAGTCGTACACAGGTCGAAATTACCACAAAAGGGAGTACGCCCATGCACAAAAACAGGTCTCCACGAAAGCAGGGTCGGCTTCCCCATGCCATTGGGGAACGCCCTGAATCCGCAAGCGCGGGGAGTCCGCGCTTCCCTCCCAGCACCCACCCCAAACTGGGCGTAAGCAGCAGGCACCAGGGGTTTCACAGCTATGCCCTTTGAAGGCTTTTTAGGTCCTCCTTCGGAAGCGGCAGATCTGACTAGGATACTGCGCCGTCGTTTAGCGAAATCAGTATAGCACACTCCACCCAGGGATTCAAGGGCTTTCTGCCCGGTTTTTGTATATTTCACGAAATCTTAACAATCGGCCTCCCGCCGCTTCAGCCCAGGTCCCGGTAGAGGAAGGCGGCGATCTGTCCCCGGGTGCAGGTCTCCTCCGGGGAGAAGAGGCCGTCCCCCGTGCCGTTGGTAATCTCCTTCTCCACCGCCCAGTCCACCGCCGTGGCGCAGGCGGAAGTGCGCGGCACGTCCGAGAAGTTGGCGAAGGCCCCCGGCATGGGCCGTCCGGCGGCCTGCCACAGGTAGGAGACGGTCATGCCCCGGGTGCAGGGGATGTCCGCCTCGAAGACGCCGGGCTCTACCATGCCCTCCTCCCAGGCCCACCGGGCCGCCTTGGCGTAGTAGGCCGTTTCCGGGACATTGGTGAAGGGGTCCTCCCCCTCCGGCTCCGGCTCTCCCATGGCCCGCCAGAGGAAGGTGAGGATCTGGGCGTTGGTGCAGGTCTGGCGGGGGGCAAAGGTGGTGTCCGTGACGCCGTTGGTGATCCGGCAGGCCACGGCCCAGAGCACCGGCTCGCAGAAGTAGTCGCTCCGGTGCACGTCCGAGAAGGGTCCCGCCGGGGCCTCCTGCGCCGGGGCGGGCCGGACGTCGGAGACGCTCTCGAGCACCTTTGCCGGGGCGGAGGCGCTCTCGAAATTCCCGGTGCCAAGCTGTCCGTAATAGTTCCAGCCCCAGGTCCAGAGGCTCCCGTCCGTCTTCACGGCGGCGGCGGACTGCTGGCAGAAGCCCGCCGCGTCCACGCCCTCCAGCACCCGCACCGGCTTCAGGATATGTTCCTCTCTGCCACTGCCCAGCTGTCCGTAGTAGTTCCAGCCCCAGGTCCAGAGAGTGCCGTCCGTCTTCAGCGCCGCGGCGCAGTCCCGGCTCCCGCCAACAGCGTCCACGCCCTCCAGCACCTGCACAGGGCTGTGGGCGTCCTCCTCCGTACCATTGCCCAGCTGTCCATACCAGTTCCAGCCCCAGGTCCAGAGGGTGCCGTCCGTCTTCACGGCGGCGGTCCAGTTCCAGCCCAGATAGACGGAGGCCACGCCCTCCAGCACCTTCACCGGGACGTTGGAGTCCTCCGTACCGCCGGTGCCCAGCTGTCCGCAGGTGTTTTCGCCCCAGGTCCAGAGGCTCCCGTCCGTCTTCACGGCGGCGGTGTGCTTGGCCCCCAGCGCCACTGCGGCCACGTCCTCCAGCACCTGCACCGGCGTGGTCTGATAAGGCACCACCGCGCCGGAATCCTCGTCCACGTAAGTCTTGTCCCCTGTTCCGCCGCTGCCCAGCTGACCGCAGCAGTTGTTCCCCCACATCCAGAGGGTACCATCCGTCTTGATGGCGGCCACCGCGTTGGCGTCCGCCCCGATGGTCACGCTGGAGACGTCCTCCAGCACCTCCACAGGCGTGCGCTGGTAGACCCAGCCATAGCGGTCCGTATCCGTACCGGCCCCGCCGTTGCCGATGCGGCCGTACTGGTTGTCCCCCCACATCCAGAGCGTGCCGTCTGTCCGGATCGCGGCGGTACAGACGCTGTCCGCTGTCACGGACTTCACGTTCTCCAGCACCTTTACCGGCGTGAAAGCCACGAAGTGGTCGGAGGCGTAGTCCTCGTTTTCTCCGCCATAGATGTTTTTATCCCCTGTTTTGCCGGTACCCAGCTGCCCGTGGTAGTTACTGCCCCACATCCAGAGCGTACCGTCCGCCTTTACGGCGGCGGTGGTCCGCTCGCTTGCGGAGACCGCCACAGCGCCCTCCAGCGCCTTCACCGGCGCGGAGACGTTCTCCAATGTCCCGTTTCCCAGTTGGCCGTAGTCGTTGCGGCCCCAGGTCCAGACGTTCCCGCTCCCGTCCAGCAGAGCCATATGCCCATTGGCGGCGGAGACTGCGGCCGGCGCCGCCTCCCCCAGCGCAGAGGCCCCCGCCGGAGGCAGCGCCGCGATGCTCAAACACAGGATCATGATTATCATTGTTGCGATACGCTTCATTGGTCCGCTCCTTTTTGCGCTTTTTCGATAGTTGGTTCTGACCTCTAGTCCCGGGGCTGCGCGCCCCGGACCCCGGTGACTTTTTGTGCGGACAAAAAGTCACCAAAAAACCGCTCAAGAAACGTAGTTTCTTGAGAATCTTCCTTCATTACGGGGGTTTTTTTAGTTACGCTACGATCTGGTAGACTCTTTTCCCCAATCACTCTCCTGGGCCGATGGCAGCCGAATCTCCGCCGCCACTCCCTTGCCCTTCGGTCTTCTTCGTTGGGTTCGCCTCCTGCAAGCACGCTTCTTTTGAGGTCTGCCGGACCACCGGCACGGTGCGGGCGAGTCTGCCCTTCTTATCGCCCTCTATCCCCATAATACTCCTCGATCACATCCAAAAAATACTTCCCATACTTCGACGCCTTCACCCGTCCAACTCCTGAAACCTCTAAAAACGCCTCCAAACTCCTCGGCGACTTCGCCGCCATATCCGCCAGCGTCGCGTTGGAAAACACAATATACGCCGGTACATTCTCCTCCTGCGCAAGCTTGTTCCTCGCCGCCTTCAGCCGGTCCAAAAGCCCGCTCTGCTCTCCGTCCAGGACCTGGACTGAAGTCTCCAGCCGTTTCCTCTCCCGTGTCGGAGGCGCGGACGGTACCTCCCACTGCGCCCGCGCCATCATCATCACCTCTTGCCCATGAAACAGCACCTGCCCCGCCTCCCGGGTGGGCCGGAGCGTCGAGTGCTCCTTCTCCACATACACATATCCTCCCGCCTCCAGACATTCGATGTAACTTTGTACCTTCTCCCGTGCCTCCGGCAGGATACCATACGTAGACAGCCTCTCCAGTCCCAGCTCCCTGATCCTCTGATTCTTACTCCCCCGCAGGACCTGGATAATCAGCGCCGGACCCACATAGTACCCTAAAAGATCCTTCACCCGCTTGATACAGGACAAGATCATCTGCGCCTGCCTGGTGATATTCAGCTCCACATACAGACTGCGGCAGTTGCCGCAGTTCTCACAGCGCTCCCCATGCCCCTGCCCAAAATAATCCAGCAGATACCCCCTCAGACAGTTTGTGGTCTTACAGTATCCCACCATAGCGTCCAGCAGCCGCAGGTCCTGTTCCAAAGTGTCAAACCCCTTCTCCCGCTCATTACTGCGCTCCAGGAGCATCTTCGCCGTGACCACATCCCCGGCGGAGTACAGCAAAATGCACTCCGCCGCCTCCCCATCCCGTCCCGCACGCCCGGCCTCCTGATAGTAGCTCTCCAGATTCTTGGGCATATTGTAATGGATCACAAAACTCACATTGGACTTGTCGATCCCCATGCCAAACGCGTTGGTCGCCACCATCACCGGACAGCGGTCGAATTGAAAATCATTCTGGTTCCCCGTCCGCTCCTCCTCGCTGAGCCCCGCGTGATACCGCGTCGCCGAGACCCCCTCCTCGATCAGGGCCGCGCACACCTGCTCCACCTTCGCCCGCGTGGCGCAGTAGATGATCCCGCTCTTCCCCCGCCGCTCCTGCACCAGGGCGGAGACCGCCGCCAGCTTCTTCTTAGGCCGCCGCACCTCAAAAAAGAGGTTCTCCCGGTCAAACCCCGTCACCACGCTCACCGGGTCCCTTAACCCGAGCAGCTGCGCGATATCCTCTCGGACCCGGGCCGTAGCGGTGGCGGTAAAAGCGGCAACAGGCGGCCTTTTAGGCAGTTTCCCGATAAATTCCGCGATTTTCAGATAACTTGGCCGGAAGTCCTGCCCCCATTGGGACACGCAGTGCGCCTCATCCACCGCCACCAGCGAGATTTCCAGCCCCTGCGCCATGGAGGCGAAATACTCATTCTCCAGCCGCTCCGGCGCCACGTAGATCAGCCGGTAAGCCCCCCGCCGAATCTCACGGCAGGTGTCGATAAACTGCTCCGAGGTCAAAGAGCTGTTCAAAAAAGCCGCCGCAACTCCCGCTCCCCGCAGTGCCGCCACCTGGTCCTGCATCAGCGAGATCAGCGGCGACACCACCAGCGCCGTCCCCGGCAGAAGCAGTGCCGGTACCTGATAGCACAGCGACTTCCCCCCGCCCGTGGGCATCACCCCCAGCACGTCCCGCCCCGCAAGGACGCCGTCCACCAGCTGCTCCTGCCCCGGACGGAACGCGCCATGTCCAAAATACTGCTTGAGTACAGAATACTTGTCCATTCCTTCTGAAACATCCTTCTCTGTAGTCCCCGGCGGTGCGCCGCCGGACCTGTTTCTCCTATTATAGCAGAAATCATTTATTTTTCAACGCTCCTCTTGCTTTTGAAAGAGAACTTCTCTATAATAAAGGCAAACACTGGAGGAGGTGCTTCTATGTTGTATTGGCTCTTTATGTTAGCTATGGACCTGCTGGTCCCGGCGTGCATGATTGGATTTGGAAAGCGCTTTTTGAAGAGCGCCCCCCAAAAGATCAACCCGTTTTTTGGTTACCGGACTACGATGTCCATGAAAAACCAGGACACCTGGACCTTTGCCCACAGCTTTTGCGGACAGCTCTGGGTCCAATGCGGAAAAGTCCTTCTGGCGGCGTCTGTGATTGCCATGCTCTTTTTCCTGGGAAAAGACATCGGCACCGTCAGCGCGGCAGGCACCGCGGTCTGCATCGTTCAGACCGTTGTCATGGTTGGGACCCTCTTCCCCGTAGAGCTTGCCCTGAAAAAGACTTTTGACAAAGACGGGAACCGGATACAGCCCTCATGAAAAAGCGCCTGGAGGCATCAGCCCCCAGGCGTTTCCCTTATCCCTCGTAGGTGCTCTTCACGCGGCTGAGCCAATTGACGATCGGCAGATGCTGGGGACACGCCCCCTCGCACTGACGGCACGCCACGCAGTCCGACGCCCTGCCCCCATTGGCGGCGAGCTTTTCATACGCCGCCTTACTGGGCGTGAGCCCCTTCCGCAGAGCCTCCTGGTCCCCGTTGTAGAGGGCGAAGTACTCCGGGATATCAATCTTCTGCGGACACCCATCCACGCAGTACCGGCAGGCCGTGCAGGCCACGGCGGGCAGGGCGCTGATGATCTCCGCCGAGCGCTCCAGGAGCTTCACCTCCTCCGCCGTGAGGGGCGCGGGGTCCTGCATATAGCCGGTGTTGTCCAGCAGCTGCTCCATGCTGCTCATCCCGCTGAGGACCATCATCACCTGATCCAGTCCCGCCGCAAAGCGGATTGCCCAGGAGGCGGGGGACCAGTCGGGATGGGCTTCCTTCATAAGTGCCGCGGCCTCCTCCGGCACGGCGGCAAGCTTGCCGCCCTTCACCGGCTCCATGACCACCACCTTCTTCCCGTGGCGGACGATGGTCTCATAGCACTTGCGGGACTGCACCCGCTCGTCCTCCCAGTCCAGATAGTTGAGCTGGATCTGGACGAACTCCACCTCCGGGTGGGCGGTCAGAACCTCATCCAGAAAGTCCGCCTTGTCGTGGAAGGAGAAGCCCAGGTGCCGGATCTTTCCCGCCGCCTTCTGCTCCTGGAGGTAGGCGAAGGTGTCCAGCCGCTTGGCCGTCTCATAGCTTGTCTTGTTGATGTTGTGGAGCAGGTAGTAATCAAAGTACTTCACCCCGCATTTCTCCAGCTGCTCGTGGAAGACCGCGTCCTGGCCGGCCTTGGTGCCGCCGTCCTTGAAGCGCATGAGGGGCATCTTCGTCGCCAGGGTGAAGCTGTCCCGGCTATGGCGCTTCACCAGAGCTTCCCGGGCCGCGATCTCGCTCTGCCCGGCGTGGTACATGTACGCGGTATCGAAATAGGTATATCCCCGCTCCAGGAAGGTGTCCACCATCTTGCAGACCTGCTCCATGTCCACCGTTCCCTGCTCCTTGGGGTCCGGAAGGGGCAGGCGCATCATGCCAAAGCCCAGTTTTTTCATGTCGTTCCTCCTCAAATATAGATTCTATTTGTTAGTTTAGCACGATACGCCCCATTTTTCAAGGACTGTTTTGGATGATTTGCGATATTATCCGGGGAGCGGTCCCTCCAGCGCGCGAAACACCCTCGAGGAGTAGGCGGAGACCAGCACCGCCGCCATGGCCGCGCCCATCAGCACGGTCCAGGCCGGAAGGCCCTCGAACAGCGCCCCGTAGGCCGCCTGCCCCAGCGGAGACGCGCAGTTCGCCGCCGCCGTGAGGAAGGCCATCACCTTCCCCAGGAACTCCGGCGGCGTCTGCCGCTGGACAGCGGCGGTCAGCAGGACCGTCAGCACCGTGGCCAGAGCCATCATGACAGCGCTCATGGCCGTCACCACCCACCAGCCGGTGAGGGGCGCCGTCCCCGGGAGCAGGGCCGCCCCCATCCCCGCCACCGTGAGGCTCGCCGCTACCAGCAGGACACTCCCCCGGCGAAGCCGCAGACGCTCCCCCAGCACCGCTGCGATTCCTCCGCCCAGGAGCCCGCCCAGCCCCATGGCCGCCTGGGTGACCCCCAGCCGGAGGTCGTCCAGCCCCAGCACCTGGACCACCGCAACAGGGATGCCCACGATCAGCGCGGCGGACAGCACCAGGTTGAAGAGGCACAGCACCACCGTCACGGAGAGGAACACGGGCCGCTCCCGGCGGATGAACCGCCAGCTCCCGGCCAGGTCCCTCCCCACCGTGTACAGAACCCCGCCCTCTGTCCCTCGGGGCTGGTGGGGGATGCGGAGGAAGAGCTCCATCACCGCGGACAGGAGGAAGCACGCCGTGCTCACCCACAAAATGGGCCGGATGCCGAAAGCCCCGAACAGCACACCTCCTATCACCGGCCCCAGCAGTCCGGAGAGGGTGCTGACCATGTTGATGACCGCGTTGGCGCTGGTGAGCCGGTCCTCCCCCGCCAAAAGGGGGATGCTCGCCTGGACCGCCGGCTGGTAGGCCCCCGCGATGCCGTAGAGGAGCATCAGGCACACGGCCATCAGCGGCACCAGCGGCAGGCGTCCCAACAGGAGGGCAAAAACCAGCACCAGTCCCGCTGTGGCAAAGTCCAGCACCGCCATGATGCGGCCCTTGTTCACCCGGTCCGCCACCACGCCGCCCACGGGCGAGCACAGCACAGCGGGGATCAGCGCCGCCGCTCCCACCGCACCGAACAGCGCCGGGGACCCGGTCTCCCGCAGGAGGTACAGCGGCAGGGCGAAGCGCAGTACCGCGTTGCCGAACAGGGATATGATCTGTCCGATCACCACCAGGGTGAAGTCCCGGCAGAACAGGGGTGTTTTGTCTTTTTTCATATGCGTCTCTCCTTTATAAACCGACCGTCGGTTTTTATATTTCCAAAAAGGAACTGCCTTTCCGGCAGTTTCTTTTCAGACAGGTTCCTCCCCGCCCTTGTGCAGGCGCTGGGTCATCTCCGCATAATCCATCAACGCGTCAACGATCTCCTGGTCGATGAGGCCGTCGATGCCGAAGGCACCAAAAAGCCGGTTATACACGGCGCACCGGGCGCAAATCTCATCCGGCGTGGTGGGCTGGATGATGGGGTTGATCCACACGTCGGAGAGCATCAGCATGGACTCCGCCAGCTCCTTGGGATGGTCCGTGCGGATGGTGCCGTCGGCAATGCCCTCCCGGATGATGGGCTCCATAAAAAGCGGGACCACCTCCGTGAAGATGCTTCGGATCTCCGAGGCCAAAAATTTGGAATTATCCATCAGATAGGGCATCATGCAGAACATTTTTGCCTGCCGCTCCGGCTGGAGGGACGCCTTGAAGATGGCTCTCAGTTTCTCCAGGCCGGTAAGACCCGGGGCGTCCCGGACCTGGGAGAGCACCGCCTCGTTGCGCTGTCCAATGCGGTCGCAGACGGCGTAAAAGATATCCTCCTTGGAGGCAAAATGGTGGTAGATGGCCCCCTTGGACAGTCCCGTTGCCCGGATGATGTCCTGGAGGGAGGCCCGGTCGTAGCCCTTCTCCACGAACAGCCGCTCCGCCGTGTCCAGGATCTTCCGCACGGTCTCCTCCGGGTATTTGTTCCGGCCCACGGGCACCGCCCCCCTTTACAGACTGATGGTCTGTTTGCAGGATACCACAGAGGGCGGGGATTGTCAAGAGAGATTTGGCTGTGCGCAAAGAAATCCATCTTTGCAAAGCATCAATCTATTGCAGATCAATAACTATCAAGGGAACTCCCTTTACAGCTAACTCATCTTCAAAATCTCTCGTTTCAGCCGGTTGATGATCCTCTTCTCCAGCCGTGAGATGTAGGACTGGGAGATGCCCAGGCGGTCGGCCACCTCCTTCTGGGTCTGCTCCCGGCGTCCGTTCAGGCCGAAGCGCAATACGATGATCTCCCGCTCCCGGTCGCTGAGCTTCTCGATGGCCGCGCCCAGAAGCTGACGGTCCACGTCCGCCTCGATGGGGCGCATGACCGTGTCCGCATCCGTGCCCAGCACGTCGCTGAGGAGGAGCTCGTTGCCGTCCCAGTCGGTGTTGAGAGGTTCGTCCAGGCTGACCTCGTTGCGCTGGGAGGAGCTTTTGCGCAGGTACATCAAGATCTCGTTCTCGATGCACCGGCTGGCGTAGGTGGCCAGCTTGATGTTCTTGTCCGTGCGGTAGGTGTTGATGGCCTTGATGAGGCCGATGGTGCCGATGGAGATCAGGTCCTCGATGTTGATGCCCGTGTTCTCAAACCGCTTGGCGATGTAGACCACCAGGCGGAGGTTGCGCTCGATGAGGGTCTGGCGCACCGCCTCCTCCCCGGCGTCCAGGCGGTGGAGGAGGTCCGCCTCCTCCTCCCGGCTCAGGGGCGGGGGCAGGGTGTCACTGCCGCCTATGTAGAAGATCTTCCCTGGCCGGAGCAGTCCCAGCCGGACCAGCAGGCGGCGAAGCGCCTCTATCCAGTTACGCGGCACAGCGCTCCCCCCTTTCTCCGCCCCAGAGGGCGGTACAGCCGCCGCCGGACACGGGCGTGGGCGAGAGGGCCACGGTCATGGGCCCCAGCTCCCTGCCGTCCACGCTCACCCGGTCCGCCCGGAAGCACAGCAGAAGCCCTCCGCTGACCCCCACCGCCTCATAGGGCAGGAGCCGGAACCGGCGCTCTTCCAGGCGCTCCAGGCACCAGGCCGGGCCCTTTGCCTCCAGCTGGTCCAGAACTGTGCGCTCCTCCGGTGTCCAGAGGTCCTCCAGGGCGGCGCGGCTCACCGTCAGTACCGGCGCGCCGGTGAGCACATCCCGGAGGGTGTGGCCAGTGTCCAGCAGGACCGTCAGCTTCGCCCGCCGGCCCCGAAGCTCTACTGTACCCCGGTACAAACGCCCCGCGGCGGCGTGCTCCGCCTCCCCGCGGAAGACGGCCGAGAGGACAAGGAAGCAGATACCACCGGCAAGGAAAAATACTTTCCAGTCAAGCATCTGCAACAGTTCCAGCGCTCCATTCTCCCGCAGGAGGCGGCCTGCCGCTAAGAGCGCGCCTCCCATCGTACATGAGAGGAGGAAAAAGAGCAGGAACTGCCGCAAAAAGGCCCTCTGCCGTCCGAAGGCCAGGAAGACCATCACCGCCGCCGCCAGGAGCTGGGGCAGGAGCGACGCGGCAAACGCCATGGGCGGGAACGCGCAGACGATGCCGTAGACCCCGCCCAGCGCCGCCGCGAGGATCAGCCGGGTCCGGGGCAGGCGCAGTCCCGCCACCTGGGCCGTCACATACAGCGCCGCCGCATCCGCCACGCAGTTGAGCAAAAACGCAATGTCCAAATAGATGACCATCTCATGACCTCCCTTTCCCATGGCCGTCCCATGGGGACTAGTATAGCCCTGTCCAGAGGAGAATGTTGTCAATTCCTTTCCGCGGCAGAAAAAATGTATGTAAAATATACTTGACAAACCGCCGGCTGTCATATACATTCGAGGAGAAAGGAGCGTTACTTTATGGCAGTCATCATCGGACGGGGCGGCCTGATCTTTACAATATTCATCTCTCTGGCGGGCTTGATCTGGCCTATCGCCGCAGGGGCCTCCATAGCCCGGGAGGACCGGAAGACGAGGGGCGCTCCCCCTGTGTTCGACGCGCGGCAGGTCCTTGTCCGCCTGCGGGCCGCGGTGCATACCCTCTTCGCACTGCTGGGCTTTCTGGTGCTCTGGACGGTCCTGGACCTCTCCGGGCGCTTCTCCTGGGCCGGCAGTATGACCGTCCTTCTGCTCTGCGCACTGCCCCTGGTCCACTCGGTCTGGCCGGCGGACTGCATCCTCCACAGCGCATATACCGGCTGGCGGGGAAGACCGGACACCGATACGCTCGCTGTCACGGCGTCGCTCTATTTCTGTTTTCTGCCCAACGCCTTCCGAATGGGCGGGCTCATCGAGACCGCTCTTCCGATAGTGGTCTCCTGCTCCTGCTCCCTGCTGCTAGCGGACATAGCTCTGTACCAGTTCCGGCGGGAGAAGCGCGGGGTGGATTCGGAATGAAGAACCTCCGCCTCCGCGCCGCCCGTGCGGCCAAGGGCCTCAGCCAGCAGGGACTGGCCGATCTGGCGGGTGTCTCCCGTCAGACCATCAACGCCATTGAACAGGGGGACTACAACCCCACCATCCGGCTGTGCATCGCCATCTGCCGGGCTCTGGACCGGACCCTGGACGACCTCTTCTGGGACGGTCCGGGCGAATAAGCAGCGGCGTCCGCCATTTGTGACGGACGCCGTTTTTCCGGTCATTTTTCCCTCTGCTGTTCGATCTGCTCATAGAGGCAGTCCAGGGCGTCGCTGAGACCGCCGATGCGGTCGATGAGCCCCAGTTCCACCGCCTCCTCGCCGTAGATGACGCTGCCCACGTCCGCGGCCATCTCCCCGGTTTTGAGCATGAGCTTCAAGAACTTCTCCTTGCTGATGCGGCTGTTTTTGGCCACGAAGCTGACGATCCGCTCCTGGATGCGCTCGAAATAGTTGAAGGTCTGGGGCGCGGCGATGACCGTGCCGTTCATCCGCACGGGGTGGATGGTCATGGAGGCGGAGGGGACGATGAGGCTCACCTTGGGGGCCACGGCCAATGGTACGCCTATGGAGTGCCCGCCCCCCAGGACCAGGCTTGCGGTGGGCTTTCGCATCCCGCTGATGAGCTCCGCGATGCCAAGGCCCGCCTCGATGTCCCCGCCCACGGTGTTGAGCAGGAGGAGGATGCCGTCCACCTCCTCGTTCTGCTCCAGGCTTGCAAGCAGGGGCATGACGTGCTCATATTTGGTGGTCTTGGCGTTGTCCGGCAGGACCTGGTGGCCCTCTACCTGCCCCACGATAGTGAGGGTGTAGATGTTCCCCCGGCTGCTGCGGCTGACCGCGCTGCCCAGGTCCACCAGCCTCTGCTGGTCCGGCTGGGCGTCCCCGCTTTCCTCCGAGGAGCCGGTCTTTTTGGTCTCTTCTTCCATGGAATCACTCCCTTTCCCGGCTAGTCTTCACAAAAAAAGTGAAATATATCCCCCCACCCGGCTTCCATCGAAACAAAAAGTCTGGTATGGTATGGACGCTGTCGCAAAAGCTATCCGTACCCTGTGACAAGAGACAAGGAGTGATATTCATGAAGAAAAAACTGTTTGCCCTGCTCCTGAGCCTGACCCTGGCTGTCGGCCTCTCCGCCTGCGGCGGCGCGCCCCAGTCCCCCGGCGGCCAACCCTCCAGCACGCCGGAGGACGGACCGAAAGACGAGGTCATCATCTCCATCTCCAGCGAACCGGAGACCCTGGACCCCTGCCAGGGCTGGGGCCACGGGGCCACGCCCCTGGTCCAGAGCACCCTGGTGGAGTACCGTCAGGACATGAGCTTCGTCAACGACCTGGCCGAGGACTACACCCTCTCCGAAGACGGCCTGACCTGGACCTTCCGCCTCCGGGAGGGCGTGATGTTCACCGACGGCGAGGCCCTCACCGCCTCCGACGTGGTCTTTACCTTCGAGACCGCCAAGACCAGTCAGTCCTCCCTGGACCTGACCTTCCTGGAGAAGGTGGAGGCCCCGGACGACCGCACCGTCGTCTTTACCATGACGAAGCCCACCTCCACATTCCTCAACACCGTGGCTACGGTGGGCATCGTCCCCGAGCACGCCTACGGCCCCGGCTACGGCGACGCCCCCGTCGGCTCCGGGCCCTTCAAGTTCGTCCAGTGGAACAAGCAGGAGCAGCTTATCCTGGAGGCCAACGAGGACTACTACGGCACCGTCCCCGCCATGAAGAAGGTCACCATCGTCTTCCAGGACGAGGACGCCGCCTTCGCCGCCGTGAAGGCCGGACAGGCCGACATTGCCCTCACCGCCGCCACCCTGGCGGACGCGGAGATCCCCGGCTACACCCTGCGGGCCGTCACCACCGCTGACAACCGGGGCCTCACCCTCCCCATGGTCCCCAACGAGGGCAAGCTCACCGAGAGCGGCTTCCCCTATGGCAACGACGTCACCTGCAACCTGGAGATCCGTCAGGCCATGGCCTACGCCGTGGACCGGGAGATGATCGCCGAGATGGCCCTGGGCGGCTTCGCCACCCCCTGCTGGTCGGAGAACGATGGCTTCCCCTGGAACAACCCGGAAGTGAAGCTCGACACGGACATCGAATATGCCAAAAAGCTCCTCTCCGACGCGGGCTGGGCCGACACCGACGGCGACGGCATCGTCGAGCGGGACGGCCTGAAGGCGGCGTTCACCTGCATCTACCCCAGCGGCGACAGCGTGCGGCAGGCGGTGGCCATGGCGGCGGCGGAACAGTTCAAGGCCATCGGCATCCAGATGACCGTGGAGGGCACCAGCTGGGACGACATCTCCAAGCGCATGTTCACCGAGGCGGTGTGCATGGGCTGGGGCTCCTCCAACCCCTACACCACCTACTGCCTCTTCCACACCGATAACTCCCTCAAGGACGACTACTACAACCCCGAGGGCTACAGCAGTCCCGTCGTGGACGGCTATCTGGAGGCGGCCATGGAGGCCCTCACCCCGGAGGAGGCCAACCGGAACTGGCAGCTGAGCCAATGGGACGGCTCCACCGGCACCGCCATGCAGGGGGACTGCCCCTGGGTGTGGCTGGTGAACGTCCAGCACCTCTACTACGCCCGGGAGGGCCTGGACATCGGACAGCAGCAGCTCCACCCCCACGGCGCGTCCATGCCCCTGCTCCAGAACCTGCGGGATTGGACGTGGACGGCATGATGAAACGAAAGGAGGCGTTCTATGTCCGGCGCGTTTAGCCGTATCGGCAGGACCTTCCTGCGCTATCTCGTCAAGACAGCGTTCCTGCTCCTGGCGGTGAGCATCATCGCCTTCGCCCTGGTCAGCGCCTCGCCGGTGGACCCGGTCCAGCAGTATGTGCTGGGGGTGGGCGGCGTGTCGCCGGAACAGCGCCTGGAGCTGGAGGCATACTGGGGGGTCAACGATCCCCCGGTGGAGCGCTATTTCACTTGGCTGGGGGCCCTGCTCCGGGGGGACTTCGGGCAGTCCCTCCTCTACCGCCGCCCGGTGATCGACATCATCGCTGAGCGCTTCCTCAACTCCCTGGCGCTGATGCTCTGCGCGTGGCTCTTCTCGGGGCTCATCGGCTTTGGACTGGGGTGCCTCATGGGCATGACCCGGGACCGGCTCCCGGATAAGATCATCAAGCAGGTCTGCTACATCCTCAGCAGTGTCCCCACCTTTTGGCTGGGACTGCTGCTGCTGCTGGTATTCGCGGTGTGGCTTGGGTGGTTCCCCCTGGGGTTCTCCACCCCCATCGGAATGCTCAACGAGGACGTGACACTGGCCCAGCGGCTCCACCACCTCTTCCTCCCCGCCCTGACGCTGAGCCTGATGTCCTTTGCCAACATCGCCCTCCACACCCGCTCAAAGCTGGTGGACGTGCTGGAGAGTGAGTACGTGCTCTTTGCCCGGGCCAGGGGCGAGGGCCCCGGCTCCATTCTCCGCCGCCACGGACTGCGAAACGTCCTCCTCCCGGCCCTGACCCTCCAGTTCGCCTCCTTCGCGGAGCTCTTCGGCGGGTCGGTGATGGCGGAGAACGTGTTCTCCTACCCCGGGCTGGGCTCGGCGGTGGCGGCGGCGGGACTGAACAGCGATGTGCCCCTCCTGCTGGGCATCACCCTCTTCTCCGCCCTCTTCGTGTGCGTGGGCAACCTGACCGCCAACATCCTCTACGGCGTGGTAGACCCCCAGATTCGGGAGGAACAGCCATGAAAAGACATTGGAACCGGCGGCGGAAGGTGGTGCTCTATACCGTCCTCATGGCCTTGGTGGTTCTGGCCGCCTTCGCCTACGGCGCCCTCATCCCGGAGAGCGCTGCGGCCCCCGACTTCTCCCAGGCGAAGCTTCCTCCGTCCCTCGCCCACCCCTTTGGCACCGATTGGCTGGGAAGAGACTTGTTCCTTCGCACCCTGAAGGGCCTCTCCGTGAGCCTTACGGTGGGGGTCGCGGCCTCCCTTATCAGCGCCGTGGCGGCAGTTCTCATCGGTATCGCCGCCGCCACGGGCTCCCGTGCGGTGGACGGCGTCATCACCTGGATCATCGACCTGGTGATGGGCGTGCCCCACACGGTGCTGGTAATCCTCATCTCCTTTGCCTGCGGCCGGGGGCTCAAGGGCCTCCTGGCGGGCATCGCACTGACCCACTGGACGGGGCTTGCCCGGCTCATCCGGGCGGAGGTACTGCAACTGCGCAGTCAGCCCTACATCGCCGTCAGCCGCCGGCTGGGCAAGTCCAGCGGCTGGATTCTCACGCGGCACCTGCTCCCCCATCTGGTGCCCCAGTTCTTCGTGGGGCTGATCCTCATGTTTCCCCACGCCATCCTGCACGAGGCGTCCATCTCCTTCCTGGGCTACGGCCTGCCGCCGGAACAGCCCGCCATCGGCATCATCCTGGCCGAGAGCATGAAGTACCTCTCCGCGGGGATGTGGTGGCTGGCGGTGTGCCCCGGACTGCTCCTGGTGGCGGTGGTGCTCCTCATCGACCGGCTGGGGGAGAACCTGCGCAGGATCGTGGACCCCTACAGCGCTCAGGAATAGGAGGTACGCCATGAACGAAAAAAAACCTCTTCTGGAGATCAGCGACCTCTCCGTCTCCTTCCTCATGTACGACGGCTCCCTGGAGCGGAGCAGTCTGCAAGTCATCAGCAATCTCAGCCTCACGGTCCATCCGGGGGAGATTCTGGCGGTGGCGGGGTCCTCTGGGTCCGGCAAGAGCCTGCTGGCCTCCGCCATCCTGGGCATCCTGCCGGGGAACGCCTCTGTGGAGGGCGCCATGCGCTACGGCGGCGAACCCCTCACCCCGGAACGGCAAAAAGTCCTGCGGGGGGGCGAGATCGCCCTGGTGCCCCAGTCCGTGGCCTACCTGGACCCCCTCATGAAGGTGGGCCGTCAGGCGGACGGCCATAAAAAGCCCCGGCCCACAGCGGAGCGCCGGGCGCTCTTCCGCCGCTTCGGCCTGCCAGAGGAGACGGAGGGCCTCTACCCCTTCCAGCTCTCCGGCGGCATGGCCCGGCGGGTTCTGGTGAGCACTGCCCTGCTCTCGAACGCCAGGCTGGTCATCGCCGACGAGCCCACCCCGGGCATGAGCCTGGACCAGGCCAAGGAGGCCCTGCGCATGTTCCGGGACCTGGCGGACGAGGGCCGCAGCGTCATCCTCATCACCCACGACATCGATCTGGCCTTCGACTTCGCCGACCGGGTGGCGGTGTTCTATGCCGGAACCACCGTGGAGACCGCCCCTGCGGCGGACTTCCGCCGGGGGCCGGAGGCCCTGCGCCACCCCTACAGCAGGGCCCTCTGGAGCGCCCTGCCCCAGAACGGCTTCACACCCATCGACGGCTTCCAGCCCTACGCCGGGAGCCTGCCCGCCGGGTGTCTTTTCGCCCCCCGCTGTCCGCTGCGGACGGCGGCGTGCGAGGCAGGGACGCCCCCTATGCGGGACATTCGCGGAGGGGAGGTGCGGTGCATCCATGCGACTTGAGGCGAATAAGCTCCGCTTCCGCTATGACCGGCGGTCCCCCTGGGTGCTGGACGGGGTCGACTTCTCCGTCAGCGCCGGGGAGCGCACTGCCATCGTGGCCCCCAGCGGCTTTGGCAAGAGCACCCTGGCTCTGCTGCTGGCGGGGTACCTCTCCCCCACCGGCGGGCAGGTCCTCCTGGACGGCGCGCCCCTGCCGAAAAAGGGGCTCTGTCCGGTACAGCTCATCTACCAGCACCCGGAGCGGGCCATCAACCCCCGCTGGAGGCTCCGGCAGGTGCTGGAGGAGAGCGGGTCCCTGGACAGCGCGGTCCTGGCTTCCTTCGGCATTGAGGCGCAGTGGCTGGACCGGTTTCCCCGGGAGCTCTCCGGCGGGGAGCTCCAGCGCTTCTGCGTGGCCCGGGCTTTGATGAGCGGCGCGCCCTTCCTCATCTGCGACGAAATCAGCACGATGCTGGACGTTATCACCCAGGCCCAGATCTGGAACCGCATTTTGGCGGAGGCGGAGAAGCGGGGTATGGGCCTCGTGGCCGTCACCCACAACATGGCGCTGGCAAAACGGGTGTGTACGAGAGTGTTCGATCTGGAAAAACGGGAATATCTGGCGCTCTGAGCGCGTGAAAAACCCCAGGCCGCAGGGGCAATCCCTGCGGCCTGGGGTCTGCTTCATCAAGGCTTTTTCCTGCTGTTCTTCCTCCACAACAAGAACTCCTCAAAATCTTTCAGCTCCTCAAGCTCCTCCCGGGAAAAGTTCTCCAGTCTTCGCCGCTGGACGTACATCGGGTCCACCCGGGTCAGGCCAAGGAGATAGTCGGCGGAAACTTGATAGAGTTTGCAGATGCTCACCAGCACTTCATAGCTTGGTGAGCTTTTTTCCTGCTCCCAACTAGAGACTGTAAAATGGGTGACATTCAATTTTCGTGCTAAAGATATCTGCGTATCACCATGATCCTTTCTGATTTCTGCTAATCGCTCACCTAGCATCATACTCACCTCTCATGCTGTATTAGTATAGAGAAATTTACTAGGAAACATTCTTTTTTGAGAGGGGCTTGCTAATTTCGTCGTTTTATAGTATGATACTTACTAGTTCAGCGCTAGATTGAGAAAAAACTTATTACCAGGTGATGAGACAATGACCAGTCAAACCAAATCGAAACAGCGCGTGGCCGACCACGGCGAGGTCTTTACCGCCGAACGCGAGGTCAAAGCCATGTGCGATCTGGTCAAGCAGGAGACGGAGCGCATCGAGAGCCGTTTCCTGGAACCGGCCTGCGGCAACGGCAACTTCCTGGCAGAAGTCCTCTCCCGCAAGCTGGCAGTGGTCAAGAGCCGCTACGGCAAAAGCCCCGCCGACTATGAAAAATACGCCGTTCTGGCTGTCACCAGCCTCTACGGCGTGGAGCTGCTGCCGGACAACGCCGCCGAGTGCCGGGAACGGCTCTTTGCCCTATGGGATGAAGCCTACACCGCCAACAACCGGCAGGCGGCGGACGAGCAGTGCCGGGAGGCGGTGCGGTTCATCCTGGAGAAAAACATCCTCTGCGGCGACGCGCTGACGCTCCGGCAGGCGGACGGCAGCCCCATCATCTTTGCTGAATGGAGCCTTGTCACCGGCAACCAGATCAAGCGCCGGGACTTTGCACTGGACGAGCTTCTGAACGGCCATACCGAGCAAATGACCCTGGACATGGTGGGCTGGGAGTACGACGAGGAAGTGCAGGCGTTCATCCCGGCCCCCATCCGGGAGTTTCCACTGACGGACTACAGGAGGGTGCAGGACTATGAGTGATCTGTACAGCGCCATGTATAACCCGGACGTGCTCACCTGCCTTGCGAACCTCAGCAGCGACGAGGTGTTTACCCCGCCGGAGGTGGCAAACAAAATGCTGGATATGCTGCCGGAGGACATCTGGCGCGACAGCAGCGCCACCTTCTTGGACCCGGCCTGCAAGTCCGGCGTGTTCCTGCGGGAGATCGCCAAGCGGCTGATCGAGGGGCTGGCGGAGGAATTTCCCAACTTGCAGGAGCGCATCGACCACATTTTCCACAAGCAGCTCTTTGGCATCACCATCACGGAGCTGACCAGCCTGCTCTCCCGGCGGAGCCTGTACTGCTCCAAGTACCCCAACAGCAAATACTCCATTTCCCGGTTCGGCGACACCAGCGGGAATATCCGGTTCAAGCGCATTCAGCACCAGTGGAAAAATGGGAAGTGCGTGTTCTGCGGCGCGTCGGAGAGCGAGTACGAGCGGGGGGACGCGCTGGAGACCCACGCCTATGAGTGGATACATACGGTAAAGCCGGAGGAGATTTTCGGGATGAAATTTGATGTGATTATTGGAAATCCGCCGTATCAGTTGAGCGATGGAGGAAATGGGGTTAGCGCAAAGCCTATATACCACTATTTCATTCAGCAAGCAAAAAAACTCAGGCCAAAATACTTAACAATGATTACACCATCCAGATGGTTCAATGGTGGGAAAGGATTGGATAAATTCCGTGAGGAAATGCTTTCTGACAGTCACATAACAAAACTTGTGGATTTTCAAAATGCAAAAGATTGTTTTCCCGGTGTTAGTATCGGCGGTGGTGTAAGCTATTTCTTATGGGAGAGAGCGCGCAAATCAGAATGTGAAATTACAAATATCGTGAATGGACGAACCATAGTAGCCACCAGAAGTCTCAACGAGTTTTCGGTCTTTGTCCGTTATAATGAGGCTATAGAGATCATTAACAAAGTTCGTTCTGTCACACCAGCTTCTATAGTTCCTCTCATAAGTTCGCGTAATCCATTTGGTCTTGCTACAAATATTCGTGGAACGAATAGGCAAAAAGGAACGTTAGTGTTGTATTCAAGCCAAGATAAGGGATATATAGCACGAAATTCTGTTTCTCAGGGGCAGCAGTACATCGACAAATGGAAGGTTATGATAAGTCGCGTGACAAGTGAACACGCCGGAGAACCCGACAAGACAGGAATGTATAGAGTACTATCAAAAATTCAGCTTTTATCACCAGGAGAAGTTTGTACAGACTCCTATATTATTGCGTATCCATGTGACGATGAAAAACAGGCCCAAAACTTTTTGGGGTATCTGAAAACTCGTTTTGTGCGCTTCCTTATCTTACAAACAGTATCGTCCATTAACCTCTCGCGTGAAAAATATGAGTTTGTTCCAATGCAGGATTTTTCCAGGGCCTGGACAGATAAGGAACTTTTTGAGAAGTATGGCTTGACCGATGAGGAAATTTCGTTTATTGTATCTAGCATAAAGCCCATGAATACAGATTAAATATTGGAGGACCTCAGATGGCGGATTTTGATATTGCTGATTATGATTTTTGTGGACCAAATATCCAGAAGCCAAGTGAGCTGGCCTATATAGGTAAACTCTATCACTACACCGATATAGGCGGCTGCGACGGGATTTTTAATCCTCACGATTGTAGTAAAAATCCAATTTCTTTACCGCCAGACTGCATTTCTTTGCGTCTCACAAAAATTGTATGTGTGGATAGAAATGATAATCATGAACGTCAATATGTTCAGGAAATAGTAAAAATAGTCATAAATGATTTATTAGCGAGGGCAAAAATAACGGATTTTTTTGCAAACGCAGTGCGGACGTTTCAGCCCACAGGTGTGGGTTTTTATAGTATTGCTACGAATAAAATCGACAAAGAATCTGGATTGTCTACCATCAGATGGGACTACGCCAAATTGGACTATTACATTGCTTGCTTTTCTACAAATCCGGATAATGAATACATTATGAAAACTTTTAAATATCCCATTCGTTTGGCTTTTGCAAGTGCTTTTTCCAATCCAAAAGTAGTTAATTATTATTGTGACTTACCACCATACTCCAATATTAGTCAATGTTCACTTTACGATCATACACCCTATAAACTTCGGAAAGTTCTGTATGATAAATCCTCAAAATACGCAGTAATTGAGAAATTTTTAATTGGCATATACAACAGGATACCTCAGGATATGTGTGCAAAATGCCAAGAAAAATATATTAAAGAACAAGTAGAGGAA
>Ga0137308_101228_pt1 | contig 27642 bp, 30 predicted proteins | sample Inofrocosms_June_FD_97181 | JGI IMG/M metagenome (GOLD analysis project Ga0137308, IMG submission 97181) | Mouse cecal microbial communities from Vienna, Austria - N-Acetylneuraminic and N-Acetylglucosamine D2O microcosms_June | ecosystem: Host-associated > Mammals > Digestive system > Large...
TTTAATTATAACACCAGCCTGTGTTTTTAGCAATAAAAAGCAAAAACTGTTATAGCTTAACTTTGTTTAAGATATATAATAACTTATATATGTTTTGTTATCTTAAAATACAATATTACATGTAGTATTTTTAATCTTTCTTTTATTTTGTCATTTGGTTATCATAAATAAAATGGTGTAATATTAATTCTAACACAAAAAATCCTTCTTTAATATATATCAGAAAAGGATTTCTTTATAGTTTAAACGGTTAAATACTATATATTATTATATATTTTTATATACTATACAGAATAATTATATAATATATTAAGTAAAGGATATATATTATAAACTTATTAATTTTATACTTACATTTTTTATTCTTATAACATAACATGATTAAGTAAAATATTATTTACATTCACAAGAAGGATTAAATATATGCATATTCTAATCTGTGATGATATATCCGTACAGGCATTAACAATATACTTGTATTTTAACTAGGGAGGAGTATAAAATGACATTTACAGACAATAAACTATCTGTTAGCAGAAAACAAAAAGAACCCTTACAATTACTATCTGCTTTAAACGGGGCTGTACCTGTTACTGGCAAAATAACAGATACAGAAGATAAAAGACAACGCATATTTGCAGGATATAATAACCATCCTGAAAACTGAAACCAAAAAAAGCAAAAAACAAGAAAACAAGAAATTAGGGGAGATATGGAAGAAAGCAGTACCAATACTGCGAGTATGCACAGATGGCAAAGTAAATAAACTAATGGAGGAAAATAAATTTTATGGTGACACACCACACCATCAAGACCAAACAGCCTATTTTGGGGGTAGCCATACATGGCGTACTGACATATGCCTTTGAAGATTTCTCTGGTCTGGATTTTACTGTAGCTGTCATGGATAGTGCACTTTTCCAGAAAATTTCTAATTAAAAAAAGAATAAAACACATATATAACCTGGCTATCACCACAGATTATATCTGTTTTATTCTTTCAGAAATATTTTTAATTTATTGCTGGTGCCGGCACAAATATTTATCCCTTGTTGCCATCCCGCCACGGATATGACGTTCAGCCTTATTTACATCAAGTACCTGCCTTGCTTCCTCTGCCAGTGCATGGTTAATAGAAGGCAGTCTTTCAGTTAAATCTTTATGTACTGTACTTTTACTGATTCCAAACACTGTGGCGGTCTGTCTGACTGTAGCATTATGTTCCACCATGTACCTGGCAAGTTGCACTGCACGTTCTTCAAGGCTGTTCTCAAGATAGCTGTTATGTCTTTGCTTTCTATACGTTGGCTTTTCCAATTAAAAATGCTCCTCATAAAAGTTTTGTACATTCTATGAGGAACATTGTAAAATTATGCTTAATTAGTGTATTAATACATGCTTTCTGTAATACATCTTGCAACATGTATACCACTTGCAGATGCATGTGACAGTGAATGCGTCACACCACTGCAGTCACCTATAACATACAACCCTTTTTTCTGTGTTTCAAGACATGCATTTATCTCAACTTCCATATTATAAAATTTCACTTCCACACCATACAAAAGAGTATCATCATTCGCAGTTCCATGAGCAATTTTATCAAGCCTGTATATCATTTCAATTATGCCATCAAGTATTCTTTTAGGCATGACAAGGCTTAAATCACCTGGAGTAGCAGAAAGTGTCGGCGTAACAAAACCTTCTGCTATACGTTTAGAATTGCTCCGCCTGCCTCTTATCAAATCCCCAAACCTCTGTACAAGCACTCCTCCGCCAAGCATATTTGAAAGCCTTGCAATACTTTCACCATAACCATTACTGTCCCTGAAAGGCTCTGAAAAATGCTTTGAAACAAGAAGTGCAAAGTTTGTATTATCAGTGTGTTTTGCTGTATCTTCATAACTATGCCCGTTTACAGTTACTATTCCATTGGTATTCTCCGTAACTACAACACCATGTGGGTTCATGCAGAATGTACGCACTAAATCTTCAAACTTCGCAGTCCTGTATACAATTTTACTTTCATAAAGTTCATCTGTAAGATGTGCAAAAACTTCAGCAGGCAGTTCAACACGCACCCCAATATCAACACGGTTTGACTTTGTAGAAAGTGAAAGTTCCCCACACACCTTTTCCATCCATTTGCTTCCGCTGCGTCCAGCTGAAATAATAGATTTACTACAGCTATAACTGCCGTCTTCAGTTTCTATAATATACTTCCCATTATTATAACGCACATGTTCTACAGGTGTATCGAAATAAAAAGTAACATTATCTTTTAATTCATTATAAATATTCTGTAATACTATATAATTTACATCTGTACCCAGATGGCGTACTGAAGCATCAAGCAGATGGAGGCCATTCTGTATACATAATTTCTTTATACTTGTATTTGCAGTTGAGTACAGTTTTGTACCCTCACCACCAAATTTTAAATTAAGCTGGTCTACATACTGCATAAGCTCCAACGCTTTTTCTTTCCCTATATATTTATAAAGAGTTCCTCCGAACTGGTTCGTAATATTATATTTGCCATCTGAAAATGCACCTGCACCACCAAAACCATTCATAATAGAACAACTTTTACAATGTATACATGACTGGACTTTGCCGCCATCAATTGGGCATTTACGTTTTTCTAAAGAATGTCCTGCCTCAAATACTGCTATCTTAAGACCCTTGTTAAGCTTTACCAGCTCATATGAAGCAAATATCCCTCCTGGACCTGCTCCAATTATAATAATATCATAATCCATATACGGCACTCCTTCTATTATTTAAACAGATACCTTTAATACATAAATAAATATATGTATTTTCTAATTATCCGCTTACAAACAAGCCTTATTAATAAAGCCTTATTCTTGCTGCCTGTATTTTTACAACATAGAAGTCTTCATTTATATGGCTTATTTAATAAGGTAAAATAACTTTTCCGAATACTATTTTACAATATTTCACCACCAAAAAACAGGTCTTTCTTTAATTTTTTTATATTAGTACCATTATATAACAGAAGATATTATTGTAACATATAATAATTTGTATTATAATGTATCTGGTCAGGTTTTTGTGGTAAATCCTGGCTGTACTTGCAACGTTAATCATGTATTTTGGGCAAAATATCAAAAGGAGCTACATAACATGAAAAAGATTGTATTAACCGGCGGCGGTACTGCCGGCCATGTTACACCAAATATTGCATTAATACCTGCATTAAAAAAAGAGGGATATGAAATACATTATATTGGCTCTTATGATGGTATTGAAAGAAAACTTATAGAAGAACTGGATATACCATATTATGGCATTTCCAGTGGAAAATTGCGCAGATATATAGATTTAAAGAACTTAAGTGACCCATTTAAAGTTGTAAAGGGTCTTGCCCAGGCAAGGCATATACTTGGCAAGATAAAACCAGATGTTATATTTTCAAAAGGCGGGTTTGTAGCCGTACCAGTTGTACTTGCAGCTAAAACACGAAGAATACCTTGTGTTATACATGAATCCGATATGACACCAGGCCTTGCCAATAAAATATGTATACCATGTGCAGTAAGGGTATGTACCAATTTCCCTGAAACATTGGATTATATTCCATCAGAAAAAGCTGTTCTTACTGGTTCACCTATAAGGGAAGAACTTTTCCATGGTGACAGGAACAAAGGGCTTGCCTTCTGTCATTTTGATAACAGCAAACCTATAATTCTTGTAATTGGTGGAAGTCTTGGTGCTGTTGCTGTCAATAATGCAGTACGTGGGCTTCTCCCACAGATTTTAGAAAGGTTCCAGATAATACATCTATGCGGAAAGGGAAAACTTGATTCCTCCCTTAATGATACAAAAGGTTATGCACAGTTTGAATATATAAACGAAGAATTACCTGACCTTATGACCGCTGCTGATATAATGGTTTCACGGGCTGGTGCTAATGCTATATGTGAAATACTCGCTTTGCGTAAACCTAATATACTTATACCTCTTTCAGCAGAAGCCAGCCGTGGCGACCAGATACTTAATGCTGCTTCATTTGAAAAACAGGGCTACAGTATAGTTATACAAGAAAAAGATATTACAAAAGAAAACCTTTCTGATGCAATAAACCAGATTTATATTAACAAATCTATGTATATTAAAGCTATGAAACAAAGCAGGCTTAATAATTCAATAGAAAAAATAACAGGACTGGTAAATGAAGCCGCCAGCCGTAAACATAAATAGCAAAATATAGAAATGAGGATTAAATATGAAGCTTCCACAAGACCCTGTAATGCTTTTAAGTTATATAAATACCCAGCTCCGTGACTTCTATCCATCACTTGATGAACTTTGTAAATCACTGGACACGGATAAGGAACAACTTATTAATAAACTTTTTTCTGCTGGTTATAAATACGATAAAGTGCTTAATAAGTTTATTTCTGCATAAGAAAACCCCTGTATATATGGCTTAATGCCAAATATACAGGGGCTTTCTTATGCAAGTATTAAATTAAACTATTTAAAGAGTTACAACATTTCCTGTTATATCCCTTGACACCCACATTGACATGCCTGGTCCATGGTTTCCATATGGTCTTGTATGAAATCCAAACCGTTCATAGAAACTTTCACGTCCATATGCTGCCATCAGGCTTATCATAACAGTTTCACCATCAAGTACATCCTTTCTGATATAATCCAGCACACGGCTGATTAATTCTGTACCAATATGATATCCCTGGTATCCAGGGTGTACAATAACATCTGTTATAAAATACGTATATCCGCCATCACTTACTATTCTTGCCATTCCAACAGGCTTTCCACCACATACAGCGACACAAAGGTAAAACGAGTTATTAATGGCTATTGCAGCACGCTTTTCAGTTACTTTTATCCAGCTGGCTGATTTTCTTAATGCATTATAATCTTCTACCGAAATATTGTTTGTATATACTATTCTGTCTAATTGCATTTCTTCCATAAATAACCCCCGTCTCCTGGCCAATAATTAAAGCTTAAATACTTCTACACTCTTTTGCAGTTCAGAAGATAAGTTCTGAAGATTTCCTGCGGAAGTAGCCAGGATATTTATAGTAGCATTAAGCTCTTCCATAGAAGCTGTTGTCTGTTGTGAAGAAGCAGCATTTTCTTGTGAAATAGCAGAAAGACTTGAAATAATCTCCACTACACTTACTTTTTCTTCATTGCAAGCGTCTGTCTTTAACTTAATCTCTTCTGCTTCATCACGTGACTGGTCAATTCCAATATGTACATTTGAAAACTGCTGCCTGGTCTGTTCAAACTTCTCCTGCTGCTTATCTACAATTTCACGTACCTCATCCATAACTTTAACTGTGTTTTCAGAATCTTCAAGAAGTTCTTTAATAGTTTCTGCTATACTGCCTGCCGACTCGTTTGACTGTTCTGCAAGTTTCTGTATCTGGCCTGCAACTACTGCAAAACCACGGCCCTGTTCACCTGCCCTTGCTGCTTCTATAGCAGCGTTAAGTGATAAAAGATTAGTTTCTTCTGCAATAGATGTAATAAGCTTAATGGCTTCACTGATTTTAGCTGCTGACTCATTAGTAGCATTTACCCTGTTGGCTATTTTTTCAATAGCTTGCATTGTATCATCATTAGATGTTGCAAGTTCATCTATAATAACCATTGCTTTATCACCATTAGCTTTCATATCACCAGATATTTTATCAAGGTTTGATACAGAAGCAACTATGCCACTAATCATATCACCAATGGCATCAATACGTATTGATGCATTCTCAACATCTCCTGCCTGTGCAACAGCACCTTTAGAAATACCTTCTACTGCATGTCCGATTTCATCAGATGTAGCACTTGTCTGTGATGCCATACTGCTTAATTCATTACCCTCCACATTCAGTACATCAACAGAATTTTTAATATTAGATACCACATCTGTAAGCTCCTTCTGGAGTTTATGGACACCTCTCACCATATCACCAAGTTCATCACTTCTGCCCAGACCCTTTTTATCAATCTCTATATCCAGATATCCTTCTGAAATTTTAGCAATAGCCCCTTCTGCTACAACTATACCACTTTTAATTCTTACCGCAACAAACATTATAATAGCCAGTGAAGCTATTCCTATCACAATAAGTGACACTATTACGAGTGTTGTCTTAGACTTTACAAAAGAATCAACGCTGTTTGCTGGCTGCCCTACAAAATACATTCCAACTGTATTTCCATCAGAATTAACCATTGGCATATAACATGCATAATAATTAATATTATTAACAGCAATATTACTTAAATGCACAATTTCACCCTGCTCTGTTACCTTCCGGTATACTTCTGGGTCTGCTGTTGTTCCTAATATCCTCTCACCTGTTTCCTCATTGATAAGGGATGTTGCATACCTGACATCACCATAAAACAACGTAACCTCTTTATCATTGCCTTTAGTAAAGCTGTCAAGAAGCTCCTGGTCCTGTGTAACATTAAGGTTTCCTTTCATAAGCTCATCACCAGAAGCAGATAGTGCATAATCCCCAGCATCAACAGCTGAATAAGCAGCACTTACACTTGTAGTTATGGCTTCAAGTGCATTAAATACTTCTTCCTGCATACCTTCACGTATGCCTCTTATTCCAACAAATGTAAGAACTATTCCCATAATAAGGGTTGGAACTATGGATATCCCCAATATTTTACCAATTAAGGACAACCGGTGCCTTCCTGCTGCTGCCTGGTTTATTTTTACGTTTTTCTTTGTTACCTCCATACACTGTCCTCCCAGTTATTAGATTTGTAAATTATGAGCCGGCATATTGCATAATTATAGCACAAATGCATATATTATTATATCACCAATATGCTGTAAAAGCTATTATTTTCGTATAATTTTGTATGAAAAATATTACTAACAGGAAATGGAGGCTATCAATGGAACTTATAACACATACTATACAGACCAATGAATTAAAATGCAGAAGCAATATACAGGCAACCCTTGAAGATGACATGAATGTGCCTGACACCAAACCAGATATTGAAAAACTTATTAAAACACAGGGCGAAATACAGCTTGCAGATGTAACCCCGTCTGATGGAAAAGTAAATGTACGTGGAAACCTTTCATTTTCACTTCTTTATTCAAGTAATGATGATATACGTCCAATACATAATATAAGAGGACAAATTCCTTTTAATGAATCAGTTAATATGGATAATATCACTGCTTCTGATGAAATACTGTGCCATTTCGAACTGGAAGACTGCCAGGCAAGCCTTATAAATTCAAGGAAAGTAAGTATACGTGCAATATTAAGCCTTGACTGCTGCCTTAATGAACAGAAAAATTCCACTATAGGCACTGATATAGTTTCAGAAGATGCTGCAAGGGCTGGAATGGATGAAACTGTTATACCAGACGGACTTAATAAAAAATTCAGTACAATATCATATACACAGCTTGTACTACAGAAAAATGATATATTCAGGATAAGTGATGAAACCTCCCTGCCTAAAGGAAAACCTGCCATTGATACTCTTCTTTACTACGAGATGGCTCCACAAAACCTGCAGACAAGAATTGTAGATGATGGCATACGGATTATAGGTGATATCCTTCTTTTTGCACTTTATACTCCTGAAATAGAAGAACGGCGTCTTGAGTATATTGAAACTGAAATACCATTTGATGGAATTGTAAATTGCAATGGATGCTCTGAAAGCATGATACCTGATATAGAGGTTTCTATTGCCTCAAAAGAAGCAACAGCCAAACCTGATGAAGATGGCGAAAACCGGCTTCTGGATATTGAACTTATCCTGAAACTTCAGATGAAGTTTTATGAAGATAATGAAATGCAAATACTTGATGACGCTTACTCCACATCATGTAACCTCCAGCTCTCCAAAGAAAATATTAACTATGAAAAACTTCTTATGAAAAACCAGAGCAGTGTACGTATTTCTGACCATGTAAAGATAAATAATGGTGAAAATATATTGCAGATATGCAGCAGCAGTGGCACTATACAGGTTGATGAACAGGAAATAACAGATGAAGGCATACAGATTGAAGGTGCAGTAACACTTGATATACTTTATATAACAGATAATGATGACAGGCCTCTCAGCATGGCAAAAGGAATTATACCATTTAACCATCTTATTGAAGTAAAAGGTATATCACCAGATGATTCATATGAACTACAGTCAGATATAAACCAAATAAATATAATAATGATTGACAGTGACGAAGTAGAAGCTAAAATCAACCTTTCTCTATGTGCACTTGTATTTACTGGAAAAAAACAAGATGCGATAACAGGAATAGCCGAAGTACCACTTGATATGCAGAAATTTAATGATATGCCTGGCCTTGCTGGCTTTATAGCTGGTCCTGACGACACATTGTGGGATATTGCAAAAGAATATAACACTACACTTGAAAGCATAATGGAATTAAACGGGCTAACAAGCAGCCAGATACATAAAGGTGACCGGCTTCTTCTTATGAAAATAGTTGATGGGATATAATACCAGCCAGAAATATATGTATACAGGTTCCAGGTGTCAAAATCCTGTACTAAGGATTTTGACCACCAGACCTGAAATAATTTAACCTAATTAATAAAAAACTATTCTATAACTTTAATCCATCCTTCTGGAGCTTCAATACTTCCCATTTGTATGCCTGTAAGAGTATCATACAGTTTCTTTGTAACAGGACCCATATCATCCATGCCACTAGGAAAACATATATCTCCGTCACTATATGCAATTTTTCCTACAGGTGAAATAACTGCCGCAGTTCCACAAAGCCCACATTCTGCAAAGTCTTTTACTTCATCTAAATAAACTTCCCTCTCTTCAACTTCGAGTCCTAGATAATCTTTAGCTACAACCATAAGTGAACGGCGTGTTATAGATGGCAGTATGCTTCCAGACTTAGGAGTTACTACTTTATTGTCCTTTGTTATAAAAATAAAGTTTGCGCCACCTGTTTCCTCTACTTTTGTACGTGTAGCAGCATCAAGATACATATTTTCATCAAAACCTTTATTATGTGCATCAACAATGGCATGAAGGCTCATAGCATAGTTAAGCCCTGCCTTAATATGGCCTGTGCCATGAGGTGCTGCCCTGTCAAAGTCACATACACGTATTGTAATAGGCTTTGCTCCTCCTTTAAAATATGGGCCTACTGGTGTACAGAATACCCTGAACTGGTATTCATTAGCAGGTTTAACGCCAATAATTGCATCACTGCCAAACATATAAGGCCTTATATATAAAGTTGCACCTGAACCGAATGGAGGTACATAGTCAATATTTGCCCTGACCGTTTTTACTACTGCATCAATAAAACGCTCTTTAGGAAATTGCGGCATCTCTAACCATGCAGCAGAACCCATAAGTCTTTCTGCATTCAAATCTGGCCTGAAGCAGACTACATTGCCATCCTTTGTTGTATATGCTTTGAGTCCTTCAAAAATAGTCTGTGCATATTGAAGGACACAGGCACATTCACTGATAACTACTGTATCATCTTCAATAAGTGCCCCTTCATCCCAGGCACCATTTTTATAATTTGACACATATCTCTTGTCTGTCTTCATATAACCAAATCCAATATTACTCCAGTCGATGTCTTTCTTTGCCATATTATTACTTCCTTTCATAGTAGTCTAAAGTGTATATGTAAACTTCCCTGTTAATAATACCAAAGCAGTAAATACTCCAACACACTCTTGTTAAATTCTACATCCTGTCATTTAATGTGTCAAGGTACTATCCTTAACCCACTTCATCATTATGATGAATATTTTTCATCTTATCTGCTGCAAAAACATTATTTTCCAAAATGTTACTCTTCAATAAGGTTAATTCTCCTTATATGACGCTCATCATTTGAAAATTCTGTTTCAAGAAATGTATCTGTTATCTTTAACGCAAGCCCTGGTCCTACTACCCTTGCACCCATCGCCAGAATATTGGCATCATTATGTTCCCTTGTTGCCTGTGCACTAAATGTATCATGGCAAAGCGCAGCACGTATACCTTTTATTTTATTAGCAGCAATAGATATGCCTATACCTGTACCACATATAAGTATGCCTTTGTCACATTCCCCTGATATAATTGCATTTGCTACCTCTCTTGCATATACTGGGTAATCACATGACTTTTCCTCATAACACCCATAATCTTTGTATTCAACACCCTTTTCTTTTAAATGCTCCATAATCTCCTGTTTCAGGCCATATCCTCCATGGTCACTGCCCAATGCTATCATTGTCTTCTCCTCCTTCTTCGTGATAAATTGCTTCTATCCTAAGGATTACTCTTTCAACCCTTTTATGGATCTCCTCAAAAAAACTCTCATACTGTACATCATCTGCCCCATATGGATTAACCATATCTGTATCTTCTCCTATAAATTCCCCAATCGTATAAATATTACTGTCTATACCAAAATCTTCCATAAGTTTTACTTTTTCACTTAATGTCATAACAAGTATAAGAGTATCCTGTGTTATATCTTCTTTTGATAATTGTATTGAATGTTCATGGTTGCTTACTTCCATATCATGGCTGCTAAGTATCACATTTACTTTTGGGCTTATAGGCTCTGAAAAAAGGACAACAATCCCACGTGAAACAGCCTTTGGAAGCCATGCAGGTGCTATTTCTTTATAGACAGCTTCCGCTATAGGGCTGCAAAAAGTATTAGCTGTACATACAAAAATTACTTTATCATAACTTTTCATGTCCTCCTCCTTTCTTTTATGTTCCAGCTGGCATTATTATACCTGTATTATGTGGCCGGCTGCTGCTTTAAGCATCCTGTTCATCACTGCCCCGCCCAGGATACCAGCACCAAAACTCTCTGAGTAAATATACTGTACTTCCATGTAGTCCATCTCCCTCAATATATTATATAAACTGGCAGCAATAGAATTTTCACTTTTTCTTGTCCCTATGCTTTTTATAATATTACATTTATACTTGTCTTTTGTTTCATCGGTAGCTATTACAGCTGTCTTATACCCTTCAGTATCTTTTTCACTTACAAGGCTGTTAATCTTACGGGCAACCCTGTCTGGACTTCCCTCAACTATTAAAAGCTGTCCCTTTGGTGCATAATGGCGGTATTTCATGCCTGGAGCCTTTGCTACTATGTCTTTCTGAGGCAATATGCCCTCTATTGCAGGGTCTGTGCTTACATCACAAAGAACATCCTTTAGCATGTCCTTAGTTATATACCCTGGCCGTAATATTACTGCCTTACTGCCAGATGCATCAACTATTGTAGATTCAATTCCTATGTCCGGACTCCCACCATCAATTATTATATCAATCCTGCCATCCAGGTCTTCTATAACGTGTTTTGCCTGCGTAGGGCTTGGTCTTCCAGATAAATTAGCACTTGGTGCTGCAATATAAACGCCAGACCTTTTTATAAGTTCCCTTGCAACAGCATGACATGGCATCCTTACGGCTACTGTATCCAGACCGCCAGTAGTCTGCGGCGGGACTGTTTCTTTTTTCTTAAAAACAAGCGTAAGTGGCCCCGGCCAGAATGCCTTGGCAAGTTTTAATCCATCTTCTGTAACTTCCGCTATATCATAAAGACTCTCTATACAAGCTATATGTACAATAAGTGGGTTGTCTGACGGACGCCCCTTAGCACTATATATTTTTGATGCGGCCAAAGGATTAAGTGCATCCCCGCCAAGACCATAAACTGTTTCTGTAGGAAAAGCCACAAGACCGCCATCTTTAAGTATATGGCAAGCTTCCTCAAGCTCCTCTCCCTTGAAATTATCTGGATTTATTTTTATTATGCCTGTTGTCATCCTAAGCCTCCGTTCAAGCTTGTAACCTCTGCAGAAGACTGCCCTTCACTGCTGTCTGCTGCCTTAAGATAATTTATAATTCCATTTGCAACTGTTTCCGCAACTTTCTTCTGGTAATCCCCACTTGCAAGCAGCTGTGCTTCTTGTGGGTTTGATAAAAAACCGCATTCTACAATTATTGCAACACCAGCAGAATTCTTTAATATGTAATAATCTGAATTAGGCTTTGCTACCCTTTTATTATTTTTATCAAGTCCAGCAGCCAGTTCTTTCTGCATAATCTCAGCAAATTTCTTACCTTCTTCAGAAGTAGTCTGGTAAAATACTTGTGCCCCTTTTGAACTTTCCTGTGTAAAACTGTTCTGGTGTATGCTTACTATTGCATCAGGTTTTTCACTGTTCATAAGCTCTACTCTTTTTTTCAAATCTGCTACTTTTTTGCTTCTGTCACCTTCACTATACAAACCTGTATCTGTTTCCCTTGTCATAACAACTTCACAGTCTTTTTTCTGTAACTCTTCTTTTAAATACAGCGATATTGCAAGGTTAATATCTTTCTCATATGCCCCATTCACACCTACTTTGCCAGGGTCAATTCCACCATGCCCGCTGTCTATAAGGACTTTATATTTTTTATTATTTTTCACCGATACTTCTTTAAAAACATCTTTTGCTGTAATATATGTTATTATACCCACAACAAAAAGAACACATACAGTAATAACCATTACCATTGAGCCAGACTGTTTTACCTTAGCCATTTACACTGTCCTCCAAGCATATAATATTAGAATATACAAGCCTGCAATGAAGTGGCGGGACTATAAACCAATCTCCACACCACAAGGCTTCCAAAAAATATATCCACGTTTATTATATATATGCCACTTTATACACTTAAAGAACGCATAATGTTTACAGATAAGACTTATCCACAATATTTTGCTACTGTGTCCCATACCGCAGCAGTTTCCATGCCAAGCTTCCAGAAAGCCATTCCTGCTGCACCACCATCAATAACAGCTTTCATCTTTAAATCCAATGACTTAGGGTTCTCTATCCACATTTTACATATAGAACCATTCTTCCTGTACTCCACATAGTCAAGACCTGCCTCTTCATCCCAGGTTATTTCTGCACCTGAGCCAGAAGCAAGTTCAGAAGCATATCCCATGGAACATGCCTCAGAACTAAGTTTTACACTGCCATTTTCTGTAGTTTCTGTCCATATCCTTGAATAGAATGGAAGTGCAATTATAGTCTGTTCTGCTGGTACCTGTTCAATAGTATTTTTCACTGAATCCTTTACATACCCAAGTGAGGACACAGGCCCAGCTTCTTCTGAACCCGCATAATATTCATCATATGCCATAGTAATAATATAATCTGCAACATTTGCCTGTTCTGTCCTGTTATAATATTCAGAATAACTTGCTGGCGGATAATTATCAATAGATAATATTACCCCGTTATTACGGCACATAATTCCAAGTTCCCTTATAAATTGTATAAAATCTTCCCCATTTTCCTGTCTTACATTCTCAAAATCTATATTAATTCCATCAAGGTTATACCTTATAGCTTCTGCTATAAGATTTTTGGCAAGTCTCTGCCTTCTTGTGGTTGACCTTAATACTTTGCCTATCTTCATACCAGGGTCAAAATCATCACACAATCCCCAAACCTGCAGTCCAGACGCATGTGCACGCTCAATATATGTATCATCTGCAATAGATGATATATTACCTGCATTATCTATTGTTTTAAACCATGTAGGTGCTACTACATTTACACCTTTTGTTGAAACAATCAGGTCTGACAGTGTGCTGTTAGCAGATGAATTTGTAACCTGGTGCCATACAAGGTTTACTCTTTCTGGCAGAAGGGTATGTGTATATTCCTCTTTCTGGAAATTAGTAGTCCGCATCTCCTCTTCTATACTTCCCATCCTGTCTTCTTTTACATAACCAATAATTCCATCCTCTGTCATAGCTTTATAAAAACCATTATTATCCCCATCTTCTAAAATAAGAAGCTTTGCTCCCTTTTCAAGGTCTGACAATATATCACTCTTGGTATCTGCCTCATAACGTAGCTGCGTTTCTTTCTTTACAGAAGAATACTTTTCTTTCACACCATATTTATAATTTATAACTACCCTGTCAGGATTGTCAAACTTTTTATAATCAACTGCTGTATATTGTTTAATATAATCGGCTGCAACATAAACAATATCATCTTTAACTTTAACAATTTTATAATCCTTGGTTTCCCTTCTTTTATTGACAAGTGATATATTACTGTTAATTTCTGCTGTTATAATTGCAGAAGAAGTTGTATATAATAATTTATTCTCTATAGAATCCCAGTAAAATCTTGGGTTCAGTATCTCTTTTACTGTACCCATGTCAAGGTAAACCTGGCCATCTTCATATAAACCTGGTGTACTACCTGGTTCATCCTGTAAAATAAGCTGTACCTGGCCATCTTGTACATTAAAATAATCTTTAAGGTCCATGTGCTTTTTACTTGGCATATTCTTCCTTACTACTGAAATAATAGAAATTACTATAATAAGCAATACTACTACTGCAGCTGGAATAATAATTTTTTTCTTTTCCATATGTCAGCTTCCTCATCTTTTCATATAGTTATATTATGTATTATGTATAAGTATAACACTTTATATATAGATAAACAAGAAGTCTTATAAAAAAGCACAAACCAGAGGAACCTATAGCATGGTTCCCCCTGGTCTGCTTACAGCTTACAACTATACAGACCAGACGGCATTTTAACCTTTCCTGGACTGATGTAATATAATTAATTAATAAATATTTCAGACACTTATGATACGTTCAAAGTCTATCTGGACTATTCTGCCATGCTCATCACCTGTATAACTTTTCATGTAATAATTATTTTCCATTACTTGTTTAAGTTTATCCACGTTGTCAAGCGAATAATGTATGCCATCAACCCTGACTTCAACACCACTATTTTCTGCCTCCTCAATTTCGGATACAAGCCACGAGTACATGGTGTCCTTTAGTTCTTTTGTTTTAACATCCAATTTTACCTTCCTCCCATAAAATGACAGCTATGCATTATTGTGATACGCTGCTGTAATTTCCTAAATACTTTATAATACATAGAGTTCCGGATTCCTGTTATATATGGTATAAGTAAAATATGCCTGTATAATATATCATGTGCCCGCCATTCCTCCTTTCCTGTGGAATCCGTTTTCTCTGCTAAGTATTATATTATATGGTGTTTTTTTTAACTATGGTATTTCTTACAATATTACCCTTAATTTTTTGTTGTAAAAACATATCAGCCAAAACAAAAAATCACATTTAAATCACATTTGAAATTAATTAACAATAAATTTGAAAAAACTCCTAGTATTTCTTATCACAATTTACAAACCATATTTACTATAAGAAAGTTATCTTTTATAATTGACTTATAAAGTGGTTTAAATTATAATTTGATTAAGTATATATGTATTTTTTTGACGATAATTGTCAATTTGACAGAAAGGAAGTGAGCCCATGCGGATAGAGAAAATCAGTGATAAACAAATCCGTTGTACTTTAAATAAAAAAGACCTGTCTGACCGTGAACTCCGTATTAGTGAGCTTGCATATGGCACTGACAAGGCAAAAGCCCTTTTCCGTGACATGATGCAGCAGGCTTCCTACGAATTTGGATTTGAAACAGAGGACATTCCTTTAATGATAGAAGCAATACCTATGTATCCTGATACCCTTGTATTATTAATTACAAAGGTAGAAGACCCAGATGAACTTGACACACGCTTCTCCAATTTTTCAGATGACCCTGATGATATGTTATATGAAGACAATGAATACGCATTTGATATTGAAGACAATATAGTTTCTGATGTTATTGATGGTTATATAGAAGATGACGGGGATACTATTTCATTTACACCTGATATACAAAGCGAAACAGAACAAGAGGCTGATTTTATTTCGCTTCCAGAAGCTCTTGGGCTTGAACCAAGACCAAAAACAACTGGCACAAAAATAACTACAGATGTTATTAAAGTTTATTCTTTTAGTACATTAGAGAACTTATCTGCATTAGCCTGCAGCATTGATAACATATATAATGGTATTAATACTGTTTATAAAGATAATATTAATGGATGTTTCTACCTTATATTGCACAAGTCAGGCCATTCTCCAGAAGAATTTAATAAAATATGCAATATTATAGGTGAATATGGCACACCTTTAAGAAATACTTATGCAAGTGGTTCTTATTTTGAAGAACATTTTGAACCTCTTATAAAAGAAAAAGCATTGCAGACTCTTGCAGAAATCTAACAATATCAATTACTGTTTACAATGATTAAAAAAGCAGCAGGACTTATATAAGCTCTGCTGCTTTTTAACCTCATTAATCTTGCCACATTATATTATTTATTTGCTAAATACTCATTAACAGTTTCTACAAGCTTGCCAGCCTCAAGACCATGTACTACAGCAGCTTCTGCAAGGCTTTCTCCCTGTGAAGCAGGACATCCTATGCAATGCATTCCTGAAGCCATAAGAATAGGCCCGATACCTGGGTCTAATTTAAGCATATCTGCAATAACCATATCTTCTGATACTCTCTCTGTCATAATTCCCCATTTCTGCGTTGTATATATATTTATAAATAATTACAACGGACAACGCACTTCATGTAATTATCTTTATTAATTATTTCCTTTGGCTGTTTTGTTATACATTAACTTAAAATAAAAGCTGCCGTCTTATGGCAGGAAAACCCTTATCCATCAAGCCGGCAGCTCTATGTCTGGTTAACGTATTAATTACGCCTCAGAAATTGCACCTGAAGGGCATGTTCCTGCACAAGCACCACAGCTGATGCATGTATCAGCGTCAATTACATAATGTGCATCTCCCTCTGAAATAGCTCCTACTGGGCATCCTCCTGCACAAGCACCACAGCTTACGCAGTCATCACTAATTACATATGCCATTTTAAAGTCCCTCCTTTTATGTTTGTTTTTTGATTATACTACAAATTAAAAAATTTTACAAGGATATGCGTATATTTTTTTTAACTGTTAATGTATGCTCTGTTGCAAGTAACAACAGCGTTCCAGGCATCTGATGCACACATTTTACAGAATTTTTACAAAATAGTACCATAAAATCCATTTTTATTCCAAAAACTTTATAAGAAATCCCTGTCCTGGAAATCAATTAAAAATCTACTTCTGTGTCATAATAGCAGCATTTAAGCAGCTTTTCCATCTCTTCCTGTGAAGGCTGGCGTGGATTTGAACCTGTACATGCATCTAAAAGCGCATTAGCAGCTATGCCAGGAAGCTTTTCAAGGAACTCATCCTCTGGCACAATACCTGTATCTGCTGGAACTCCTCCTTCTCCATAATTCTTTATGCAGTGAGGTATGTTAAGGTCATCATTCATCTTACGCAGATAATTAATAAGTATATCAACCTTTTCATCATCGGAACTTCCGCCAAGTCCCATATAATCTACTATTTCACCATAGCGCTTCTTTGCTGTTTCATCCTTGCTGTTAAATTTAATAACTTTAGGAAGATACATTGCATTAGCTGCACCATGTATAATATGTCCATTTTTAAATGCTGCACCTGTCTTATGTGCCATAGAGTGTACAATACCAAGAAGTGCATTAGAAAATGCCATTCCAGCAAGACACTGTGCATCATGCATCTTATCCCTGCTGTCCATGTCACCATTATATGACTTTACAAGGTCTGCTTCTATCATCTTAATTGCCCATATAGCAAGAGGGTCAGTATAATTACAGTTAGCAGTTGATACATATGCTTCTATTGCATGTGTCATAGCGTCCATTCCTGTATGTGCCACAAGATGTACAGGCATTGTCTCTGCAAGCTCAGAATCAACAATAGCAACATCTGGTGTAATTTCAAAATCAGCTATAGGGTACTTAATGCCCTTCTCATAATCTGTAATAATTGAAAATGCTGTAACCTCTGTAGCTGTGCCTGATGTTGAAGAAATAGCACAGAAACGTGCTTTTTTGCGGAGAGGAGGTATACCAAATACCTTGCACATATCTTCAAATGTAATATCAGGATATTCATATTTAATCCACATAGCTTTCGCAGCATCAATAGGTGAACCACCACCCATTGCTATAATCCAGTCTGGCTCAAATTTCTGCATAACCTCTGCGCCACGCATTACAGTTTCTACTGAAGGGTCTGGCTCAATCCCCTCAAATAATTCTACTTCCATTCCTGCTTCTTTCAGGTAAGAAGATGCTTTATCAAGAAAACCGTTACGCTTCATGGAACCGCCGCCAACACATATAATAGCCTTCTTGCCACTAAAACTTTTAAGGGCTTCTAAGGAACCTTTCCCATGGTACAAATCTCTTGGTAATGTAAATCTTGCCATAATTTTCCTCCTTGTTTTGTTATTATTAACAAAATTTATTTTATATTTATTTCATTTTTATTGCATATTTATATATTAACATTATGGGATTTATGCGTCAACCAGAAAATCCCTTTTTATAATTTCATCTAATATACATATTGCAACATCTTCTTTATCCATTTTACCAAGCTCTTTACAGCCATCCTTTGTTATAATTGTTACAACATTAGTACCTGTGCCAAATCCAGCACCTTCTACCTTAAGGTTATTGGCAACTATCATGTCAACATTCTTACTAAGCAGTTTCTTCTTTGAATTCTCAACCATGTTTTCTGTTTCCATTGAAAAACCACATAAAAACTGCCCCATCTGCTTGTTTTCACCCAGATATTTTAAAATATCTGTTGTACGTTTAAGCGGAATATTTAATTCACCTGTCTTCTTCTTAATCTTTTCATCTGAAACTGTTTCTGGTGTATAATCGGCCACTGCTGCTGCCTTAATAATAATATCATTATCTGCTGCCCTTTCCTGCACTTCATTAAACATTTCCTGTGCACTGGTAACATTTACCACATCTGTAAATGCAGGCGGCTTTATATTTACAGGTCCACTTATAAGAGTAACCCTGGCACCACGCTGTGCTGCCACTTTCGCAAGTGCATATCCCATGCTTCCTGTTGAATGGTTGCTTATAAACCTTACAGGGTCTATTGCCTCAACTGTCGGTCCTGCTGTAACCAGGACTTTCTTCCCTGCCATATCCTTTTTAAACCGGATTTCCTGCAGGATATAATTAAGCAGCACTTCTTCTGATGGCATCTTGCCTGCACCTGTATCTTTACATGCAAGCAGCCCTGTATCAGGTTCTATAACTTCTATACCATATTTTCTTAACTTTTGAATATTATCCTGTACCACTGGATTTTCGTACATATTTGTATTCATTGCAGGTGAAACTATTTTCCTGCAGCGGCAGGCAAGCAGTGTTGTTGTAAGCATATCATCTGCAATTCCACATGCCATCTTGCCAATTACATTGGCAGAAGCAGGTGCAACCAGTACAACATCTGCTTTCTTGGCAAGTGAAACATGCCCAACATTAAACTGGAAGTTCCTGTCAAATGTATCTATAAGACATTTATTGCCTGTTAATGTTTCAAATGTAATTGGATTAATGAATTTTGTGGCATTTTCTGTCATAAGCACATGGATATCTGCATGGAGTTTGGACAACATGCTTGCAAGGTTAGCAATCTTATACGCTGCTATACTTCCTGTCACACCTAATAATACTGTTTTACCTTTTAACATAAAATACCTTTCACTTCATCATCTCTTCTGTAAGTTTTCCATATTTCTCATAAGATGACACATTATTTATTCTATTATTTTCATCCACAAACACAACTTTTGGTTTATGCGCTTTTACCTCTTTATCTTCCATCTGGCAGTAACACATAATAATAATATGGTCTCCTGTCTGCACCTGCCTGGCAGCAGCACCATTTAAACAAATCATGCCGCTTCCTGGTTCCCCTGCGATTGTATATGTTTCAAACCTGTTGCCATTCTCAACATCAACTATCTGTACAAGCTCATATTCATATATTCCTGCTGCCTTCATAAGTTCAGGGTCAACAGTAATACTTCCGACATAATTTAATTCAGCCTGTCTCACAACAGCACGATGTATTTTACCTTTCAACATTGTAACTAACATATTCTATCTCCCTTTATAACTTAACGCTAATCTTCCAAAGCAATGAAATTATCTATAAGCCTTGTTTTTCCAATAAACACAGCAACAGCAGCAAGAACTGGCCCGTCAATATTTTTTACAGGTTCCAGGGAATCCCATTTGACAATTTCCACATAATCAATCTTTGCCATAGGTTCAGTATTTATTATTCCTGTCATTGTATCTTTAATTTTATCTGCATCCCTCTCACCTAATTCTATAAGCTTCCTGCCCTCTGAAAGTGCCTTGCTTAATACAAGTGCAGCTTTTCTCTCTTTTTCATCCAGGTAAGTGTTACGTGAACTTTTAGCAAGACCATCTTCTTCCCTTATTATAGGACATCCCTTTATCTCTATGCCATAGCTTAAATCATCAGCCATATGGCGTATAACAGCGAGCTGCTGTGCATCTTTCTGTCCAAAGTAAGCCCTGTCTGGTGTTACAATATTAAAAAGCTTCGCCACTACTGTACATACCCCACGGAAATGAACTGGCCTGCTTTTACCACAAAGCCCGCCTGTAAGTGTATTCATATCAACAAATGATGAAAAACCATTGTGGTACATCTCAGAAGCATCTGGATGAAAAACCAATGCTGCACCTGCCTCTTCGCAAATAGCAGCATCCCTGTCCATGTCACGTGGATAACTTTCCAGGTCTTCTGCTGGTCCAAACTGCATTGGGTTCACAAACACGCTTACAACAACCTTGTCATTTTCAGAAACTGCACGTGTTATAAGGCTTTTATGTCCTTCATGCAAATATCCCATAGTTGGCACAAGTCCTACCGAAAGCCCCTGTTTTCTCCATCCGCTAACCTGTTCCCTTATTTCTTTAACAGTTACTGCAATATTCATATCTGCTCCATTCTGTACGTACTTAACCGCACCTTTATTAATCTAAAAAACTCCAGCCAATTAACAAGACAGGCAAATTATCTAAATTAATTATGCCAGTTCCTAATATAATTTACCAAGTACATCATCATCTATTTTAAATGTATGCTCTTCTGCAGGGTATGTCCCTTCTGATACTTCTTTTATATAATCTGCAAATGCACTTTTCATAACTGTGCCTGCATCTGCGAATTTCTTTGCAAACTTTGGTATATAATCAGAAAACATTCCAAGCATATCCTGGTACACAAGCACCTGCCCGTCACAGCCGTTTCCAGCTCCTATTCCTATAGTTGGTATAGCAAGTTTTTCTGTAATTAATGTAGCAAGCTTTGCAGGAATACATTCAAGCACAACTGCAAATGCACCTGCTTCCTGGACTGCCATGGCATCTTCAATAATTTTTCTTGCTGTCTCCTCACTCTTTCCTTGCACCCTGTTCCCGCCAAATGCATTAATTGACTGTGGTGTAAGGCCAAGATGTGCCATAACAGGTATTCCTGCGCTTGTAATTGCTTTAATCTGCGGACATACAGATTTGCCTCCCTCAAGCTTTACAGCGCCTGCACGTCCCTCTTTCATAAGCCTGCCAGCATTGACAAGGGCATCATATTCATTTGTCTGGTATGACATAAATGGCATATCTATTACTACCATTGTTTTGCTTGTTCCCCTGGCAACAGCAGCACCATGGTGTATCATATCCTCCATCGTTACTGATACTGTATCTTCATAACCAAGTATCGTATTGCCAAGTGAATCACCCACAAGAATTGCATCAATTCCAGCCTCATCCATAAGCTTTGCTGTAGAATAGTCATACGCTGTCAGCATTGAAATCTTCCTGCCTTCTTCTTTTGCCATCTGGAATGTCCTTACTGTATTCTTCATTTTCCCCTCATTTCTGCGCTGGTTTAATAATATAATTGTGCTATACAGCGCAAAGCACAAAACCATATTTAACTAAGCACGTCCTTAAGCCCTGCATAATCTGTTCCTGTATTCTTCTCTTCTGCAATGGAAACAAGTACTTTGCCAATATCCTTATATATCTTGCATATATCTTTATCTCCTAAAACATCAAGATGTCCTTGTACAGTAGATATATCATTCCGTTCTATTGGTCCTGTAAGTGCATCAACTGTCCCTCTTTCCAGTACAGAATTTATATTGCCTGTTACTACAGATGAAACAAGCCCTAAAGCATCTCTTTCCTCAAAACCGCATTCTTTAAGAAGCCTCACTGCTATATGCAGCATACCTGTAACATAGTTGCTTGCAAATACTGCTGCTGCATGGTATTTTGCTTTGTCACATGGATTAATTGTAAATACTTTGTGATGCAGCTCTTCTCCAAAAATCTCTTTCATCTTATGCACAGCAAAATCCTGTCCTTCGATAGACAGACATGCTTCATTAAATTGTAAATATGATGTATATTTATTGCTGGATGCATACATAGGATGGACTGAACAACAGGATGCACCTGTTCTTTCAATCCCAGAAAAAATACCAGATGATAATGAACCACTAAAATGACAGATAATTTTATCTTTTAAATTATAATGTCTTATACACTCCCATACTTCACTAATTGCCCTGTCTGGAGTAGTGATAAATACCGTATCACAACTATCAATAAGTGCTTCTAAACTATAAAAAGCCTTGGACTGTGTAAAAGCCGCTGCATCGTCAGCGCTTTGCCTTGTCCTGCTATAATAACCAGCAATGGCAGTGTGCCCGCTAAGATATTTCCCAATGGTACACCCTGTCCTGCCAGCTCCAATAAAACCAATAACCAATTAACCACCTCTTTGCTAATAATACCATAATGGTGGTTTTCTATCATCTGATGCAGTTCCGCCTGCGGATACCACTCAGCAACTATGTTAGATAATATCACAAGAGGGCAGATTTGTACAGTTTTTTTTCATATAGAAACCATTATACAAAATATTTTTAAGCCCTTTTTATATAACCACAACCTTGTTCTTGCCCGTCTTTTTAGCCTTGTACAAAGCTGTGTCTACACGTGTACACAAAGTATCAAGGCTGTCTTCTTCTCTTGCCTGTGTCACACCAATACTTATTGTCTGAGGCCTTATTTCTGGAAAGTTTGTATTTGCAAAACACTGGCGTATAAGGTCGGCAATAAGTGCAGCAGCTGAAATATCTGTATTATTAAGAAGCAGCATAAACTCTTCCCCACCCCATCTTCCAGCGGAAAACTTATCTGCATATCCAGCCTGTTCATTGTGAAGCAGGTTAGCCAATGCAATAATTACAGAGTCCCCTTCCTGGTGGCCATATGTATCATTTACCTGTTTAAAATTATCTATATCAAACATAGCTATAGAGAACTTCTCACTTTTAATATGTGAAAGCTTATTCTCAATCTGTGTCTGGATTTCTTTACGGTTATAAAGTCCCGTTAAACCATCAATTATCGCTGCTGTCTTAAGCTTGTCATTCGCATATTCAAGTTTTTTATTAATTTCTTCTAACTCTAATGATGTAACACTTATAAATGTGGCAAGACGTGATACTAAAGGTATTCTTGACAATTCTTTTTCACCTGTCTGGATAAATGGTAATGTTTTGCTGTCTTTATTACCTTCTCTCATACCTGCTATAACAAGAGTTACATTATGTTGGTTTAAATTACCCTTTGTACGCAGAAATTCACCATGGGAAAAAAAGCCTGATGAAGGTGATATATCTTTAAATGGATATATCTCATATGTAGGCTCTTTAGAAGTCCAGAAAGTACGTCTAGCTGCACATGAAAAAATATGTAATAAATCAGGCTGGAAATTATAAATCTTTTTACTGTCTTCTTTTATGCTTTCAATAATTGTCCCTGGGTCACCATATGATATACGTACAACAGAGCCAATATCCATATCAGATGTCATTGTAATAGACCCATCAGCATTGCTTGCTACAGGAGTACGCAGTATAGTTGTATCATTGTGCTCATAAAATAATGGAAATTCCAGAGTATTATAAAAGAAATTCTCGTCATTTTTTATATTAAGGTATTTATGGTAAACATCATATGCACGTATGCCATCAAGTTCTTGTAAAATGCAGCCATCTGATTTTGTAACATGGAACTTCCTTCCAAGCGGCTTCCATCCAGTTACATTTATGGAATCAACATAAAAATCATCACCACCATAGAATATAATAACTATAGACCTTCCAGAATATTCCCCTCCTTTAGAAAATACGCATGATAAATCACTTGTTATATCATCACTGCATGCAACACCTCCAAAAATCTGTATATCCTGTCTGATATCTTTCAAGCCGTCACAAAAACGCGTAGATGAATTTTCAGGAATTGTACAAAATATCTCTATCGCTTTTACCCAGGACCAAGTCCTTGTTTCTTCTACAATACTGGCAGTTATATTATCTATGGAATCTTTGGTTAAATCATACTGGCTAATACTGAACTGTGTTGACTCAAATTCAAAAACTGTACATACTACTGTTATAACTGACGAAAGCTGGCAGTCAATTATATTTCCACTTGTAGAACATCCCATATACAATGTCCCAGGAAATATCCGTTTTATAACACTACACACTGCATCTAGTGTATCTGTTTCTAATACCTCAGAATAAACCTGGAACATCATTTTAAATATATTATTAGAATTACACCAAGTTTTAAATTCTTCAAGCTTATTATTAAATATTTCTGCATCAGTATATTCAAACTTAAATTGTTTCATAAATCAGCCTCCATGCTGCGGCTTGTTTTTAGAATATCTAATAGCAAAACCTGTGCGCAGTCCAGGCTTTTTAGCTAAATCTATCTATGGAATAAATAACATAACCCAATTTTATATTATAACTTTTAAAAGCTGTATTTGCAACTAATTTTTTTTGGGTTTCCCATTTTTTAGTACACAATTTATGTGGCTCTGGCAATTCCAAAATTTTACCTCAGGCAGCCGCTTCCGCTTGGATGGGATGCGCAGTGGTGCATAAAGCCCCAAATGCTTAATAGAAACAAAAGTTTCTATTAAGCATTGAGAACAGGGCTTAAGCACCAGCGCCCCCAAACAGCTGCCTTTTGGTAAAACATTTGGAACTTGCCAGAGCAATATAGTCTTTGTGTAATTTAAAAAATGGGAAAACCAAAAAAACAGATAATCTTTACTTTTTTAAATTTTCTGTTAAAATCTTAGATAGTAATTTTTTAAGAGGGAGAAAAAATGAAAAAATATATTAGTATATTAAATGTAACTGCATGTGCAGCAGTTGTCCTTATACATACCGATGAAGCTTTTTGGACTTTTAGTTATGCGCCTTACTGGCTTTTTGCCAATTTCTTGCATTGTTTATTACTTTTTTGTGTTCCTGTTTTCTTTATGATATCTGGATGCAATCTGGTTAATTATAGAAACAAATACAGCACAAAAGAATTTGCAAAAAAAAGATTTACTAAAACATTTATACCTTTTATAGGATGGTCTTTTATTTCTTTAATTGCTACAGCTATAATAAAAACTGATAACTCATATGAACTATCAGTTTCTTCTGTTATATCTGGAATATTTAATTGTAAATATATTAATATTTACTGGTTTTTTATTGCATTATTTTCTGTATACTTATGTATTCCGGTTATATCATTAATTCCAGAAAACAAACGCCAAAAAGTTTTTCTATATATGTTAAGTATGTGGCTCTTGTTTAATATCCTTTTGCCTGGTATCACTAAATACACATTTATAGAATGGAATAGCAATATGAAATTTCCAATGGTAACAGATTATATGTTTTATATAATTGCAGGCTATTATATTGATAATTACACTATTAAAAGGCATTACCGTTACATAATCTATATATTGGGCACTGCAGGACTTGCCGCTAATATTATATTAACCTATAGTTATTCATATAAATCTGCTGCTGTTTCTGCACCAGTTGGTGATTATTTATCTGTAACAACTTTAATTTATTCTATTGCAATATTTACAGCATTTAAATATATGCCAGAAAAAGCAACAAGTTTATTATATAAATTATGTACACCTGTAAACAACCTTACTTTTGGTATATATCTATCACATATTTATTTCTGGATACTTATTAAACACAGTGGCTTTTTTAATATTTTTAACCCTGTTGTAATAATTGCTGGTGCAATAGTTACATTTATTGCCGCAATAATTTTAACTGTTATTATGAAAAAGATACCTTATATTAAAATTCTTGTACCATAATTACTATTGGAACATCATTATATGTAAATTATATTACTCTTGCGTTACATTTTACCAGCATATAGATATCGCTAAAAATTATTTTACAATATGTTTACACTTTATTCACAGCTTACACATTTGTAATTCACAAACTCCCAATATAATATACTTATCAAATGGAACAAAAACATTTGATAAGTGCTTAAATTTTTTCATACCTTCTCCTTTAAGAAACGCTTCTCCAGGCGTTTCTTTTTTGTTATAATAAATTCTAAATAAAATAACCAGCTATCACATATTAAATATGGAATAACTGGTTATTTATATCTTTGCCAGAAACTTTATGGCACCTGGGATTAATCAGTTGTATAAGGCATAATTGCTATATGGCGTGCACGTTTAACAGCAACTGTTAATGCTCTCTGGTGCTTTGCACAATTTCCTGTAATCCTTCTAGGAAGAATTTTGCCTCTTTCTGATACATATCTTTTTAATTTATTTACATCTTTATAATCAATTACATCATGCTCTTTATCCGCACAGAAAGCACATACTTTCTTCCTTCTGCGGGCAGGCCTTCTTCTTGCGCCTTCTTTGTCGCCCTTATTGTAAGCCATGTCATAACCTCCTTAAATTATTACTGGTAATTAACACTTAAATGGTAATTCCTCTTCTATTGCATCAGGAATATTCATAAAACCATCACCTGCTGCCTGTGAAGGCTCAGGCCTTGATGGCGCTGCTGCCTGCTGGTATCCGCCTGCTGGCATTGCGGCAGCAGATGCTGCCTTGCTTTCAACAAATTCCTGTTCTTCTACAACAACATCTGTTGTATATACTTTCTGGCCGTCCTTGTTAGTATAACTGCCTGTCTGTATACGGCCTGTCACTGCAATCTTTATACCCTGGTGAAAATAGTTTTGTGCAAATTCTGCACCTTTGCCAAATACAACACAGTTTATAAAATCTGCGGTCTGGTCATCACCTTGGCGTTTAAACCTGCGGTCTACAGCAAGCGTATATCTTGCTACCGCTGTCTGGGTTTCCCCTGAAGAGTAACGTATATCAGGGTCACGTGTCAGACGTCCTACTAAAATAACTTTATTCATAAAGGAAACACCTTCCTCTCTTATGCTTCCTGTCTGACGCATAAATATCTGAGAACATTATCCATAATGCGTACAACCTGTTCAATTTTGCCTGGAACTTCTGGCTCTGCATCAAACTGGATAAAATAGTAAAAGCCCTCTTTCATATGCTGGATTTCATAAGCAAGCCTTTTCTTGCCCCATTCCTCAACATTTGTAATACTGCCGCCGGCCTTTGTTACATAGTCCTTTGCCTTCTCGACAGTTGCCGCTCTTACTTCATCTTCAATTTTAGCATCGACAACTAACGCTAATTCATATTTGTTCATAGCTGTCTGTACCTCCTTCTGGTCTCTGGCTCCTCCCATGGCTTCAGTTCTGTGTGACACCAGAACCCGTGTGT
>Ga0137308_101229_pt1 | contig 27633 bp, 21 predicted proteins | sample Inofrocosms_June_FD_97181 | JGI IMG/M metagenome (GOLD analysis project Ga0137308, IMG submission 97181) | Mouse cecal microbial communities from Vienna, Austria - N-Acetylneuraminic and N-Acetylglucosamine D2O microcosms_June | ecosystem: Host-associated > Mammals > Digestive system > Large...
CTTATCCGGTTCAGCCGACGCAAGCCCCAGTGTCTCGAATTCTGTCTCCCCGCAGATCCGAAATTGCCCCGTCAATTGACTCTCTTTTAATATTGTACTCAGCCGCATATATTTTCTCCTGACCCGTTACCGAATTCTCCGGACATATCCGTACTTGCAAAATCTTTTAAAGGGAGCCTGACAGGCTGTCCCGTTTTCTGGCTCTTGTAGACTGCCAAAACAAGCTCCAACGCATTCCTGCCCGCCTGAGCGTCCACATAAGGCTTCCTGTCCTGTTCAATAGCTTCCATCATATCTGCGAAAAGGCTGGTATGACCGTTTCCATATACGTTGCTGGTGGCTTCCTGAAGCCCTTTCTTCGTAATATCCGCATCCGTCTCGTCGGCGAAATCCCATATATCAATATTATTGGTGGACTTTCCGCCGATCTTAACCGTACCTTTCTCGCCGAAAACGTACAGCGTCTCCTCCAGATTATGCGGGTACACATTTGTGGTGCCTTCAATGGTGGCAATGACCCCGTTCTTAAACTTGACCACGGCCATTCCGATATCTTCCGCCTCCAGATAGTGATGGAACTGCTGTCTGGTCTGGCCGTACACCTCCTCCACATCATCACCGAAGGTCCAGCGGAGCAGATCAATACCGTGGATGCACTGGTTCATCAGCGCTCCCCCGTCCTGTGCCCACGTCCCCCTCCAAGGCGCCTGCCGGTAATATTCCGGATTGCGGTTCCAGCGTACATGAATGGATCCGTGGGACAGCTTTCCGAATCTGCCCGACTCTAAAGCATCCCGCATTTCCTGCACGGCAATGTTAAAGCGGTTCTGATGGCACGCGGATACCTTCACATGCTTCTCTTCGGATAATGCAATGATCTTATCCGCATCCGCAAGGGACATTGCCATGGGCTTTTCTATAATGACATGAATCCCCTTCTCTATGCAGTATAGTGCAATTGCCGCATGAAGGCCGCTCTCCGTGGCAATGCTGACGAAGTCAAGCTTGTTTTCATCAATCATCCGCTTATAATCCGTATATCGCTTTATACTGCCGTCCTTCTCCAGCCCGTGCTTGGCCAGAACATCTTCCATATGCCCCTCAATCACATCACAAACCGCCGCGATTTCCAGCTTATTATTCACTGCCGCTTTGATGTGGTTCGTAGAAATTCTGCCGCAGCCGATTAACGCATATTTCATGAGAATACTCCTTATAAGATTTCAATATTTTGTCTGTTCTTTAAATTTTTAGTGACATTTTTTGTATCAAAGATTGCTTTTGCATTCTGCTGTACCATCTCATAATCCACATTTGTGTGGGCGGCGGTAATCATCACCAAATCATAGGAGGATACGATTTCCGGAGTAAGTTCCGTCAAGCCCTTTACCCTATGTCCGTTCTCAGAATATTCCGCAATCCACGGGTCATAGTATTCCACATGGGCGCCCACCTTACACAGCTCGTCGATGACATGGATGGCCGGGCTCTCGCGGTAATCATCAATATCCTGCTTATATGCCACACCCAGCACCAAAACCTTTGCACCGTTGATAGCTTTCTTATGTCTGTTCAAAATATGTATCGCCCGTTCCACACAGTATGCCGGCTGTCCGTCATTAATCACCATACTGTTCTCGATCAATGTGGTATGGAACCCGAATTCCCGGGCTTTCCATGTGAGGTAATAGGGATCGAGGGGAATGCAGTGCCCCCCAAGGCCGGGTCCGGGATAAAACGCCTGAAATCCGTATGGTTTCGTCTTAGCGGCATCTATCACCTCCCAGATGGATATTCCCATCTCATGGCACAGTCTGCCCAGTTCATTCACAAGGCCGATATTAATATTGCGGTAAGTGTTTTCAAGGATCTTTTCCATTTCCGCAACGGCCGGGCTGGATACGGTATAAATTTCACCCTCCAGCACCTCGGAATACATTGCGGAAATCACTTCCGCCGCATCCCGTCCCACAGCGCCTACCACCTTTGGGGTGTTTTTCGTCTTATAGATCAAATTACCGGGATCCACACGCTCCGGCGAAAACCCTAAATAAAAATCCTCCCCGCATTTCAGTCCCGATCCCTTCTCCAGAATCGGCTTCACAAGCTCTTCCGTTGTGCCGGGATATGTAGTTGACTCCAGTACCACCATTGTCTCCTTGGACAAATATTTCGCAATGGCCTCCGCGGAAGATTTCACGTAACTGATATCCGGCTCTTGATGCTTGTCCAAAGGCGTGGGCACGCAGATGGCAATGAAGTCCACGTCTTTTACAAAGGAAAAATCCGTGGTCGCGGACAGCATTCCTGCTTTTACCAGATCCGCCAAATCATGGTCAACCACATCACCGATATAATTGTGTCCTTGGTTTACCATTTCGATCTTTTCTTTCTGGACGTCAAAACCAATGGTCCGAAATCCCGCTTTTGCCTTCTCCACTGCAAGGGGCAGGCCTACATAACCCAGCCCTACGACTCCCACACGCATACTTTTGTCTCTGATTTTCTTTAACATAATTTCTTTCATTTCTTATCCCTCTTCTCTGTTTTATCATCTATAAACCTATTCTTTTCTATCAAGAACACAATTGCCATAAGCCCTACCTTGCATACATTGGATAAGAGCACCCCTATGCAGAATCCTTTTAAACCTTGGCTCTCCAAGAACAACAGTGACAGCGCCACATAGGCCAGAACGCTCAGGCCGTTGATTACAATCTGCCATTTAATATCGCAGAATTTCAGCAATACCGGAGCCATCAGCGTACTCAAACCCATTACAATGCCCGTCATGTTCATAATATAGATATAATTCATCACTTCCGCTTCCAGCTGCGGATATAAAATGTGGATAATGGGTCCGGCCAGAATATTGGAGGCAAAATATCCGAATATGCTGATGACCACCACTCCCACGGCTATCTTCCGGCAATCCTGTTTCCTTACTTTTTCAACCTTTGACAGATGGCTCAATATCACGCCGTTGATAGGGTTCAATACCATTGAAATGATTTTACCTACCAGAGAGGAGGCATAATAAATGGATACGCTGGTTCCCCCCAAAATCGGATACAGCAGGAGCTTATCAATATACTGTAAGCTTTTTGCCAATATTGTACAGATACAAAGGATAATAATCTTGGAACTGACCTTTCCCCAGTTCACCGTCCTCTTTACATTCTCCCGTGGTACGTCCTTGCGGAGGTGAATATATACAATGCTGAATGCCAAGCCCGTTATATAAATCAGCTGCCAATAGCCTGTGGCTATAAAGAGGAGTGTTCCCAGCCCATAGCCCAAACCAAGCAGAATATTATTGACCAGAACCTTCTTATAGTCGAGATTAATCCAAAAGTATACAATACAATATTCCTGATACAGCGTAAGCACGGCAATTACCACGGTAAAGGTAAAATCAAGCACACCGAAATTACCGCCGCTGTAGTATAAATAGCCGCCAATGACAGCCGCCGCGTTACAGATACTGAGCAGGATCAGCCATATCCCGAAATCTCCATAGGGCTTATCCTTATAGCTGCCGTCTTCCAGAAGCCGGGTATTATTTACCACATTTCCCATGCTGGAGGATATCATGGAAATAAATGCCACCAAGGTAAGCAGCAGCCCGTATCTGTCCGTATTCATCTTCACCGCAATCAACGGCAAAATAATCAGCTGCAGCAGGACAATTGGGATTGCCATGGCAATGGTATTTAAAATCACATCAAAAATTGCTTTCTTTTTCACACTAACTCCCATATGCCCGCTTTGCGGGCACTCAAATCAAGATTGTGAAGTGTCCTTCTCCGCGGAGCAGCCTATGCTGTCTCCACATCAAATAACCTCATAAAAATTTCTACGGAAAGGAAATTTTGGATTACGGTATGTGCGGGACATTTCTTAAATAACGTTTTGATTTCCTTTAAGTTAAAATATTTGCCGCTCCTCGCATTTTGTATTAAATCATCCATATATGCTTCCGGGATCTTCTCCGCCCACCGTTCTACGGGTGACGAGAATCCCACCTTATCCTTACGCCAGGTAATTTCATCCGGCATTTTTCCGTCCATAATCTGGCGCAGAATGCTTTTCGTATATCCGTTATGGATTTTTTTGCCGGACGGAATTCTGCATGCCTGTTCCACATATTCATAGTCGATAAAGGGAACCCTGCTCTCTATGGAATGCTTCATATATAACCGGTCGTCGAACCGCAGGATATGCGTCAGCTGTGTGTTGTGCAATTCCGTATACAGCATCTTGTCCAGTGTTTTCGGAAAGAGTAATTGATTGATCTGTTTTGCGGAAAGGTTCTTTTTTACAACGGGCGTATAATATTTTGCCGCCATACTGCTCTTTCTTCCGTTCCTTACCATAGGGAAACAGAAATAGGCAAAGTGCATACACAGCTCCCGGAAAGTCAGCCTTGAGTTCTTGACCGCCAGCTTGTATTCCTTGAGGAACCTGCCGAACTTCAGCTTCTTCAACAGTTCTTTAAAGTAGAACGCATAATACCTCTCATAGCCGAACATGGTCTCGTCCGACCCCTGACCGTTTAATATAACCCTTATTTTCTTCTCTTCCACAGCCCTCAGCACTTCATCCACACCGAAGAAGCTAAAGTATGTGATGCCCTCTAAATGCCATACCAACTCTTCGAAATGTTTTTCCACGGAACCCGACGGACGGGGATAAACCAAATTTTCCGAGCATCCGTTGTACCGGTTCACCAGCTGCGCATATCTCGTTTCGTCATGCTCGCCTGCATTCTCATAACAAGCGGTAAAGGTCTGGAAATCCGCGGCGTTTTCCCCTCTCTCCTTTAATTGCCCGCATGCCTTCGTGACAAGAATGGAACTGTCCAACCCGCCGGACAGCAGCGCGCCTAAAGGCGCGTCGCTTCTCAAACGGTATTTGATGCTGCGGTCTATTTCCTTTTCAATCATAGCCGGTTCCCATTCCGTATCCTGCTCTTCCGTCATGACTACATCCCAATATCGGTAAACATTTACATCGGTAATCTTCTGCTCCTGTACATTTATTCGGGCGGAGAGATTATAGCCCGGAAGCAGCGCCATAATCCCATTAATCAGAGTCCGGTCGTTATAGTCCGTCAGGTTATATATCAGATTGGCCGCCAGCACTTCTTCGTTTATGACTCTGGGCACATCTGCGCATTGGACGATTTCCTTGATTTCCGAGCCGAATATAAATTTGTCTTCCGTCAGGAAATAGTGAAAAGGTTTTGCTCCCAAACGGTCTCTGGAGCAGAAGATCTTGTGATTCCTGGCGTCCCAAATGGCAAAAGACCACATCCCGTTAAAGTGAGTAACACATTGCTCTCCCCACTCCAGATAGGAAGCCACAACCACCTCCGTATCCGCCCCGGTGTGGAAATCATATCCCCTCTCCTTCAGCTCCGAGCGAATCTCCGGAAAGTTATAGACTTCCCCGTTATAGGTAAGCCAGATTTTCCCTGTCTTGTCGGACAGCGGCTGATGGCCTGCCTCGGACAGGTCAAAGATGCTCAGGCGGCGGTGGCCGAACCCTATTACATATTCATCCTGAAGATCCTCTATCATGGGAAAAAGATTCTTCCCCTTTATCGCAGCACAGGTATCGTTTCCTATGGCTCCCTGTGTGCGCAGGTTCCTGTCCAGCAAGATATATCCCTCATCATCAGGACCTCTGTGTGATATCACTTTTGTCATGCTTTCCAGCTCGCCCGTCCGAATACCTTTTTTTAAATCCACAATGCCCGCAATACCGCACATACTACCTTTCTCCCATTCTATACATCTCTTCCGCCTGCCTCTTATAGTCGAAAAGCCTCAGCGCATCCGCAAATGCAATTCCTCTTTTCTTTTCCAGCTCCTCCGGATGCTCTGCCAGATCTTTGATGCCTTTCTCGATATCTTCCACATCCCTCACATAATATCCGCCGTTCTCGCTGAATATTTTCACATAGGAGCTATGGGGGAAAACCATATACGTACATCTGTTACAAAGTGCATTGTGTATCGTATTAGATTTACTTCCCAACTGCAGATAGACATCCGATGCGCACAAAAAGCTTCGCAGCTTTTCCGCATCCAGCCACCCCAGATAAATAATGTGGTCTTTCCCCAGATAAGGCGTTACCTCTCTTTCCAAATCCTCATCCTCAAACCGGCCGGCCAAAAACAGATACATATTTTCACTCCGGGATCTTTTAAACGCCTCCAGCATTTCCGGAACCCGTTTCCTCCTTTGGAGCTTCCCTGTATGGATAAAGACAATGTTGTCATCCTTCAACTGATATTGACTGCGCACTTCCTTCCGCATGGCATCATACCGGCTGTCGGATACAATCTCCCCTCCCAGCGGCTTACACACTACCTTTTCACTGATTCCGTACATCTCTCTGACAAAATCGATACATTCCCATGCCACCCCCCAGATTTGGTCAATATAGGGATATGCCTTTCTCAGGCAATAACGGTAGAAGATTCTGTGTAAAATATTTTTGGAGATAAAGTTCCTTGCGGAATTCCCATATTCCTCATGGCTGTCGGCGATAAATGTAATCTGCGGGTTGGCTTTTTTATATTTTGCAGCCGTAATAATGTCATAGGCCGCCAGCCCGTGGAACATGATGATATCCGGTTGGAATGCTTCCATTTCCTGATACAGACCCTGATATGCCCGGATTTTCTCCATAACCTTTTTGGGGAACCATTTTTTGTATGGCAAACGCTTCACCGGTATGCCGTCCTCATTAAGGTATTCGCCCGCGTCGAAAAAGGAATCTTCATCCATCAATGTCTCCGTAGACGCAATAATCCTGACATCATGCCCGTCCCTCTTATTTTGTCTGGGCAGTTCATTCTCCTGATAACTAAAGTTATCTATATAGAAACACGATAGACACAAATGCATAATTTTCATAACCGTACAATCCTCTTCCTTTCAAACACTGCGAATTTTCATAGCAGTTCAGACAGCCTCTCCGCGAAGCCAAAATCGCATCCCTATGCGATTTTGGGAGACGTGTGGGCGCCAAAACGCATTCTTTCCGCGTTTTGTGTGCGTCCTCTCCATACACAAGCATAATTTCCTTTGATATCCATACCGGCACCGCGGCCTTATCCCGTCCGCCCCATGTCTACTCAGCAAGAGGCAGAGTCCCATCCATGGTTCCGCAGTATACACCGTACATGCAGCCTGCGATCTGCCTGTAACCGGCCTCCTCCGGGTGCACGCTCTCCACCACCGTGTCGCATAGTCCGGAGCTTTCGGGATTCACGGGGACGGCCAGTGTTTTATAATTATTTTCACTGTCATGCATGATTGCCGCCGGAATAAAATATACGGATCGGTAATCTCCCAATTCCTCCTCCAGCTCCAACATTAAATTCATAATCTTTCTGTCCTCTTCCAATTTCCATGTGCCCTGAAGAACAATATACCCATAGATATCCTGCTGATAGCCGATTCCGTCTTGGCCGGATAAGTACGGCGTATTTACTATATATATGGGAATCTCCGGATCGTCCTGCCTGACGGAATCCACGATGGTCTTGATGGCTTTGGCATTGTCCGCAGGATCCAGCTTCATACCGTTGACCCCCAGCCAGAGCTGTACCACATCCGGATCTATGTTATAAGTATCTTTATAATATTGATAATCAAATCTTCCCTCCTCCGGGTTCCAGAACGGATGAACCGTCTCCCCGTCCCGCTCATATCCTATCTCCGACAGATAACTCCCGGCGGCAAATCCGGGTCTCCCCTCATGCATACATTCCTCATATCCCCGTGTCCCCACAAAAGATATTTTGCCCGAAGATAATTCCCGCACCCTCTCGTACCAGATGCCGGTGCTGGAGAGGCTGTCTCCGATATTCAAGATCCGGATTCCTTCCGGGATATTATCCGCCACAATGTGCAGATTCACCGTCCGGTTATATACCGTCTCCATATTGTTGTCATACACATTTAATTCCAGCTCCCATACTCCGATATTCTCCTCCAGTGCGGTGAGCGAGTATTTCCGGGCCAGATTCTGCCCCAGCTCACAGTTCCATGAAACATGGTAATTATCCATATTCCCGGCCCAGATTACTTCATTATTGTATAATTCCATGCTCTGCCCCGCCGCCACATATAAATCGGAAGGAAGGTAGACCAATATTTCATCCCTTCGGCCTTCCTGAAGCCCAGCCATCTCCCTTTTCAAACTATAATTACTGAATACCAGATAGATTAGGATGGAAAGAAATACCCCCCCCATTCCGATAAAAGCATACATCTTGACTATATTACGTTTTTCCGCCTGTTTTATTTCATTATCAACCCTCGGCATAATCCACCTCAAAACAGCTTTATTCACACTTTCAAACATGCCGACGCAGTCGGCACAAACAATTTATGAATTGGTGCATTTGGGAGCTGCCAGATACGTCATGACGTACCCCAGCCACAGATAGAAATCACTGCTGCTCCATATACTTCCGCTTACCATCAAATTAATAAAACATACCGTACTCATACACATGAAAATCGCATATGTGAAATTCTCCTTTATCCTGAAAAGCATTTTTAATGCCAGAAAAGCAATCCCGGCAATGACAGCTATGCCAAGCACCCCAAGCTCACATAACAATTCCAGCAAAATATTATGGGGCGTATTATTGTATTTGCTGTAATATCCCACCGGCCCTAATCCGGTCAGCCAGTTCTCCCTAAATTCCGCCAGAGCAAGCCGGTACAATTCCCCCCGGTCCGTGACGATTTCCTTTTGTGCCGCATTCATTAACCCCTTATCATCCCTCGGCGCTTTCGGCCCGGAAGCTGCCGGAGCGCCGCCCGCTGCACTGCCGCCCGCTGCACTGCCGCCCGCCGTACCGCTGCCTTTCGGCCCGGAGGAAGGAGACGCTTCCTCATCCTGTACAAAATGATTGGATGTAACCAGCTTTCCGTCCGCCAGCCCGTCCGTGACAATATCCATTCTTCCTATGGCATAGAATCCCGGCGGAGTATAGATAAATACCCCCCCCAAGTAGATTCCCACATAGACGGCAAGCATTCCCGCCAATTGCCATACCTTCTTTTTATGGATGACATAGACAGCCATACTAATCAGCAGGAAAAACGGAACCGCTATAATGGCACCCCTCGTCCCGCTTGCAAAAATGTCAAACATATACACCAGCATAAGAACGATCCTGACGAGCTTCGCCGTTTTCGCAGTCAGCGTTTTGCTTCCGATATAGAATTCATCCTGATTGACAAAACGCAGTATGGTGCAGCACAAAAAGGGAAGCAGCGCCCATCCTACCATGAAGTAATTCATGATACCCAGATAGTTATAATTCATAAATGGATTGGTATTAGTCACCGCCATCAGGAAATATCCGCAGGCCGCCGGAAATACGACGATATTAAGCCTCTCTATCCCCTCAAAAAATTTCAATTCCCTTCCGGTGGAGGCAATATTCCCCCCTATGATCAATGCCGGGATGCAAAATACTACATAATCTCCCACGATTTTCAGCACATCTCCACGGCCCCCCGATTTTGCAAATCCCACCACCAAAAGAGCCAGAACTGCCGCTGCAGTGACTGCTATATTTCGGATCCGCACCTTCCCGGCCTTCCGGTAATAAAGGCACATCAGAACCGCCAGACAGAAATATGCCCCATATACTGAGAAAGACAAACCCTTCTGGACAATATTGTCCTCATACATTAATCCCATGGAAAACAATGCATATTTCACCACCGCAATCAATATGGGCGGCATTGCCAGCAGCCACACTTCATATTTTTCAAATATCTGCATTAACCGCCTGCCAAAATCATTTTTCATTGATATCCCTCCGTGTGCTCCATCGCACATATCAATCAATATTTTCCGTTATATGAAAGTTTATTTTTACATATTCAGACATGCCAACACTGTTGGCACAAACAATCAAACTTCATTTCTTACCTTCTCTAAAAAGTCCAGAAACACCTCCGGTTCTTTGATATGCACGGCGGCTTTCTCCAAAAGACTTTCCTCCAGCTCCCACCACTTGGATGCCAGCAGCCTTTGGATTAATTCATCGCCGAAGCGCTTCCGTATGCATTTGGCAGGATTGCCCGCCCATATCTCATACGGCGGTACATCCTTTGTCACCACACTGCCCATGCCGATGACCGCCCCGGTGCCTATTTTTACCCCTTGCTTTATCAAGACATAGTTGCCGATCCATACATCATGGCCTATCTCGGTTCTCTTTACCTCTTCCTTCTTGAACTCGCTGAATTTCTTTTTAACGCTGTCCCGCCCATGATAGAAGACCGGGGACGTGGACACCCACTGCATAGGATGGAAGGAGCCCCCGATGATCACTTTATCCGCAATGGAGCAAAAGCTCCCGATATGGCAGTTGGTTATCTCGCAGTCATATCCGCAGAAAGAGTGCTTGTCCATTTGCACCCCCACAACATTGGAACCTGCTTCCACCTTTGAGGTCTTATCAATCGTGCTGTCCTTCAGGGAACGCCCGCGTATTTTTTTAAACAGCTTTGCCCAGATATATTGAATCATTTGCCCGCTTCTCCCGCTATTACACACTTTTCATGAGTTGCTTTGCTTTTTTTCTGTAATCCCATAACATAACGCAGAACATGGACACAACACACCCCAGCACTGCCGCCGTTCCCATAGTCCTTACCGGACCAGACTGTCCGGAGGGTTCTTCATACAAAGTCTCGTATATGTTTTCATCCTCCAGACTATATTGCAGAAGCAGATCCTCCTCCAACGAAATCTCCAATCCCCGGCCGTTCAGGTCTTTTGCCACATCCTGAAGAATGACCTTCAGCTTTTCATAGTCGCCTTCTGTGATATTGGCCAAGTCAACCCTTATCATGTCCTCCGACACAACGCCCAAAGCAAATTGTTTGGAGACCTTCTCATAGTCGAAAGAATATTTAGGGGTAAAATCATTCATAAATTTGTGATTCAATATACAATCCGTATAAATCCTCAACTCTTCCGATGTACCATCCTTTACCTGATAAAAGAGGCTGCCGGAAAACCCTTCTTCAATTTCTTCATCAGCATCGCCTTCCAACGCCGACCGGTAATCTTCCTGCGCATTGGAAAACGAGCTTCTCGATATGGGATAACTGATTCCTGCAAATATTACGATCCCCAAAATCACAATGTACCATTTCCTGCATATTTCCTTTACAATATCCGCAACGCTGTATTCAACCATAATCTCTTTCCTTCCGTGAATAAATCATACATATCAGAATAATCAGCCATATTCCTCCGGTGATGCAGGCTGTCAGCAAGGAACCGTCATTCATGACAATGGCTATGTATCCGACAAAACCCAGCAATATGGTATCCGGCATATATCTGCCGTAGGAATTGATAAACGAAATAATGATTACCAAAAGAATCCCCATCAGCATCATTCCGCAAAAGCCCATCTGTGCATATGCCTCTCCCAGATATCCCGTATTAAAATCTGCCAACATGGTTCCTCCTCTATGCCAGCCGTCAATGGTATATCCCAGAGAATATTTGTATAGATTTGTCTCCCCCAAACATTTTCCGATCAGCCCGTTTGAAAACCATACCTTGGGATGCTCGGAAAAGAAATTGTAATACCGGAATTTATACAAAGCCGGTATAAACAGAGTCCTGTCCCCCAAAAGGGCATTTATTTTCAAATTTATGGAGTGTGTGCCGTAACTTTCCATTTTATAGGAGACAAGCCCAATAAACACCAGAAGATTCAACCCGAATGCTATCGCCTTCACAGGGATTTTCAATTTCCATATGATAAAGACTCCCGTAAATACCACCATCTCCAATATCAGAAACTTATAGCCCAGTATCATAAACAGGAACACCTGCATCCCCAACGCCAGAACAGCACCCACATATTTCTTTTCACTTAAGCACTTTATATATAAAAACGGGATGACAATACGTGTTACCCATGCCTCGATATATCCGAACCCTCTCGGGAACTCCAGTTTTTCACGCATTTTGTATATATATTCGAAGTCAAATGCCCGAAGCCCCTCAAAGCTGTTCCACAGAATGATTATTGCAACACAGGCGACGGCCGTTATGGCTAATGCCACCGTAAAATACTGCCTTATGTCCGCCTTGGTCTTTAATTTTACGGGTGTAATATTTTTCAGCCTTTGTACTAATATATTTTCCACAATAATCACGGCAAAGACATACCCCATATATATGCTGCTTGTCTGGTCACTGTCGAACACATACAGCGTAAGCATGGGCATTACCGTGAGGAACCACTGTATCTGAAAGAAAAATCCCAGATTTGAATTCTCTTCCTTGGGCATTCCCGCATATCCCGCTACAAGCAATACCCATGACAACACATACCGGACAAAATCAGGATTGCATCCCAGACCGCTGGAATACCATACCGGATGCATAACATTCAGATAATATAGATCCAACAGGCATTTATACAATATACAGGCACACCACATTACAAATGTGTTCTTCCCTTCCAAATACGCAACTGTCCTGTTCCAAACCGCTCCGACTTTATCCAATTGTTTCTTCAAATTACATTCCACATCATCACCAACCTTTAAATGTTACTATAAAAGTCCCAGATCCTGCCTGCGGAAACCGCGAGACGTTTCGTGCTCCCCTACACGAAATCCCGAGACAGCCTTATTTCCTATACTTTTGGGAACATTTTCTCAATCTCCTCGGCAGGGTAGGATATCAATACGGCCTTCTCCGGCCCGTAATAGACAAAAAAGCTGCCTGCTGCCGCCGCATGGGCATGTCCCTCCGTTATCACCTTTTTTATATCCTCCAAATCCTTTGCCCCACCGCAGGCAATGACGGGGATATCCACCGCTTCCGCAACACTTTGCACAAGACTGATATCATACCCTTTCATCCTGCCGTCACAGGAAATGGAATTTAGAAGGATCTCCCCCGCGCCAAGGCTCTCCGCATATTTTGCCGTTTCCACCGGACTTTTGTCCGTTACCGTAGTTCCGTCCTGAATATAACATTTGTATTTCCCCAATATGTCCCGTTTCACGTCGATGGAAGCTACTATGCTCTGTGAGCCGGCATAAGCAACAGCCTCGCGGACCAGCGTCTCTTGGTTTATCAGGGCGGTATTCATAATAACCTTCTCATATCCGGCATGAAAGATTTGTTCCACCTGCCTCATAGAAGTAATCCCGCCGCCGTAGCTGAGAGGTATAAAAGCCTCACCGGCTATTTCCTTCAGATATTCGATATCCGGAGCCTTGTTTTCCCGTGTGGCTGTGATATCCAAGATACATATCTCGTCCACCTCTTTGTTATTGAAGATACGCACGGTGTTTATGGGATCACCTAAGTACCTCGGATTTTTAAAATTAATTGTTTTTACCAGCCCATGGTTTTTCAACAGCAGGCATGGAATCACTCTCGGCCGCATTTGATTTCCCCCGTTATGGCTTAGATTCTGATAAAATTGCCCAAAAGCTTCATTCCGTACTTATGGCTCTTTTCCGGATGGAACTGAACCCCGTACACGCACCCCTGCACTACGCCGGCGGCAAACTCATAACCGTATTCACAGGTAAATAAAACATTCTCTTTCTTTTCACAGAGTGCATGATAGGAATGGACGAAATAGTACCTGTAGGTATCGTCTATCCCTTCCGTCAAGGGGTTTTCCCCCTCTGACCGGATATAATCCCAGCCCATATGCGGAATCTTCAGCTCTGAGTCCTCCCCGAACCGGAACCGGACGCTCCGGAAGGGTATCAGCCCCAGTCCCTTCTCCTGCCCTTCTTCACTGGCGCAGCCCAGAAGCTGCATCCCGAGGCAGATCCCCAGCAAGGGTTTCCCCTTCTCCACATGCCGGAAAATCGCTTGGTCAAATCCCCCGTCGCGTATTCTCCCGATGCCCACGTCAAAGGAACCCACACCCGGAAGAATCAATTTGTCCGCATTCTCCACCTCTTTTGCCTCGGAAAGGATACAGGAATCCGCCCCGGCTTTTTTCAGCATGTTTTTAATGGAAGCAATATTTCCCATCCCACAGTCTATAATCCCTATCATCTTCTCACCTGAAATTCCGCTTTTCGATTCCCAACAATGTAGCTATCTTAATAAACATCCGCAGGATTTTGAAAGAATTCTTGTAATCCCGGTAAGTTTTGTTTTCTCCGGAAATGTACTTCCTCAATTCTTCTTTGGAGATCTCCAGCTTCTTGGCGATATACTCCAAATCTTCTTCTACCTGAACGTCATCATAAGGTTTCTGCCGCAGCTCTTCCAGAGCCTCATCCCGGGTCATCTGTCCGGATAATATCAAGCTGGACAGATAACATTTCCTTTTGTCATAATTGAATTTCACGGGAAGATAATACCCTTCATAAAATCTGGTGAATACATTTTCATAATGTTTATTCTTGTATGCTTCCCAGCCAAACTCACTCTCCAGAAACTTCAAAACCTCTTCCTTGTCATAGGGAACGTAATCCAAAGGTTTCACCACTTTCATTCCCCGGATATAGCGGTAATATATTCTGTTCTTCAACATGCCGCACAAAGGCATGGTTTTCAAAGGGATGGATCCGAACTTCCTATGCACATCCTTAATAAAACGCATATCGTTAACATACGTCCACTCATAAGGCGGTTTTACCCCTTCCGTGGCATTGTTGCCCCCGGTGAAAATGTATTTGACGCCATGTTTTATAGCATAGTTATATACTCCCGCAAAGATCACATGATCCTGAGGCAGATCCTGATAGGGCACCTGCGACTTTAGGAATGCCAGCTGTAAATCCCGCATTTCCTCCCAATTTACCACCTCGGTATAGAGATCCAGCTTCAGCTTTTTGACAATCCGCTCTATGTTCTCTACCGCCACATTCAGGTTCCAGCCGGTGTCCACAGAGACCAGCAGCGGATTCAGCCCCATTTTTACTTTTACGATATAGCACAGGTAAGAACTGTCCACACCGCCGCTGAACCCGATAATGCAGTTATACTTTTTCCCTTTTGTCTCTTTTTTTATTTTTTCCGCAATCTTCAGCAGTTCTTTTTCCCCCTCTGCATCGGGATGCCAGCTGGGCAGAATCGTGTTGTAATAATTATTACAGAAATCACATTTTCCGGTCTCGTCAAAAACAATCTGCGGATCCGTGGTGTCCATAACACAGTTGGTACATATTTGATAATCTCTCGTCTTCATTTATGCTCCTTACTTCCCCAGCGCCTTCAGCAGCAGATCATGTGCGGTAAACGCGTCCCGGATCGCCTGATTCTTCTTGCCTTTCCTCAGGACATCATGGATATATATATACTCACTCTTCACACCCTTGTCCTGTTTAAGCTTCACCTTTGAAGTCCTCACACTTCCGTAGTGGTTCAGGCGGATATAATTGATCAGCTCATACACGGAGCCGTTGGCAAACACCCGCAGCTGCTCTTTGGGGTATTTCTTGGATCCCATGGAGGTGTAAATAATATTAGCAATGGCGCCGGATTCGAACCGAAGGGCAATATTGCAGTTATCCTTCTGTGTATAGGCGTCATTTTGCGCAAAGGTTACGCTTACATCAGTTAAAGGACTTCCGTCCAGATACTGTATGGTGTCGATAAAGTGGCAGGCTTCTCCGATAATTCTCCCCCCGCCTACCTTCTCGTCATGTACCCAGTGACCCTCGGGGATAAATCCTGCATTGGCAATATAATGATAAATGGCAGGAACCTTATCCGTTTTCACTTGAGATTTAATCTGTCTGACTAGAGGGGCATGTCTTCTGTTCAGCCCGCAGAACAGTTCTCCCTTGGATCCTTCGTAGGCCGCTTTTATATCGTTCAGTTCCTCACCGGACAGGCATAAGGGTTTCTCGCAATAGACATGCTTTCCATGCTGTAATGCTTCCACGATAAATTTAGCATGTGAATTATGCCCCGTAGAAATTACAATCAGCTCGATTTCCTCGTCCTCCAGCAATTTCTTGTAATCATTTGTCAGATAGCGGAAGGGAATATTATCGTTTGCCTGTGCCGCATTGATGCCCCCGGTGGTGGCCATCCCCACAAATTCATACAGATTTGTCTCTTTCATAATAGGAAGAAGAGTGGTTTTGGCAAAGTTACCCGCACCAATGATCCCTATTTTTATTTTGTCCGATGCATGGGATGAGGAACCGGTTTTATCCGTTAACGCAACGGTATCCTTGAGCTTATCCTTCCCCTCGGAATATTGAAGCAGAATCCCGATATACCTTTTCTTCTCCTTGTTTGTGGTAATCATCTCATATGCTTCTTCCGCATTCTCAAAGGGGATTACATGAGTAATCAAGTCGGATACGGACATTCTGTCCTCCGCCAGCAGCCGGATATATTCTTCCATGTTTCTGCCTTCCGTGAAACGGACATGTCCCAAAGGATAATCTACGCCCTTTTCTTCATAGTTCGGGTCATACCGGCCCGGCCCGTATGATCTGGCAATGGTGAAGGTCAACTCTTTCTGATAATAGGGTCTGCGGTCAATGTTCATCTGGGTGACGCCAATCATACAAATAACCGCCCGATCCCTTGTAATAGAAGCGGCCAGATCCATGGGTGCATTGGAGTCCGCAGCGGCAGTAATAATGACCTTATCTACGCCCCTTCCCATGGTCAGGGATTTGGTTATGTCTTCCGCATTTTCATCATTGGAATTGATAAACGCTTTGATTCTTGTCCCCTCAAGTCTTTTGTCCACCACGTCATAGGCTATCACGTTACATCCGTAGGCATTTAATATCCTTGATACAATGTGACCCAGCAGCCCCAGACCGATAACGCCTACGGTTTCCCCCGGAACTACCTTTGCCTGATGGATCCCCTCCAGCGCAATTCCGCCTAAAGCGCATAATGCCCCTTGCTTATAATCCTTCAGGGCTTCGGGTATCTTAACGATCAGATTCTGGTTTACCCTGTTGACCTCGCAGTGATATGCCTGTCCTGCCATGGCAACCAGATCGCCCTTCAATACTTTAGTAACTCCCTTCCCGCATTCCAGCACACGTCCCACTGCCGAATATCCCATGGGCATGGGCTCGTTCAATTTATTAAAAGCAGACTCCAATGTGGTCACAATGCCGTCCGTGGACATTTTTTCCAGCACCTTCTGCACCTGATCGGGTCTTTCCAGAGCCTTCTGAATCAGATTCTTTCCTCCAAAGGAAGTTAATCCCCTTTCCGTTCCCGCACTGACCGCGGAATACAGGGTCTCCACCAATACATAGTTTTCCTTTACTGTGGGCTTGGGGCTTTCGAGGAGTTTAACGCTTCCGTCATTTACCATTAAAAATAGCTGTTTCATTTTCTTCCTTCTTCTTTCTTCTTATATAGAATGGCAGTCCGCCATATTAACATTCTCCGCTGTCCTTATATAATTCTTTTTCTAATATATCTGCAATCCGTCTGCACGCGGTTCCGTCCCCGTATGGATTAGATGCCGTGCTCATCTTCCGGTATTCTTCCTGATTCTCCAGCAGCAGCTTGAAATTCTCATACAGAGTTTCTTCCACGGTTCCTACCAGCTTCAGGGTGCCGGCATCTATTCCCTCGGGCCGCTCAGTAGTATCCCGCATTACGAGAACCGGTTTCCCCAGAGAAGGAGCCTCTTCCTGAATTCCGCCGCTATCCGTGAGTATCATATAGCTTTGATTTAGGAAATTATGAAAATCAATCACCTCTAAAGGTTCCATCATGTGTATTCTGTCACTGTCCCCCAGCTCCTCTTTTGCAACCTCCCGAACCGCGGGGTTCATATGAATGGGATAAATTGCCTTTACGTCGGGATGTTCGTCTATAATTCTCCGGATTGCCCGGAACATATGCCGCATGGGCTCACCCAGATTCTCCCGTCTGTGTGCGGTAATCATAATCAGACGGCTGCCCGCCGCCCAATCCAATTCCGGGTGGGTATATCCGTCCCTGACGGTGGTCTTCAACGCGTCGATTGCCGTATTGCCGGTGACGAAAATTGTCTCCGGCTCTTTTCCCTCTCTCAGCAGATTTTCTTTTGCCTTCCCGGTAGGCGCAAAATGGTATCTTGCAATAATGCCCACCGCCTGACGGTTGAACTCCTCCGGATAGGGCGAGTAAAGGTCGTATGTCCGCAAACCTGCTTCCACATGCCCAACCGGAATCTGCAGGTAAAAACAGGCCAGCGCTGCGGAAAAGGTTGTGGAGGTATCCCCGTGAACCAACACCACGTCGGGTTTCTCCTCTTCCAGAACATTCCGGATTCCTTCCAGAATACCGGCAGTTACGTCGAACAATGTCTGCTTATCCTTCATGACGGACAGATCATAATCCGGCATGACATGAAATACTTCCAAAACCTGATCCAACATCTGCCTATGCTGTCCTGTCACACAGACAACGGTCTTCAGTTTTTCATGCTTCTTTAATTCGTTCACCAGAGGGCACATTTTAATGGCTTCCGGACGTGTGCCGAATATCAGCATTACCTTTTTCATACTAACCTCCATGATTCCGCTCTGCGGAATCTTAAATCCGAATGAGAAATGCCGTGTTTTCAGGCATTTCTCGGTGTGAGACTTAGAAGTTCTTTGCGAAACAGCCTCTGCTGTGAGCATTAGAACTTCTTCTCACACTAACTCCCATCCGCCCGCTTTGGCGGGCACTCAAATCAGGATTGTGAAATGCTCTTTTTCACATTAACCTCCATGATTCCGCTCTGCGGAATCTTAAATCCGAATGAGAAATGCCGTACCCATTACGGCAGGCTTTCACCCGTTTTGCAGATTGTCTTCTCTCCCACAAGCCGGGGGAAACTCCTTTTCAGAAGTGCCGTTATGGTAAAATGGGAAATCACCAAGCAGCCCATGGAGAAGGCTACTACTTGGAAGGGATTCTCTAAATTGCAGGTTCCTCCCAGCATCTCCACGATACTTTGCAAACCGTCCTTAATAATCCATTCCGTACCGCAAAAGATCAACGTTTCCGAGCCAAGCTTTCCCAGAAAGCCCCACTTCCAATATTTTGCAATCAATATACTGACAAAAATCATATTTAAGGCTATTGCGATATCCCATCCATATAAAGCAATCAGAAAAAGCGGTTTAAACTTTATAAGGTATATAACCTGCGATACTAAGTGCCCTTTCTGGAAAAATGTCAGGCATGCCAGTACCACACTGCATATCACCGCCACGCCAAAAACGGCTTTCCCGGCGGCGCTTAGACGAAACACTTCAAAATCTTTTATATATTTGTACAACAGGCTCCCCAGCGCAAAATAGATAAAATACAACAATACGCAGTCCAAACTCAGTAAAATGTGCGCCTGTATCTTCAATAAACAAAACACTGCATAGAAAAGCACACCCACAAACACTAACAGCCTCCGGCTGCGGAAGACTCTATAAAGCAATTCATACAACACTTCCATGAAAAACAGGCACGGGAAAAACCACATACTCCCAAAGTAGTCCATGTTGCTTCTGATACCGGAAAAGCTTTTAAACATAAGTAAAAAGGTATGGAAATCCAGATTATAAAGCAATACTCCGAAAACAATGTTCAAAAGTCCCAGAAACAGATAGGGGATAACCAGCGTATTTACCTTTTTCTTTATATATTCCCCGGTAGTATACCTGCCGGAACAATTGGCAAAAAAGCCACTCACAAAGAAGAAGAGCGGCACGTGGTAAGTAAAAACAAATTCATACAACCACCCCCCCCCACTCGTAAAAATGACCTATATATATAGCCAGCATTCCCCAAAATTTCAACCGGTCTACCCATTGCTCTCGCTTACTCACTGCCAAATCCTCATTCTGTTTTTTAACTACAGCTTGTACACCGTATCCGCCATGTCACATACAATGCCTCTGGTATCCAATATCACTTTTCCTGCAAGTTTTCGTAAGTTCTGCTTGATTTCGTCATGCCCTACCATCAGCACCACAAGGTCAATATTCTCCAGAAACTCATCCAAGTCATGATATTGGTTTGGAACTATATCGCCGGTAATGTAAGGGTCATATACCTTTACCAGATTGCCGCACAGATGCTTTTCCATGCTTTCCAGCATCTGTAAAGTAGGGCTTTCCCGCATATCATCCACGTTTTCTTTGTAGGTGAGTCCGTACAGCCCGACTCTGCCCACATCGGTCATGCCCCGCTCCTTCATAATATTGTGAACCCGTTCCAGCACAAATTCCGGCATGGAATCGTTAATCTTTCTTGCCGCCAATATGATATTGGCAAGACCCGGATAATCCCCCACCAGAAACCAGGGGTCAACGGAAATGCAATGGCCTCCCACTCCCGGTCCCGGCTGTAAAATATTTACTCTGGGATGCTTATTGGCAATCCGGATAATCTCATATACATCCATGTTGTCCGAACGGCAGATTTTAGCCAGCTCGTTCGCATAAGCAATGTTGATATCCCGGAATGTGTTTTCTACCACCTTTGTCATCTCGGCAGTGCGGATATCCGTGACCACAATTTCACCCTGACAGAAAGATGCATAGACTTCCTTCACTTTTTCTCCTATCTCTCTGTCATCCGCTCCGATTGTCCTTGAATTATGCACCAGTTCATATACCATGTTTCCGGGTATAATTCTCTCAGGCGCATGTACAAGGTTAATATCTTTACCGATGACGTAACCCTTTTCCGTAACTAAGGGTCTCACATGTCTATCCATGGTTCCCGGAGAAATGGTAGACTCTATTACAATCGTGGCCCCTTTCGGACATACCGCCAGCACCGCCTCCACGGCTTTCTCCACATAGGAAGCATCCACTTTCTTGCTCTTTTCGTCATAGGGCGTGGGGACGGATACAATGTATAGATCCGTTTCCTGATATCGGTCGGAAAATTGAATTCCCGCCTTCACTGCCTGCTCAAACAATTCGTCCAGCCCGTCTTCTTTAAAGGTGGTTCTGCCTCCTTTGAGCGTCTCCACCAGCTGTGTGTTATAGTCCGTACCCACCACCTGCACACCGTGGCTGGCCAGCATTAAGGCCGTGGGCAGGCCGATATATCCCAATCCTACTACGTTTACCATTTTTTAATCCCCCATTGTATTTTATAGGCTACTCGGTTTCCCGTTATTTCCAGTACATTTGTTTTCTGTATCTTGCCAAATTCATCCGAATACCAACAGATATCATCTTTTGCATGTATCACTAAGTTTTCCCCTTCCAGCATTTCCAAGTTCATTTCTCGGTCTTGTTCCCTGCTTCTCAACAGTACATTTTTTTCATTCCTTTTCAGAACCTCCACGTCCGGCGCCAAATGTACATAAGAACGAATCACGGCACCCCCCCTGCAGTCACATTTGTCCTCCACAATGACATGATTCCGGAAAAACCGAAACTTCCGGCTGGCTTTAATGCCGTTCCAAAAGCGGCACTGCCCGGAAAATACGTTATCTTCCCGTACTGCCTTGATTTTTGATATTCTCTTTGCCACTCTATGCTCTCCCCAGCATTGGCTTTGTTCAAATCCGTTTACGGTAAAGCAATTATGAGCCCGGGTGCTTCTGAAATAAGAACGCTTGGACGATTGGTACTGGTATGTGCCGGAATTTACGAGAAAAGGCTCTCCGTTAACATACAATTCATAGCTCAGACAGTCGCAGTGTCCGTGGCCCGGTATATATGCAGGCCCGATTTTTCCGCAGTCTATGATACAAGCTGCGTCTTCCGACTCGTATTTATAGTAGCCTGCGTCGGGCAGCTCCTTTATGTCCTCCCGAACCGTATACGTTTCCGGCAGAATCCTCCGCACTGCGGCTTCCAACGCGGGAACCGGCTTCGCCACATTATTTCCCGCATCGTTAAACAGAGGAACGCGGCGGATTCTTCCCTCAAAGGAAAGGGTACAGCCAAGCATTTTCCCCAGCACCGCAGCGTAAGACTTTACCTTGTCCCCATATCCTTGAACCTGTTTCAACGCCGCCAGAACGCGCAGAATATCTTCCATAATAATCTTGTGATACATAAAACTGCGTTCATAATGCATACCGTCTTCCGGAATCTGTTCCCGAATCTGCCCGTCAAAGTTCTTGAGATACTTTTCCAGATTCTTTCTGTCATCAAACAAAACGGCGGCAATGATCATTGTTTTTAAATTTTCAAAATAGTGATTCCCCAGCAGGTGCTTTTCCTGATTTGCTTGCAAATGCTTATATTGGCAGTACATGCTTTTCTCTATTTTCTCCCGGAAAGCGCCGTCGCCGGATAGCCTTTCCTCTAACAGTTCCATGGTAATCAGCCAATTGGGCAAACGTTCCGAAATGGTATACGCATTCCATGCGTCCCCACCCTCTTTTTCAAAGCATTTGATCCAGCCCAGCACAATCTCCCTGACCTTCCGGTAATAAGCCTCGTCCTTGGAAACCCGCCAGCGCACCGCCAAGGGAATCAGATATTCCATATAATGAAGATTAAACAGCCATAAATGAGTGGTTTTCCCCGATACCGACCAATTCGTAAAGTCCGCTTTATGTCTTTCGTTTAAGAGTAAAAGCTCGTCTTTCAACAAGGCTTCACAGTCGAATCTGCTTAAATAAGCTTCATCCAGATCCAGCTCCGGAATAAACACGCTTACAGGCGCCTTTGCCGTCTCATACCTGACAGTTCTCTTTACCGGCAGAAATCGGTGAAACGCTCTGCAGCATAATTGGGAGGGCTTTAAATATTTAATTGTATTGGCATATAACGAAATTTTTCTTAACACCCTGACTCCCATACCGCCCGCTGTGACGGGCTTTCCTTTAAGACTGTAAAGTACTTTTTTCCACCGAAGCTATCACTTTTTCCAGCTTGTCCGTCAGCTTCTCGAAATCAAATTCCTGTGCCGCTTCCTGTGCGCGCATTCCCATTTCCTTGTATTCCGTTTCCGGCATATTTTTTATCATTAAAATTTTGTCCGCAAGGCAATCCGCCGTACATTTTTCCAAGGTCACTCCGCAAGAGTATCTCTCCAATATGTCGTATCCCATTTTCACGGTGGAGATAATGGGCTTGCCGGAAGCCAGATATTCGAACATCTTGTTAGAACTGTTGCCACGTTTCCAGTTATATAAATCCTGTGCGTAATTTAACAAGTTTACCGATGATCTGCTCAAAATGTATGGAATGTACTGCCGGTTTACATATCCCTTAAATTTCACATTGCCAAGTCCCTTATCCCTGACAAGCTTCTCCATCTCCGCCCGCATCACGCCTTCTCCGAATATAAGGAAATCGATATCCTTCTCGTCCCGCAGAATTATGGCAGCATTGATTATATTTTCGATATTGTTGACCTTGCGCAGCGTACCCGTATAGACTACATGGAATTTTGCCGCTTCCAGATCCGGATCCTCCAATACCTCTTCCTCAATCTGCTGCCGGTAACGTTTATAGTCAATTCCGTTATTGATATAGCAGCATTTGTCAATGTCGATTTTTCCGCCCTGCTCCTGAAGCCAGCCTTGTTCCCTCAGATAGTCCGTATCACCCTCTTTGGTGAAAATCATGGCATCCGCATTGCGGTAAATCCAATATTCACCGCCTTTCAAAACTTTTCCGATCAGACTGTCTTCCTTAGCCTTTCCCACGTTGAAAATTGCCTCCGGCCATAAGTCACGAACCTCACAGATACAAGGTACTTTGATTTTCTTGGCAATCTGCACTCCGGCCGCCATCGTAAGGGGATGTACACTGGAAGCCAATATCAAATCCGGTTTCCCCAGCTTATCTATCACTGCTTTATAGATGCGAAAAAGATTGCGATAAAAAGAATACCAGTTTTTAATGCGGTCCATGCCGTTTCCCTCGTAGGGCGTGGTCCGAACAAATACAAATGGGATTCCGTCTACATCAGCAATCTCATACTTATCTTCCAGTTCTCTTGTTTCTCCGGTAAAATGATTAATATTCGCACAGAAGACAACCGGCTTATATCCTCTTTCCTGCAGCTTTGATGCAAACCAGTAATGTCGTCCGGCTCTGTCGGAAAACATTCTGGTTGCATCATGATTCCATATCCAAATTTTTTGCATTTGTTTTGTCTCTCTTTTATTCATTTTCTCTCAATTCCTGTATCTGCAGCGCCGTAAATCCTTCCGTGCTCTCCTTCTTAAACAGTATCTTTACCGTTTCAAAGATAATCTGGATATCCATGATAACCGAATAATTCACTATATACAGAAGATCCATCTTCAGCTTGTCATAGGCCGTTGTATTATAACGTCCGTACACCTGCGCATACCCCGTCAAACCGCCTTTCATTTTCAAACGGTAAGAAAATTCCGGTATCTCCTTGCAATACTTTTCGATATGCTCGGTTCGTTCCGGTCTCGGCCCCACAAAGCTCATTTCACCTTTTAAAATATTGATCAGCTGCGGCAGCTCATCGACTCTGGTCTTCCGGATAATTTTACCGACCTTTGTGATTCTGTCGTCATCCTCCGTAGCCGGTCTGATTTTTCCGTCCTTTTCCGCATCAACGATCATGCTCCTGAACTTATAAATGGTAAACACTTTCCCGTTTAGCGTACACCTATCCTGCTTATAAAAGACCGGGCCGCCGTCATTACACTTAATGCAGACTGCCGTCAACAGCATAATGGGAGAAGTCAGGATAATCCCCAGACCTGAAATAACCAAATCCATACATCTCTTAATCAAACGCTGTTCAAAGTTTAATCCGATATTTTTGCATAACAATAAAGGAGAATCAAAAAGGTTAATCACTTCCGTCCCCTTAACGATAATGTCAGATATTTTGGGAGTAAAATACACCCGGATGGAATTGTCAAAACAGTATTTTAATATCTTGTTCTTATAGGCAGAGGGGATATCGTTTAATAAAATCGTATCGTACTTAGCCATCATATCCAGCAGCTTTTCCCACGGCTCATACACGGATATTTCTTCGGAAATCTGGTACTTGTCATCTCTGTCTCTGATTTTTTGGCTTAGATAATTTTCATAGTCGCCGTTGATCTGTAATACTTTATACGCTGGGAAAAGCTTTACGTATATATTAATGAAGAGACTCGAAGCCAACAGGCAGCATACGGAATTCACAGCCATCAAGAGAATCATCCAACATGCGATGTTCCATAAATAATCTATTGTGCCGATCATCAAAATCACTTGAATGTATGTCAGTATATTAATGCAGATCACTGCCAGTATTTGAGACAGCACAAGATTCACAAGCTTCTGATATCCAAGCTTGAATCCTCCCCAAAGCTGCATAAATACAAAAATAAACAGCACATAAGAAAATATAATCAGCAAATTTCCTTTTCCCAAAAACTGTCTGTCCATCAGTCCATTGAGCTTCCCGTCCCACAATAGGCAGAACGGTATCGTCATCAATGCCACAATGATCAGATTTGCAAATCTTCTGTATATTTTCTTATATGCTTCGAATGGATTCTTCATTGGTAAGCCCCATTTCCATAACATCTGAAACATTTTGCATAAATGCCTAACACATCCAGCACATGTCTTTTAAAGTCAAAATTTATATCACTGCTGCAGATTGCCTCACTCATTCCGGCCAGTATACTGCGGTCATCATAAATTTCCTTCAAGGCCTTCGACAGTCCGTCGTTTTCCAGTGGAAATACGCCGCCGGTTCCCCGATGTTCATACAGTAGCTGCTTAGCTCCCACATGTTCTGAGAGAAGCACCGGAACACCATAGCTTAGCGCTTCCAATACTACCAGACCGAACGTTTCCTTCCATACACTTGGAACCACTAACAGATCCATACTTCTGTACACCTTCTCCTGCTGCCCGCCGGAAAAGGGAACGTGGTTCTTTTGATATGGACGCTTTTCCGTTTCGTCCACCAAGTAAGTATTTAATTGGAAATTTGTCCTGCCGCCCGCATACAGCATATCTAATTGTTTCAATAAATAGGGATATCCTTTTTTCAAATCGGATGTTCCCAAATATCCTATCCTCAGCTTTGAAGCGGGTAAAAGCTTCTCACGGCTGTCGGTAATGCCGGCTTTTGTAATGCTCAGCACTTCCCCCGGAAGAGTTCCCAGATGGGTTTCATAAATCTCTTTGCTTTGCAGACTGTTAAAGTGATAGTAATCAATCAAATCAAAGATTTCTTGATAATACTGTTGCAGCTTTAGAAATCCTTGGACTTTGGATCCTTGTTCATCTCTCGAATCCGCCGACGAAGTTTTGCCGGATACGGGAAACCGATACATAAGCTTTCTCACCCAACCGGCAGGCTCACTATGAACCGCTTTCATCAGTAACGGCATGTGGCAATACCAGCGGTATAAAGCCGACTGCCGGAAACGCAGCTTGTCCAAGCCGTAAGCATGTCGGCAGCATTCATTACAGCTGCCCCAGTCTCTTACCATGCACGGCTTACCCTGTCGAAGTAAATCAATTTTAGGGCACAAACCATAATAATCATGAGAGGTATATATAATAGGAATTTTTAATTCCTTAGCTGCCAAAAGGAGTTCTTTCTGTAGTCCCAGCATACTATGCAGGTGCATTACCTGAACCTGCAGCTCCTTCAGTAACCGCTTATATTTCAAAAGAGGCGCCGCCCGCATGAAGCCGTCGGGTTCCGCAACACCATATTCGTTTGCAATATAGGAAGAGTTCACAACTTCGAAACACTTTTCCCGGCCGCGCCGTACAGGTACAATATCCACTTCGCGAGAGCCTTTGTTCATTTTCCCCGGCATGAGCAGATACGCGCAATGACCAAGTTTTTGCTGCATATGCACCAGATCCAATACATATGACGGCACTCCCCCCTTGTACACCGGAGGCAGCCCAAATAGGTAATGTAATACAGTCAAAGTGCAGTCCCTCGCTAGATGTTGACAGATAATCTGCAATTATCCGTTAACATAGGATAATATGCAGTTATCTGTCAGCAACGGATAATCCCTGATTATCCATAATTAAGTAACAATAACAAATTGATTCATTATCCACGTCAATGACAATTTGCAATGTTGAAGGATAATTGGATATTATCCATGAAAAAATAATGTAAATTCAATGATAATTACAATTGTCCGTCTCTCAACACAACAAAAATGAATTACTATAGGAAAACTACTCCTATATGTATCTCACAAAAGCCCTAACTTGTCAATAACAAATATTTACAAACAATATTCTTTCCATATAATAGCACATCTAGTCTAATATCGCAAATATATTTTGTAAAACGGATAATATCCAATTATTTACCGTTTTGACATGTGAGGAGTATCTGATGCTACAGAGGATTAAAAACATATATGCCTACAGGGACATGATCTACAGCTTAGTACACAGGGAACTGCGGGGACGCTACAAAGGTTCCGTTCTCGGTTTCCTCTGGACTTATATTAATCCCTTATGTCAGATTATCGTCTATTCCGCCGTCTTCTCTGTCATTTTCCGGGTACAGATAGACAAGTTCTATCTCTATCTGACCATCGGTATGATGCCCTGGGTGTTCTTCAACACTTCCGTACAAGGCGGCAGTACCTGCGTCCGCGCTCAGGCAGATCTGGTGAAAAAGATTTATTTTCCCAGAGAAGTGATTCCCATTTCTTATGTCAC
>Ga0137308_101231_pt1 | contig 27577 bp, 26 predicted proteins | sample Inofrocosms_June_FD_97181 | JGI IMG/M metagenome (GOLD analysis project Ga0137308, IMG submission 97181) | Mouse cecal microbial communities from Vienna, Austria - N-Acetylneuraminic and N-Acetylglucosamine D2O microcosms_June | ecosystem: Host-associated > Mammals > Digestive system > Large...
ATGGCCATTTTTAGGGATTATTGCTTTTAATCAACTAGTTTTTGAATGTATTATATAGTTTTGGGTGAGTTTGCGGGGCTATTCTATAGTCCGGTAAATTGGGAAAGTTTTAATAGATTAAAAGAGGAAAAATGATGGGAAAGTGAAAGATTAAAGATTTGTTGATTGCGTCGAAAGATGAAACAGCTAGTGCTGTAATTGAAAGCAATATGTTGCCAGAAGTTGTTGAGGGGATTGCAGATTTTGTTGTGTCTGAAGGTACTGCAGAAATAGTAGATGCTATTGTGGGAGCTTTAGCTCCACGAATAAATGGAATTCGCCTTAATTATAAGCAAAATCGTTTTGAAAAAAGTGTTACAAGTGCGCTTGTTTTAGTGGCACAGAGAATAGATAAAATGGAAACAAATTATTCTACATTGGAAGAAGAAATTCAAGAAAAGTTTCGAGGAATATATGTTGAGTGGCTGTTAGATAATTTAGAAGAAGAAAAACAGCAGAGAAAGGTAACTTATCATGTGAATGGTTTTATTAATTTAATGAATAATGAGGCTAATGATAATTTAATGCTTATGTTTTTTAATACGATTAATGAACTTACAGAGCTGGATATTGATGTTTTATCACTATACAATAGGGAATCACAAGAAAACATAATAAGTCTATGTAATAGATATAATTTAAAGATAGAGATTCTATTGTTGATTACTTGAATAAAGTTGATAAAGAACAAAAGAAGAGTAAACCCAAAGGAATAAGGCTGCTTAATATCAAAAAACCTAATCGTTCTACATCCTATGCTATTACGTCTTTAGGGAGAGATTATTTAAGGGTTATTTCGGATTAATGATTGTAATAAAGAAGTAATGAAAAGGAATATAACCAATAAGATTAAGGTATAAATGGGAGGTGGATCGGTAAACGAAGTGAAAGTTGATAAGGTACAGGAAATTCAAAGATTTATGAAAGATTTGAATGGTTTATATTTTCCCGTGATCAAGGCTGGAAAGAAATACTTAAAAAAAAGCATTTCATTTTGATTATATTGGGGGTGATTAAATGGCAATTCGTTCAATGGAATATCTTCAAAGCCTTGTGCGGGAACTCGTAAAATTACCGAGTGAGACAGAATGGGTAGAGTTTAAATGTAATAATAAAGAACCACAAATGATAGGAGAATATATTTCTGCCCTCAGCAATTCAGCAGCATTATGTGAAAGGCCAAAAGCTTATTTAGTTTGGGGTGTGCAGGATGATACACATAAAATTGTGGGTACAGAATTTCAGTATCGGAGGATGAAAAAGGGGAATGAAGAATTGGAAGCGTGGCTTTTGCGGATGCTCTTTCCAAGAATTAATTTTCGGTTTTTTGAGATTTCAATGGAGAATGAAACAGTTGTTTTGTTGGAGATTCCCTGTGCAGAAAAACAGCCAGTTCAATTTGCCGGAGCAGAGTATATTCGGATTGGAACAAATAAGAAAAACCTGAAGGAATATCCGGATAAAGAAAGGGAACTATGGAGAACATTTGATTCTACTCCATATGAACTAAGAATAGCTATGAGCAATTTGGATGAAGATGCAATGGTCAGTCTGATGGATTTTTCACAATACTATGATAAACTTGAGCTGCCTATTCCAAGGAACCGTGATAAAATTTTGGAAGATCTGCAACACGAGAAATTTATTGTAAAGAATGATGCAGGAAATTGGGATATTACGAATATGGGCGCAATTATGATAGCAAAAGATTTGAAGAAATTTGAAAATTTGCATCGGCGCTCCGTTCGGGTAATCTGGTATAAAGAAAAATCAAGACTGAATGCAATTCGGGAAAAAGAATTTACCAGTGGATATGCGTTTTCTCATGAGGAGATTGTACAATATATTATGACTATTATTCCACAGGAGGAACTTATTGTTGAAGCTACGCGTAAGTCTATAGTCAGTTTTCCAGAAATAGCTATTAGAGAGTTATTGGCGAATGCTATGATTCATCAGGATCTGCAGCAGCGTGGTACAAATCCAATGGTAGAAGTATTTCAAAACAGAATTGAGTTTTCCAATGCAGGTGCGCCATTAGTGGCTATTGAGCGTATCGTGGATTCAGTGCCAGTTTCAAGAAATGAAAATATTGCCGGTTTTATGCATAAATGCGGTATTTGTGAAGAACGAGGCAGCGGCTACGATAAGATAATTGAAGCTACAGGAAAGAATGAATTGTTAGCACCAAGAATTGAGAATCAGAATAATCAATTTACAAAAGCGGTTCTATTTGCAAAGATACCATTTAATATGACTACGAAAGAAGATCGAATCAGAACTTGTTATATGCAGGCATGTCTGGCGTATGTTAATTATGAGGCGATCAATAATACTGATATTCGTAATTTATTTGGTTTGTCCATAAAAGAAAGCTATAAAGCATCCAGAATTATTAAAGATACTATGGAAGCGAGATTATTGCGTCCGCTTGATGATACAACGGCGCCCCGATATATGAAATATATTCCTTATTGGGCATGATTTAACTTGCATTAACTTGCAAAAGTAGGAAATGATTACAGAGGAAATGTTGAAATATCACTATTTTGGGAGGATATATAGCTATTTCCTCTGTATTTATGTTTTGGGGAATCATTTTCTTGAAAATTTAACTTGCATTAATTTGCACAGTATATGTTATGAATTTTAAAAGACGATTGAAGTTTGAAATGGTTTATAAAGAAAGAATAAAGAAATATAAAAAAATATAAAATTTTATTAGTCCTTACTTGACAGCACCATATGGGGAGAAGGTGAAGGAGAGGGAACTGCCGGGGGGGGGATATCCGAATCCACAGGTGGGCTGGGCATGCTGTGTTGTGGGATAGTCTGCCAATAAAAGAACTCTTTTTATCGCATTTAAATAAATTTACGACCTGAAATATTGATAAATAAGATTAATATCCTTTACAGAAAAGCTTGAGAATCTTCAGATGTTTGACATGCATAGAAAAGAAATGATTACAGAGGAAATGGTAAAATATCACTATTTTTAGAGGATATTTGGCTATTCCTCTGTATTTTATTTCTTGGATGTATTTTCTTAAAACTTTAACTTGCGCTAATTTGCATAGTTTATGTTATGAACTTTGCACTATATGAAGAAAAAATATAAAACTATTGCAAAACAATTTGTAATAACGTATAATTAAAACGATATTATAAAGTATGCAAAATATATCATGGAGAAGGAGCATTAAAAAATGAAAAGGAAGTTAGCAGCCGTCTTTCTGGCGGCAGCCCTGGTGGTGTCTGGCGGTTCAATGGCTTGGGCAGCAGAGGGAGAAGAAGATGCGGGACAAGTCAATATTGAAGAAAGAGCAGATTCGAATGTAAAGAAAAATGTGGCTGCGTCGTTGGATGAGACTGAAACAGAAATAGTTGGTGAGCGCAGCGAAGATGCATACTCTGGTACAAATGTGCGATCTGAAGAAGATGGGAATTTGACAGCCAGAGATATAGCATCTGATTTGGAGCCGGCAGCTTCGGAATCGGGAGACCCGGAGCCAGTGAATCCCGGGGAAAGAACGGATACAATAACGGAGACGGATGCTAATGGTCTTACATGGACGTTGACAGATAGAGTGGTTACGATCTCTGGAAGTGGAGAAACAGGAGAATCGCCGTTTGATGATGAGATAATAGAAGGGATTACCTCGGTGGTTATCGAAGACGGTGTTACGGGAATAGGGAATCATACATTTGAGTGGTACAGAGGATTAAGAACAGTAGTAATACCGGGAACTGTAACGGAAATAGGTGAGTATGCATTTTATAATTGTGAAAGCCTTTCTGATCTGGCTATACCTAATAGTGTTACGAAGATAGGAAATCACGCGTTTAACAGATGCCGTGAGCTGACTACTGTGACAATTCCGAACAGTATGACAGAAATAGGTGAATATGTATTCTATGGCTGTATTGGTTTAAAAAGTGTATCTATTCCATCCAGTATTGTGAAAATAGGTGCATATGCATTTTACGGTTGTTCCAACCTTTCGGCCCTGACCATACCAAATAAAGTGACGAGGATAGCTTATCGGGCTTTTGCATATTGCGGAACGCTTCCTGAGGTAACGCTTCCAAGCAGTGTAAAGAGTGTGGGGGATGGCATATTTGCAGGATGTACAGGTCTAAAAAAGGTTACGTTTGACGGAGAGGCACCAGAGATTACTTTTGATGATAGAGTGGTTCAACTTGAACCCTTCGAGGATGTAACAGCGATTGCTTATTGCACAATTGCCAGTAAAACGTGGACCGAGAAAATACGAAACAGCTTGGGAAGTAAATTTGCGGGCTGGGTAATGCCAAAATCACCGGCAACTCCGAAGCCGCCGTCAACGACAGATAAGGTCAAACCGCTTAGGATCATCCCGGAGGTCACAGATAACATATACATTATCGGCAGCGGTGAAGGAGCGACAATCAAGTGTACCGGAGAATTGAAGGATTTTGTGAGTGTACACGTAGACGGCGAAGAAGTAGACCGGAGTAACTATACTTTGAAGGAAGGATCAACTGTGCTGACATTCTTGTCAAAGTATCTGGACACGCTCTCAGTAGGCAAACATAAGGTCACCATGAATTATACCTATGGTTCTGTGGACACAGAATTGAATGTACTGGCAAAGACAGGCAGCAATACGACAGTACCGGGGGCGTCAGGTGTAATATCTGGCTCAAATGGATCAGGCAGCGCTAATGGTAGCGTGACGGGGGCAAACAGAACTGGTACGGCTGGAAATGTATCATCTCCAAAAACGGGGGATCAGGCAGCGGCAGTATTATGGATGCTGATTGCGGTATTCTCAGCGGGGATCGGCGTTACTGCAGCAAGCAGGAGAAGAAATGCGGCATGATGCGGGCATGCTCTGGATTGTGGTGTGCATTCTGGCAGGCACATATTAAGTAAGTAAATGAAGTTTTCGGTAAAACCGGCGTGGAGGAGTTCATGCCGGTTTTCTGTATTGGAGTAGTAGTTTGTTTGCGATATTCTTTTTATTGCAATACAATGGAATAAAGCGTATAATAATAACGATAATGCGAATTTTAAGTGATCTCTATTTATAATGACAGTGACTTAAACAAGTGTGTTTGCATGTATAGGCGGCAGTAATGTGTATTTTGGCTAAGGAGGCTCATATGCCGGAAGGAAAGCATAGTTATCTATATTATTTTTTATTCATCATCTTGATCGTATCCGGTATAGCCGGAGGCGGATATTTTTGCTGTGTATCGGCAGTGTTATTGATCGTTCTTATGATTATGGCAGTCTGTCTGCTGATACGTTCAGGTGAATTTTGGATTTCTTTTGACTGGAATCTTGCTGCGGTCGTAACTTTGACGTTGGGATATTTTCTTGCCGGTTTGTGGGCAGTTGATTCAGGAATGTCTTTAATGGGAGGAATTAAGTTCCTTCCGGTTTTGATATATTTTTTTGTTATGTGTCAGGTGTTGGAGCAAAGAGAGCGATTGATACAGTCTTTGCCGGTTATGGGGAGCCTGATGACAGTATTCTCTTTTGCGTTGATGCAATTTCCGGCGTTTTCGGAATATGTTTCTGTTGCAGGAAGATTGGCCGGTTTCTTTCAGTATCCGAATACTTATGCACTGTTTATGTTAGTTTGCCTGTTGGTTTCCGTGTACCGGATGAGCATTAAGAAGACAGATTGGAGGATAGCGATCCATGTGCTGATTGCTTTGATGGGTATCTACCTGAGCGGAAGCCGGGCGGTTATGGTGATGACGTTAGTCGTATTCTTCATGCTTCTGATATTGAAGAAGGAATTGCGGAAATACAGTATATTATGCGTTGGAGGATTCGTAATTCTGGCAGCTGTCCTGGCTTCTGGAGGATACGGCAAAGAGATTTATGACCGTCTGCTGTCTATGGGAGAAAATGCCAGTACATTCTGGGGCAGGCTTTTGTATGACAGGGATGCAATAAAAATGATCGTTACCCATCCTTTTGGAATGGGATATTACGGTTATTATTTTGTACAGCAGGAAATGCAGACGGGGGTATATTCTGTTGTAAGTGTTCACAATGAATTTTTACAGATTATGCTGGATATCGGAATTGTTCCTGCCTTACTTATATATGGCGCAGTCATCCGTTCCCTTCTGTCTGAAAATACATCTGAAAGGGACAGAGTCATCCTGGCGGTTATGCTGCTGCACAGCCTGTTTGACTACGATTTTCAATTTTTGATGATGTGTTTTGTGCTGCTGTTGTTTCTGGATATACGAAATGTTAAGAGGATAAAGATATCCATATTGACGAAGATAGCGGCAGGATTATCTATGATTGTAATCGCGGTGTTATCGGTTATAGCCGGCGCTTCGGATTATTTCTATATCAAAGGAGAACCGGAACAGGCAATTCGGTTTTACGGCGGTAATACGATGGCAAAGATCGAACTTCTGAATATGTCGGAAGGTCCGGAGGAGATGGAGAAGAGGGCGGATTCCATCTTGGAGGGAAACAGTCATGTTTCGGTTGCTTATAGTGCAAAGGCACGGGCAGCATTTTCGCAGGGAGATGTAGAAGCGTTTGTCAGATATAAGCTTACGGCGATACGTTTAGCGCCGTATCAGTATGAGGAGTATGTGGACTACCTGAATTCTCTGGCTTACTGCGCAGAGCTTTATAAGCAGGCTAATGATATGGACAGCGCCAGATTTTGCGCGGAACGTGCAGCGGAGATACCGCATATGTTAGAGAATGTAAAGGAAGGGACGAGCCGTCTTGGGTGGAAGATCAATGACCAGCCGGAAGTGACGCTGTCCAGGGAAGACTTGAAGCTGATTGAAGAGATGAGATAACAGGGCAGCTTGTCTGAACCGAAAAGAAATAATTGCAGAATAATAAAATATATCGTATAATAATAACGATATAACGAATTAAAGAAATAACATAATCTCAGAAAGGATTTGAAGAATGGGTTGGCTGACGAATGAGATCTTATTTTATGGAGGAATCATCGTTGCGGGAGGTTCACTGATAATGGCAATGATATATCTCGTTGTTTCGCATATTCGTAAAATCCGTATAGATATCTGGTTGGACGAAGAATACGGAAAGAATGAATTTTTATAAGAAAGTGAAAGATTGGTATGTCACAGATTATTGCTTCAACATATGAAATAATTAAGAGATTGGGTGCAGGCGGAGGCGGTAATGTCTATCTTGCACAGCATTTGCGCCTGAAAAAGAAGGTAGTATTAAAGATCGACAAGCGCAAGCTGTCTGCCAGTAAGGAATTTCTGCGGCGCGAAGTTGATATCTTGAAGGAATTAAGCCATCCATATATTCCAAGGGTATATGATTTCTTCGTGGAAGGAGAAGAAGTCTGTACGGTAATGGACTATATTGAGGGAGAGAGTCTTGATAAAGCATTAAAGAGAGGCGTGAGATTCTCCCAGGCTCAGGTGATCGGATGGGCATGCCAGCTTCTTGATGCACTCTGCTATCTGCACAGTCCGGTACACGGACATCCGCCGAAGGGATTTGTCCACAGTGATATCAAGCCGGCGAATCTTATGCTTGCGCCGAAGGGTAATATCTGCCTGATAGATTTTAATATTGCGCTTGCCCTTGGCGAAGAAGGTGTAATCGGATGCAGCGCAGGATATGCGTCGCCGGAGCATTATGGGCTTGATTTTTCGTCTAAATATGAGGAAGAGGACGACAGGCGGACAGATGAGCGCATAATGAATGCGGGCAGTACGGATGATACGGATCTGACGATGACTGTGGTATCGGAGAATGATGCCCTGACGGTGACGGTGGCGGGAGATAATGCGGATCCGGTAAATATACGGTGGACGTCAAGAGATAAGGGGTCTTTTAGTATGTCAGAATCCGTAAGTTCTTCACGGAAGAAGATAGTAACGCCGGATGTTCGTTCAGATATATATGGTGTCGGCGCTACATTGTATCACCTGCTCAGCGGGAAACGGCCGTCCAGAAATGCGAAAGAAGTTGTCCGGTTATCAGATGATCTATTTAATCCTCAGCTCGTTAAGATCGTTACCAAGGCCATGGATCCGAACCCGGATCTGAGATATCAGAATGCCAGAGAGATGCTGCAGGATTTTCAGAATCTTCGGGTCAATGATCCTCGCATGCGCAGATGGAGAAAGCATCGGCGGATAGCGGCTGCCATGTTTCCGGTAATGTTTCTTGCGGGAGGTCTTGCGGCATTCGCTGGGTTAAAGGGCATGCAGATGACGGAGAGCTGGTTGAAGCTTACGGAATATGCACAGTCGGCTTTGGACAAAGGTGATGTGGAAGAAGCGATTGATCATTCAATAAAGGTGTTGTCAGAGTCTTCCGGCCGGTTTGTGCCGGAGCATATACCCGGAGTGCAGAAAGTGCTCACAGAAGCGGTTGGGGCATATGACTTGTCAGACGGATACAAAATATATAAGACGATAGAACTGCCGTCAGCGCCTCATTACATAGCAACTGCACCGGACGGAAAAAGCGCCGCCGCTCTGTGCGGGCAGAAAGTGGTCGTCTTTGATACGGTCAGCGCGAAGACGGCGGCAGAACTTTCGTCAGGCGAATCTTCCATATCACAGATACGATATCTGGATGAGCATACGATCCTGTATGACGGACAAGACGGCATGACAGCCTACGATATCAGGGAAGGGCGTGAACTATGGACAGGAGGCGCCGCTTCATCTATCTGTGTATCCGGTGACGGGAAGACTGCGGCGGGAATCTGTGAAGGAGATACATTTGCAGCAGTATATGATACGAAGACAGGAGCAGTGAGATACAAGGTTGATTTTGCCGGGGAAAGCCAGAATATCGGTATCAAGGATAATCTGTTTGCTTTGAATGAAGACGGCTCATTGCTGGGAGTCAGCTTCCGGGATGGGTCGCTTAAGATCTATACGCTTGGATATTCCGGGGCAGATGATTTCGAGGAAGCAGATAATCAGGGGTACTGTAATGAATTGACGGTATTCGGTGCGGATTCGGGGTATACACATTTTGAAGGCGGGTTTTGCGGACAATATCTTGCATTTGCCGCATCCGGTGAGGAAAAGGCGGCATTTGCGGTGATTGATGCGGCAGAAGGAGAAGAGTGCGGAGGATTCCAGGGGGAGACTGATTTTAGAGTGCAGGCGGATGAAAATGGAATCTATGTCCAGTCGGATCATATTCTGGTGAAGGTAGATCCGGTTACGGGGGAACAGACGCCGTTGGTTACTATGGATGAGAATATCTTACGTTTTGTAAGGGATGAAGCATATACGCTTGCGACTTCGGAAGATGGGATATACTTTTTTGACAAGGATGCGCGGATGACTTCTCACTATAGAAAGGAATACTTAAGCGACCTCATTGGCATGGCCGGCGGTACGGCTGTAATCGGAAGTATGGACAGGCCGGCGGTCAGGATTATGAAGTATGAAGAGAATCCTGAAACGGAGATATTTACCTATGATCCGGGTTATCAGCATGATGAGGCAAGGATCAGCGCAGACAGGCAGACGGTGATGCTGTTCTCTTACCGTCAGTTCCGAATCTATGATAAAGCAGGGAAGCTGGTCAAAGAAGCGGATATTCCAGAGGCAGACCGGGTAATAGATCAGCAGTTTATCCGTGATGGAAAAGAATCCTGGCTGGAGGTGATATATGACAATGGGAAAGAGGATGTCTATTCGGCGAGTGACGGGAGTCTTCTGCGGGAAGGGCATGACAGTAAAAGAAGTATAAGTAATGAGCTAGATGAGGAATTTGTAATCGGTGATCTTCGTATTGAATCACCTTTGCACGGGACGCCGGCGGTATATGATGCGAAGACAGGAAGGGAAGTTGCCAGGCTTAAGAAGGATACATATCTTACTGATGTGACACAGGCAGGCGATTATCTGGCTGCGCGGTATATGGAAGCGGGCGGGATTGGTTCCGGACAATTGATGGATAACAACTGTGAGGTATTGGCGGAATTGCCGTATCTTTGCGATGTGGATGGAGAGACGTTGATTTTTGATTATCCGGCGGGAAGCATACGGGAATCGAAGATCTATGAGCTGGAGGAAATTGTTGAGATGAGCGAAGCATATTAACTGTTCGCAACGGTTTGGTCAAGCTGTCCTTTTACTGCTATTCTGCAAGGTGGCAGAATGGAGCGATATGTTATCTTGATTTATTCGGTTATGTTGATTGGATAAAATATATGATAAGACATATCATTGTCAGAAGTTGCAGGTATTACTGCGGTTTCCACCTTGCAGATTGAAAGAATATTATAGAAGTTTTAGAAAATGAACTAATGCTTCATACTGTTCAGAATTCAGCTTTGCGGCGTGATAGAGCAATTGACGCTGCTGGTCGGTGAGGAGGGTGGTATTATCGTCATCCTCCAGGAAAAATTGAGATAAGGTGATTCCAAATGCATCACAGATTTTGCCGAGAGAAGTAATGGAAGGAAGCATATTCTTGCGGTACCATGAAGAAATTGTTGATTGTGTGAGTCCGGATTCTTCTGCCAGTTGGTATTCTGACCAATTGCGTTCCAGACGGAATTGCGTGATTTTGTCTAATATGTCCATAATAGGGTATTACCTCCAAAAATGAATGTTGTCAGTATTTGTTAATTATAAGGGGAATTAGTATTGCAACTTACTTCGATAAAACGTATAATAATAACTACAATAAATATTAAGAAGAAGGAATACAATGAAGATAAAGGTGGCTATTTTAGATCCTAATATAGAGTTTATGAATAGACTTGCAAAAATATTCCAGCAAAAATATGCGGATCGAGTTAATTTGTCTATATTTTCAAGTCCTGGTTCTCTGTACCAGAGCTTAAGTGAAGATCGTGCAGATCTTGTATTGTTTGACCAGTCAATAAAAATAGAAAATGAAAAAATTCCGAATGGGGTTGCGGCAGGTTACTTAAGCGCTATGACAGACGTCGGTACGATCGACGGCATTCCTGCAATCTGCAAATATCAAAAGGCAGAAGAAATATATAAGATGATGCTGAATTTGTATGCGGAAGAAGCGGCAGAAGTAAAGATGAAAAAGAATGATTCAGATACGAGAATGGTTCTTTTTACTTCCGTTCAGGGAGGAAGCGGTACATCAACGGCGGCAGCAGCATATGCGTTGAGGATGAGCTCCGGGAAGAAAGGATTCTATCTTAATCTGGAGAAATTCGGGGATTCTAACTTGTATTTCAAAGGTGAAGGAAAACTGAGTTTTTCAGACGTGATCTATACACTGAAGAGCAGAAAAGGGAATTTATCGATCAAGCTTGAAAGCGTGCTGCAGACAGATCCGGCAGGAGTTGATTTCTTTCATACATGCAGAAATGCCTATGATATGTTCGAGCTGACAGATGATGAGATACAGCTGTTGATACGGGAAATAGCGCAGCTTGGCAGATACAAGGAGATTGTTGTAGATATTTCAGGGGATATGACAGAGCGGATGATTATGCTGATGAGAGACTATGCAGACAAAATCGTGTATGTGGCGGACGGCGGTCAGACCGGGAATATAAAGTTTGAGAAATTCTGCGAGACGGTTCATGTGATTGAAAAAAGGCAGAATATCAGTATTCTGGATAAAACCTGTCTTCTCTATAATCGGTTTAGTTCTAAGAGCGGTGTACAGCTTGAGGCAGCGGCGGTTCCGGTTTTAGGAGGAATTCATCAGATTTCAGGGCTTAGCGGAAGAGAATTGTCGGAAAAAATTGCACAGATGGATGTGCTTGGCCGTATATAAAGCTGTAGATTTTGAATCTTGGTATTAACAGGCCGGCGTATAATATTGGGAGAGGCGGATGACGGAGGAGAAAAAATCTGACATTGTAAAGGATTTAAAGAAAAAACTTTTTGATAAATATGATCTGAATCTTATTGAGGATGACGTGTTGGAAGATATAATCAAACATCTGCTGATCGAAGAGATCCGGGATGAGTATGTCACGATTGAAGAACGGATAGATATCACGGAACGCGTGTATGATTCTATCCGCGGGTTTGGGATTCTGGATTCTATTATGAAGGATGAGAAGATCACAGAGATTATGATCAACGGGCCGAATGAGATATTTGTGGAGAAAAAAGGCAGCACGTATAAATTGGATCAAACATTTGATGATGAGAGACAATTAGAAGATATTATTCAGAAGATCGTCGGACAGGCGGGCAGAGAGGTTAATCAGGCGAATCCTATCGTAGATACGAGATTGCCGAACGGTTCCCGTGTCAATGTTGTGCTTCCGCCGATTTCACTGAACGGCGCGACGGTAACGATCCGAAAGTTCTCGAAGTCTCCTATGACGATTCATCAATTGTTAATATATGGTTCGATCACGCCGGAAGTGGCGCATGTATTGGAACTTCTCGTCAAAGCGAAGTATAACATCTTCATTTCAGGGGGGACTGGTTCAGGAAAGACTACTTTTTTGAATGCAGTATCACACTTCATTCCGCATGATGAACGTGTTATTACAATAGAAGATTCAGCGGAGCTTCAGATTGAAGGGATCGACAATTTGGTGAGAATGGAAACAAGGAATGCGAATGCGTCAGGAAGCGGTGCGGTAACGATTCGTGATCTGATCAAATCCTCTCTGCGTATGAGACCGGAGCGGATCATAGTAGGAGAGGTGCGGGGCGGCGAGGCGTTAGATATGCTCCAGGCGATGAATACAGGGCATGACGGTTCCTTAAGCACTGGCCATGCCAACAGCACGAGGGATATGTTAAGCCGGTTGGAAACAATGGTGCTCCAAGGGTCCGAAGGACTCCCGCTTGAAGCGATCAGGCAGCAGATCGCTTCTGCAGTGGATATCATTATTCATCTGTCAAGGCTTCGGGATAAGACAAGAAAAACTATAGAGATCAGTGAGATCCTGGGATATGAAGAAGGTAAGATCAAGGTGAATCCTATCTACCGGTTTGCAGAGGATGAGAATTCTACTATGGAAAAAGTATCCGGGAAGCTTATGCGCACCGAAAATCCGTTTAAAAATGATTCTAAGCTGAAAATGTCAGGAATTAACGAGGTTATTTGAATATGGCATTGAAAAAGAAGAAAAAAACAGAAGAATATGTGGAAAAACGAGGAATAATGGGCAACGGAAAGGATTACCACGTCTATCATATGACTAAGCCGGATGTTATGACAGCATGGGCGCTGGGATTTGCGGCTGCGTCGGTCGTATTGTTTGCATTTTTTAACAGTCCCGTGTTATCGGTGGTCGGCGGAATACTATGTGCGAAAATACTGCCGAAGCATTACCGGGAATTTAAGAAGAAAAAGCAGTTAAATGAATTGCGTGCACAATTCAAGGACTTGCTGGAGTCTTTAACTTCATCGTATTCTGCCGGGCAGAATACGGTGGAAGCATTTGGCGACGCAGTAAGCGATATGACGTCCATATACGGAGAAGAAGCGGACATCGTACAGGAAGTCAGTATTATAAGTACCGGGTTAAAACACAATGTTAATATAGAAGAACTTTTGAAGGATTTTGCTGCACGAAGCAGCCTGGATGATGTGATGAGCTTTGCCAATGTATTCGAGATCTGTAACAGGCAGGGAAGTGATCTTAAGAGGATTGTGTCGGATACCAGAGAGATCATCAATGACAAGATTGAGGTCGAGATGGAGATTGAGACTATGATCGCGGGTTCCAAGAATGAGCTGCATATTATGATGATCATGCCGGTTATCGTTGTGGTAATGCTGAAAGGCTTAGGAAGCGGAATGGCAGGATCCAACAATCTTGCAACGGTTCTTGTGAAGATGGTCTGCATAGGGATATTTGCACTGGCATATGTGATGGGAAGAAAAATTATAGACATCAAGATATAAGATAATGATCCGTATACGGTTCATAAGGTAGGATGAGAGATGGAGATTAGCAGATTGATCGTATTGATTCTTGCAACGGTATTAGTTTTTGCGTGGATCATGCTGGCAACCAAATATGAGAGTACCTACGCGGCAATGGTGCAGTCCATTAACCCGAAGGAATATAAGTATCCTGAATTGTTCTGTGTCGGGCTGGCTCTGATGAAGATTTTAAAAATTGACAGCAAGAGCAAGAGCGCGAGAAAAAGAATTAAAGAGATTGCCGAAGTACAGGGGAAGCGGTATGCGGAATATTATTTCTATGTAATCAACGGGGCAAAATGGACCTATGGATTCACGATATTAGTGCTGCTTATACTGCTTGGCGCCTTGGGTAATTCTTTGATGGCTGTATTCATGGGGCCGGTTCTTGCCGGCTTGCTGATGTGGTATGTGGAAGAGTTGATGAATGACAAACTGGAAGAGAGAAGGGACGAGCTTCTGGCGGATATGCCGCAGATGTTGTCCAAACTGACCTTGCTGGTGAATTCCGGTATGGTGCTGCGGGAGGCATGGAAGAAGGTGGCGTATGGGGGCGAGAGGGTTCTCTATAAGGAAATGCAGGCGACGGTGCAGGAGATGAAGAACGGAATCTCTGAATTGGATGCATACCGGAACTTTGCCGATCGATGTTCGGTGAAGCAGATACGCAGGTTTGCATCAACGATGATTCAGAATATGCAGAAGGGAAATGCGGAGATCTCGTTTTTTTTAAAAGAGATGTCGGATGAGATGTGGGAAGAGAAGAAGCATCTGGTGAAGCGGAAAGGAGAGGCGGCGAATTCGAAGCTGCTGATACCTACGGCAATGATCTTTATTGGGATTCTGATTATGATCATGGTTCCGGCGTTTTTGTCTCTGTAAGCAACTGGCGGACCAGTTTGACTTAAATATAACAGAAAAAGAGGAGAAAACACAATGCAAAAAAAAGTGGAAACAATTTTATGGAATTTAAGATGGAAAGTATTGGAAGGACTTATTAATGATGAAGAAGGGGATTCGAATCTTGTAGCGGTTATTGTTTTAATTGTAATTATATTGGCAGTGGCAGGTATTTTTAGAACACAGTTATTGGGTGCGGTAAATTCAGTATTCGATAAATTGACAGAATTTATTGGATAATATGAAAAAATTAAAAAATGAAAACGGCGCCATCATGGTAGAAGCGACTATCTACATGCCTCTCGTACTCTGTACCGTGATGGCCTTATTATATCTGGCATTATTCAATATGCAGGAATACCTGCTTATGTACCAGGCGCAGCGTGTGGCGGCGGTCGTATCCCGCGAAGAGGCATATTTGGGTTATGAAGAGTTCGGCATGGGAAGTGACAATGAGATCGATTTCTCCTGGGGAGAAGGGAATGTTCCGTCAGCGGGCGAGGTGACTTCTTACTACAAGGCTTATCATAACAGACTGGAAGATCTGTACAGAGGAATCGGCAGAGCATTCACAAAAGGCGCCAGGTTAGATTATGATTCCAGATTCGCGGACGCGGCAAGAGAATCGACACTGATCGTGCTCGGAAATATCAGTAACCCAGAGATACAGGTTGACAGAGGATTCCTGGGAACAGATATCAAGGTAACGATCAGGCATACGCTTCCGATACCGGGAGTTTTGAAATATCTTAAATATGAAGGCGGGGCAACGATCCGGGTTGCAGCTTATCGTTATTCTGTAAATCCAAGTGAATTTGTCAGAAGCGTAGACCTGGCGACGGATTTTATTTCTTATATTATGAAGAAATTTGGATTTGCGGACAGCTATAATGTATTTTTAGAGAAGACGAATAAAGTTCTGGATATGATACTCTGACAGGAGGAAAGGCATTGAAGTTTTTTTGTAAGAATAAAGGAACCATATCAGTATTTTTAACCATTATACTTGTGCCTGTATTGTTATTGGGAGGTTTGACGACGGATGCCGCGCGGATCTGCATGTCTAAGGCGGTAATCTCGGATGCGGGGGAGATGGCGATGAATGCAGGCCTTGCCCAGTATAATGAGGAACTCCACGACGAATATGGATTACTGGTTATGGACAGATCGCCGGAAGCTATGGAAAGTGATTTGGAGAAATTCTTCAATGGTTCATTAAACGGGACGGGGATGCCGGGAGAAGAGGATTATAAAAAGATACTGGATCTGCTGACGAAAAAATTTGATGCAATCAATGTACAGGGGTCTGAAATATATCAGACCGAGGTAGAGAAGCAGCAGATATTGGAATACATGAAGTATCGGGCGCCGGTATGCTTAACAGAACTGGTAGTTGAAAAAATAAAGGAATTAAAAAACGGTAAAAAGATGGCGGAAGCCATGAAAAAGCAGATGGAATTCAGCGAAGCCATGGAAGATTGTCATAATGAATTCCAAAAAGCAAAAGAAGCATTGGATACGCTGGATGGCTTCATCAATCATATGCAATCACAGGCAGTAGGACAAGAACTGTCACAGACGAAGGAAGAATATGAGAATATTGTATCGAATGCTTTGCTGATGTGGGCAGCAGCGGACGACTATGAGGACAAGCTGGAAAAAGGTGAATGGGGCGAAATGGAAAAAACCGTGGATCAGTTTTTAAGAACGACGAAAAATATAGACTGGTCAACTCCATTTGCTGAAGCCACATTTAACGGTTATATGGGTGGAAAGTATTATATGAATACGATCGACGCGATGGGAGGGATCGGAAAGCTTACAGAAAATGATGGTCAAGAGCAGTCGTCTGATAATCTTGAAGAATTAAAAAACGAGTATCAAAAGAGAGTGGCGGAGCTCGAGAAATATCCAAAACTGCTTCTTGATTATGCCCAGATGTGCATAGATGAGCATTCGGGCAAATTGAAAGGATATCTGGACAGCGCAAATTCAGCCGAAGATGCGGCAAAGACAGCATGCGACAGATTAGCGGCTGTAAAGAAAGAATTGAAAAAGGCGAAAGAAGCATTTGACGGATGGGAAAAAGCGAACGGCGAATTGAAAGGCGCAGGAAATGATACCGGGAGTATGGATGCAGATGTGAAGCTGTACAGAGACTTTTTCTATTCCTCGAATGGAAATGGAAAAGCGGATTTTGAGGAATTAGACAGCTTGAAATCTGATACGGAGCAGAACCAGGAATATTTTCACAAATTAAAAGATGTACTGAAAGGTGAAAAATTCTGGGAACAGTCTATCGCAGTGGTACCTGCATCTGACCAGTATGAAGAGTATAAAGATGCAGCGGATTCGTGTATGAAAGGAACGAAGGCAGAATACGTCAATGATATCAAACGGATAAGAGATAGTGAGTATTTCCCTGACCATTACAAACATAAGGATATATCCGAAGCGGGAGCTTCGAAGTCAATCAGCGGTCATCCGTTTTATAAAAGGCTTCAGGAATATTGCAGAGAATCGAATAAAGAGGACTCTCAACAGGAACAGAATGAAGCGAATGGCAGGCTGGAAGAGAGTAAAAAGGCCGGAGAAGAGGCGAACAAAGCGGATGATTATCCTGACTTTAAATGGTCGTCCATAGGAGAACTCCCGTCTTCGAAGGTTGGGAAAGATGCGTCAAAAGCAGAAGACCAGTTAACGGATCTGAATGCTTCCGGGGATGTAAATAATTCATCAGCCAGAAAAGAGACGACAAAGAAATTTCAAGAATCGATGGATGCTGCCGCATCTTTCCTGGATAAAGTAGATGAGATTGTTTCAAAGGGGTTAGAAAACCTATATATTTCTGAATATGCTATGCAAATGTTTTCTTATTATACAGTGAACAAGAAGGACGGGCAAGACAGGCCAGAAGGAGAGATTATCGGTATCAGCGGCTATAAACTGTCGGAGCATGCCGCATATCAGGCAGAATGTGAGTATATCCTGTGGGGGAAGGATGAATCGAAGATAAATGTATTGAATACGGTTATGATGATCTTTGGAATACGGTTATTGTTTAATTCATTTTTCGCTTTTACTGATCATGAGATCGACGGGATAGCATTCGCAATGGCAACAACGATTGCAGGGGGATGGGCGCCTTATCTGGTGCCTATAATAAAGGTTGTGATCAAGCTTGGTTTTGCCGGTGTTGAGACGGCAAGCGATATCACAAAGATCAAGCAGGGATATGGCGTGGTACTTATCAAAAAGACCGATTCGTGGGCTACTGCACCTTATATGGGAGATAATACAAAGAAAAAGTATTTAACATTGGATTACTCTGAGTATATGAGAATTTTTCTGAATCTGTCTATGCTGACGGGGAACGGAACAGGTATATTGGGGAGAATCGCAGATTGTATTCAGGCGAATCAACCGAATATGAACCTGTTGGAGGGATATACGATGCTGTCCGTACAGGCGGAGGTCAGCTCAAGGACAACTTTTATGCGTAAGATATCAGATTGGAGCGGAAGTAAAGTGTGGGGATTCCCAGATGATACATATACGATATCTTATCAGAGTATCCTGGGATATTAATGATTCCTGCGAAAACAGAGGATAAAATGAGGAAAAGAGATGGAGACAAAAGATTATAAAGAAGGTTCGCTGACGGTGGAAGCGCTTCTGTTCCTGATACCATTTATTATGGCGTTTTGTACATTGATCAATGCGGCGAGGTATGTTCAGGCAGAGATGCTGATCCATCACGCGGTTACTCAGACAGCAAAGCAGATTTCCACATATAGTTATGTGCTGACGAAGACAAAGATCAGCAGCAGGATAGTGGAGACGAACAGAAAAAGTGAAGAATTGAAAGTAACGATCGATGATGCAACAAGTTCTGTCGAAGGCTTTATTAATGCGGTCAGTGATATGGACGGCCTGGCAGAAGGCGTATTCAGTATGTTAAAAAGCGGCGCAGAACAGAAAGCTATTACTGCAGTAGTCGGTGAAATAACGAAAAACAATATTAAGAGTGAACTTATGCTTGTGTCGGATGATCCAGATGAATATCTGGAAACTATCGGAATCAAAGACGGATTGTCAGGACTTCATTTTGATATGACAAGATGCCTTGATAATACAGAAGGGAAAGGGACTGTCAAGATCGTAGTTACTTATACGATGGAAAATATCCTGTTCCCGGATTTCGATTTTGGACAATATGAGTTCCGCCAGTGCGCATATACTTTAATTTGGTAGGAGAGCAATATACTGACAGGAGGGCAGATGGAGAAGAATATATCTTGGTTTAAGGAACAATGGACAGATGAGAAGTTCAGAATTTGTATGGTTGTTGTTTTGGCATCAGGCATAGGTCTGTCCGCAATATTTTCTGTCTTTTCTTATAATATTCTAAAGATACTCCGCTATCTGATCTTATATGCGGCGCTCTTTCTGACAGCCTGGATCGATCAGGGAAACAAGCGTATTCCCAACAAAATACTGAAGGTGTTGCTGGGAATAAGAGGAATCCTGATTATTCTGGAATGGCTGGTGTTCCCGAAACTTGGACTGGCAGTATTGATTTCTGCCTTGTCAGGGATGTTGATTGGCGGCGGTATGTTTCTGCTTGCACATTTCCTGACCAAGGGAGGCGTGGGGATGGGAGACGTCAAGCTCCTCGCGGTGATCGGAGCATATATGGGCAGCGGAAGTATCATGGCTGCTGCATTTTTGTCGGTTGCGGCCAGTGCATTTTACAGTATTGTGATGCTGCTGCTTAAGAAGATAAAACTGAAGGAGGAGATACCTTTTGCCCCGTTTATATTCATAGGAACGGTACTTACGATGGCACTTGGTATGTGAGATGCAGATGAAAAAATATATTATATTGATGTTTGCAGTCTTATTGGGGCTGTCATGGTATACGGCGGTATCGGATACGGTAAATCGACCAAAGCGTGCAAGAGAGCACATGCAAAAAGCCGCTGAATTAGAAGAAAAAGAGATCTATGTGGATGCGGTAACGGAATATGAGCAGGTATTAGAATATACTCCGGACAATGTGTCGGCTCATATAAAAATGGCCAAAGCATATCTGAACAGCGGAAACACGAATAAGTTTACTTCTGTTTGCGAAAATACAGCAGAAAACTATCAGGATCATGCAGAAGCGTTGGACATGCTTATGGAATATTATCTGGACAACGATTATGAGGATAGAGCTGTAAAATATCTGGAGGATTTTACGGAGAATTATCCAGATAACGAGAATGCCCGGGAATGGTTTTCCAAGCTGAAGGGAAGTTATACGGAGTTATACTGCAGGTATGACGAGATGAGCAAGATCGTGAATGATTCCATGGTGGTGAAAAGAGACGGTCTTTATGGGATCACAGATGAAAAAGGACAGGAGATCATAGAAATCAAATACGAAGAAATATATCCTTTTTCGGAGGATGGTTTTGCGTTGGCGCGGAAAGAAAACGGCACATATATGTATATAGACCGGGATGGACAGACGCGGAAAGTTCCGGATGAGAAATACAGTGATCTTGGTATGATCAGTTCAGAACGTGCGGCGGCATGCAAAGACGGGAAATACGGATATCTTGATGAAAATATGGAACCGGCCGGAGAATTTACCTGGAATGAATTGACTGGAATCAAAGGCAGCACAGGAGCGGGAAAGAAAGATAAGAAATGGGTCCTGGTGGATAAAAATGGAGAAGCAAAAGGCGATCGGGAATATGATGATGTAATCACGGATGGCGGTGGTTTTTGTTCGAATCAGAAGTGCATCTTTGTAAAGGATAAGAAAGGATACCGCCTGATCGATTCCAAGGGAAAAGGGATTGGAAAACAAGAATTTGATGATGCAAAAGCATTTACGGAAGACGGTTATGCGGCCGTATGCCGTGACGGTAAATGGGGATTTATAGATGACGAGGGAGAACTTGTCATTGATTATACATATGAGGACGCCGAATCATTTCGAAATGGATTAGCGGCGGTGTATGTAGACGGTTTGTGGGGATATATCGATACAGATGGCAAATTGATCATAACTCCCCGATTTATTGAAACAACACATTTTTCGGAAGCGGGTACGGCGGCGGTCAAGATAGAAGAAGACGGAGAAGAAAAGTGGAAACTGATTCAGTTGAATACTTTTTCATAGATCCTTCGCAGAATATTTGTGGAAACTGTTTACAATACAAAAAACGGGAGGAATTTGCGGAAATGGTTGGATTTGCATATGAGGAGCAGGAAGGCAGGAAATATCTGGTATATGAAAAGGAGGCGGAGACTGAACTTGATACGCTGACTCTGGAGATGATGTCGAATAACAGGATCGACGGTGTTGTTCCGTCTAATCATATCAGGATCGATGACAGGTTTTATATGAAGTATGATATTACGAACCTTAAAAGTCTTCGTGAATTTCTAAAAGGTGTAGTGAACAGAGAGAAGATTATGGCCGTTATGGAATCGATCGTGGATGCAGCTATGGCGGCGGAGGATTATATGTTAAGCCTGTCGTCTTATGTGCTGGATGCAGATTATATGTACATTGATCCGTCTGTACGGAAAGTTTCTATGATCGTGCTTCCTGTTAAGCGTGAAGAGATGAGCATAGATGTGTTTTTGAAAAAACTGCTGATGAGTATTCAATATGACCAGACGGAGGACTGCAGCTATGTTGTAGCATTGATTAATTTATTTGGCGGCTTTGAATCCCTTTCTCTGTTGTCATTTAAAACGCAGATAGAACAGTTTAAGGTACCAGAGAAACAAACGCCGGGATTGGGAACGGCAGGATTAAGAACGATAGAAGTGAATACAGAAGAAAGCAATCGTTCCCCAATGTCAGAAAGGGAGCCGCAATCGCAGTCATATCAGGCACCGCCGCAATCGCAGCGAAGCCAGATACCATCGCAGTCGCGGTCATACCTGCCGCCGCCGCAATCGCAACCGTTTAGATCGGATGGGGCGGCGGGAGGCAGTCCAATTATGATCTCCGATGAGGATAGAAAGAAGATTGTTCATGACCTGAAAAGAGAGCATGATATTGATATTCTGTTTTCGGGTGAAGGTGAGGCTCCTAAGAAAGAGAAAAAGGGATTCTTTTTTAAGAAAGATAAATCAGAAAAGAGTGAAAAACCGGAAAAAGAAAAAAAGGCGGAGAAAAAAAGTTTTTGGGAGAAGTTAGGTAAAAAGAAGTCGTCAGAGAAGGTGCCTGATATGGATGCTGGTCTTGGAGGATTTGCGATACCTGGAATGGATCTGCCGGGGCAGGTTAAGACATGCGGAGATGAATGTGATAAAGGAAATTATTCTTCAAATGTGGCATATCGGGAACAGGAGATTGCGATTCCGGCTCAAAGGATTGCGTTAGAGAAACGGGCTGTTGAGAGACAGGATTTTGGGAAAACGGAATTTATCAGAGCGGAAGAGGATGATGATGAAACATTCATAATAGGAGCGGAACAGAGCGCTGCAGGGCCAGAATACATTCTGTACCGCCGCAGTACGCAGGAAAGCTTTCGAATCTGTGAAGAGATAATGAGAATAGGAAGAAGTCCGGCTGTTACGGAGATCTGTATATCGGGAAATAAAGGAATCGGAAGGGTTCATGCGATTCTCTATTCTCGGGGCGGTCAATTATTTATCGAAGATAATAATTCTAAAAATAAAACATATGTGGATGGAGTACAATTAGAACCAGGACAGTCACCGAGAAGGATCGAGAATGGTTCAAGAATCCGTCTGGGGGATGAAGAATTGGAGATCCATATACAAGCAGGGCAATGATCTGTCATGAAAAGTAGCTGTCGGGAAGGAAGAAAATAATGGAATATTTGTTGGCGTGCTGTACGGATAAAGGGAAAAGAAAGGCGGTTAATCAGGATTCACTGTTAGTCAGACGGATGGAATACCGGGGAGAGGAGATTGTCCTTGCGGTTATCTGCGATGGCATGGGCGGTTTAAAACGCGGCGAGGTGGCAAGCGCCAAGGTAATACATTTATTTGGCGGCTGGTTTGACAAGGATTTCCCGAAGTTAGCGGAAATGGAAGAATTTGAAGACGAGTTGTATGATTCATGGGAAGAGCTTTTACAGAATGTACATCAGGAAATAACAGAATATGGGCAGATTCACAGGATTCGGATAGGTACGACGGTTACGGCAATGCTTTTATGGCAGAAAGATTACTATATTGCACATGTAGGAGACTGCCGGATTTATGAGATCAAAGAAAGAGTATCGCAGTTAACAAAAGATCAGATTCAGACGAAGCTTACTGCTGAAACTGGTGAACATGTCCTGCTTCAGGGGATTGGAGCGTCTAAGAATGTCAGACCGGCATATTACAGCGGGACAGTGAAAGAAAATGCGGTGTATCTGCTGTGTACGGATGGTTTTCGTCATAAGGTCAATGAACAGGAGTTGTATCGGGCATTTGATCCAGAGAAGCTGACGGATGAAGAGATAATGGCGGAACAAGGGAGAGAGGTTACCAGGCTGGTTATAGACAGAGGGGAGAAGGATAATATATCTGTGATTCTGGTCCGCACGGTTTACAGTCAAGAAAGTCACTCTGAAGCAGTTGAAGAAAAGAGAGATGGATGTATAGTATAGAATTTCATAAACTAACACAATAAGTTGATTGATTACATTTGTACTATAGCTTGGTTCTTACAGGAGGAAAAATGTTTTGTTATAAATGTGGATATAAATTAAATGATGAGGCAATTTTTTGTTCGCAATGTGGAACAAAAGTTCAAAGAATAGAAAATGATATAAGAACTTACTCAAGAAATGTCTCCGAAACTTCTGTTGATTTGGAGCATGAAGCTCTAAAAATATATCTTAAAGATATATTGGCTATGGAATGTATAAAGAGAAAATATATGTCGGAACTTGATAATGCTACTCAAAGATTATCTAGTGTTAGTGGACAATATTATTATAGAAGGTTTGAATTTAATAACGAAGAGAGTTGGCGATATCCAGACAGTTCTTTTTTACATTTTATGTATCAAAATGACAGTTTTTATATTGCTGTTGGAAAGGCGGACGATCATGGAAGTATAGAGACTTGCCCGGAAACAAGTTCTTATTTGAATAATAAAAATTATTACATAAATATCTCTGATAATTTTAATTTTTTGACAAACAACTCTGTATGGATGTTGACAGCAAATTATGGAGATAGCTATCCTAAGAAGAAGAAAAATGGTAAGAAAGCTAAAGAAGCTTTTCTTAACTGTTATGAAGAATTTAAAAGTAATGCTGTAGAAAGTTTAAAAACAAAACTTGGTTTGGCTGCAAAATTTGAAGCTGAAAAAATAGGAATATCTAATGAATTGGAAGCATTAGAAAACATTCTTGGAAAGGGATACAGTGTAAACATTATACCAACACAGTTTAGAAAAAATCTTTATGCAATTTATTATTTGTATGACTTTATTTCTTCTTCTAATCAATCACTTTCTACTGCATTATTACATTTTGATTTGAATGAAATCAAAACTAAACTTGATAAGATAATCGAACAACAGCAAAATATAATAATCCAACAATCTATCATTATGGCTCAGAATAAGGAAAAGATGGAGTATAATCAAAAGTATCTGAAAAATCTTGTTAACGTAGAAAGAAATACAGCACAGATAGCTATGTATTCTGGGATTGCAGCGAATAATGCTGAGGTTTGTGCATGGATTGGTTTAGCAAATTATTTAAAGAATTGAACGTAGATATATTCTTCATGGGGGCGAATGGGGTCAGCATGAAGAAGGGCGCGACGACTCCCCAATTGGATACGGCCCTTTTGAAGGAACGTATCATCGAGAATTCAAAACAGCGCATCCTCCTTACAGACAGCTCGAAGCTGGAGAATGTTTCTTTTGCCAAATTTGCGGACATATCCGATCTGGATGTATTTATCACAGACGAATATGCGGATGTGGAGATCCTCGAACAACTTCGTAACCAGGGCGTTAAGATAGATGTAGCGAGGATCGGCAGATAATCACGGACTAAAGCGCTCGCGTTCTGCCTCAAACCGTTCGTTCATCCACACAACAGCTTCGTCAAGTCCTTCCTGGGTAAACGGGAAATCATTCCTCTCCTTCTGGTCTTCGGGTGTTGCCTCGAAGCACCAGGGTTCTGGATACAGGTATACCGTTAGCCGTTCGTCGGCCAGGGTCAGATAATAGCGCATTCCGCAGTGAGAGCCTGAAAAAGGCTCTTTTTTAAGTGCTTTAATAGACAGTCCAAGAGTTGAGATCATAGGGATGCAGCCTCCTTGCTTGATATCATTGTCTTTAATATACCTGAAATTTTTGATTTTGTACAGTAAGTTATTTATGCAAAAATTGTCAGATTTTAGTTAATTTTATTGAATTTAATCATATTCTGTGCTAAATTAACAATCATATAGTTTCCAGAAAATGGTAATTTCACTTGGGAGATGGATATGATACGGGAATATTTAGGACAGAATGTTTATGAAGCCTTTCAGGAACGATTGCGGTTTATTTTTGAGGAATTTGACAATATATATATTTCTTTTTCAGGAGGAAAGGACAGCGGCCTGCTGCTGAATCTGGTGATGGATTATCAGCAGAAGTATGCGCCGCATAGGAGGGTAGGCGTCTTCCATCAGGACTTTGAGGCACAGTACACGGTAACGACAGAATATGTGGAGCGTACGTTTGAGCGGATTAAGGATAGAGTAGAGCCGTACTGGGTATGCCTTCCGATGGCAACCAGGACGGCTCTCAGCAGTTATGAGATGTACTGGTATCCGTGGGATGATAAGAAGGAGGAATTATGGGTCAGAAAGATGCCCAGGAAGAAATACGTTGTCAGCCTGAATGCCAATCCTATCACGACGTATCGCTACCGTATGCACCAGGAAGATCTTGCGAAGCAGTTCGGTCGCTGGTACAGGATGGCTCACGGCAACGGGAAGACCGTCTGTCTTCTGGGGATAAGGGCGGACGAATCTCTGCAGAGATACAGCGGATTTTTGAATAAGAGGTTCGGCTATAAGGGAGAATGCTGGATTACGAAGCAGTTCAAGGATGTCTGGTGTGCGTCCCCGCTGTATGACTGGTCTGCAGACGATGTATGGCACGCGAATTATATATTTGATTATGACTATAATCATTTATACGACCTGTATTATATGGCAGGTTTAAAGGTCTCGCAGATGAGGGTGGCTTCTCCGTTTAACGATTACTCGAAGGATTCTCTTAATCTGTACAGGGTGATCGACCCGGAGATCTGGGTGAAGCTGGTCGGAAGAGTGAAGGGGGCGAATTTCGGCGCGATCTATGGGCGTACGAAGGCAATGGGCTATCGGAATGTATCGCTGCCGCAGGGGCATACCTGGAAGTCTTATACCATGTTTCTTCTGGATACACTGCCGATCCGCCTGAGGAATAATTACGTTAAGAAATTCAATACGTCAATCAAGTTCTGGCATGAGACGGGAGGCGGGCTGGATGAAGACGTGATACAGGAGCTTATGGAGCACGGCTATCAGATTAAGCGCAACGGGGTATCAAACTATACGCTGAGCAAGAAATCCAGGATCGTATTCATCGGTAAGATCCCGGACGATACCGACGATATCAAGCTGACCAAGGATATCCCGAGCTGGAAGAGGATGTGCTGCTGTATCCTGAAAAACGATCATATCTGCCGTTCCATGGGATTTGGCATGACCAGGGAGCAGCAGAGACGTATCGATGCGATCAGACGCAAATACAAGAGTGTGGAGGAAATGAATTATGGAATATAAGAGCCCGGTTTACCATGTGATCTCTGTTCCGGTTGAGAAAGTCGTGCCGAATACCTATAATCCTAACAGCGTTGCTCCGCCGGAGATGAAACTGCTCTATGAGAGTATTAAGAACGACGGTTATACCATGCCGATCGTCTGTTATCATAATAAAGCAGAGGATCAATATGTGATTGTGGACGGTTTCCATCGGTATCGGATTATGCTGGAGCATCAGGATATCTACGACAGGGAGAAGGGGATGCTTCCGGTCTCCGTGATCAATAAGCCTATTGATCAGCGGATCGCGAGTACGATCAGGCATAACCGTGCGAGGGGAAACCATGATGTGGACCTGATGGGGAATATTGTGAAGGAACTGCATGAGCTGGGGCGGTCGGACGCGTGGATCTCCAAGCATCTGGGGATGGACAGGGATGAGATCTTAAGGCTTAAGCAGATCACGGGGCTTGCGGCGCTGTTCAAGGATGTTAAGTTCGGGCAGGCGTGGAGGCCGGCGGAGGAAGAGGGAGAATGACGGGAATGGATTGAAAGAGATAATAAAGTTTTTTTGTGAAATGGAGAGAAGAGAAGGTTGTGATTTAAGGTAAGGTGAGATCGTTGAATAAAACCTTTAATATAAACGGTACCTGTTACCCAGAAGAGAATTATATGGTAGATATGGAAAGCCGTCTGAAAGAGATTGAAAAATTAGTCGACAATAAGAAGTATTTTACGATAAACCGTGCAAGACAGTATGGGAAGACAACCCTTCTGAATCTCATGGTGCAATATCTTTCTGTGAAATAAACGGTATTTTCTGTCAGCTTTGAGGGGTGGGTGTATAAAAGTAACAATTCGTGATCAGGAGAGTGAATCAATGAGAAAACAACAGATCTCTATCGGTTATTGAAGTGAAGGGAGTATTTCTGTTGAGAACAGGAGTACTCCTATTTTTGTGAAAGA
>Ga0137308_101232_pt1 | contig 27553 bp, 21 predicted proteins | sample Inofrocosms_June_FD_97181 | JGI IMG/M metagenome (GOLD analysis project Ga0137308, IMG submission 97181) | Mouse cecal microbial communities from Vienna, Austria - N-Acetylneuraminic and N-Acetylglucosamine D2O microcosms_June | ecosystem: Host-associated > Mammals > Digestive system > Large...
GATCGACCCGCGGAACATTGCAGCAAAGGCTTTAGCCACAGACTTATGCCCGCTCGGAGCGTTGCTCCAAGCCGCACCCTCAGCCTCATTCATCAAATGTACATCCGCATCAACCTTACCGGTATTCTCAATCTCCACGGTATAGGTCAGGGTGACAGTCTGCCCATTCATAAACTTAGTATTTCGCTCAATTAGCTGCAGCACATGGGTCTTATCCGTAGCGTTGCCGCTTTTAGGTGTGATGGCTTCTCCACCAACTCTCCAGTTGCTAAAGGTATAAGTTGCTTCAGGCGTGCCTTCGCCGGTCCCCGTCTTTGTAAGGGTAGGGGTCAGGGTATCCGTCAGCCTCAATCCGTAGATATCAAAGCCGCTGACATTCTTAATCGTTACAGTATAGTCTACTTTAGCGTTTCCTGTCTCCGAATCCACATTGAAGTTCGTATTGGACTTTTTGACCTCAATTTTAGGGGTCTTAGTGGTCTCACATACCACATGGATTGTCACAGGGCCCTCAAAATTACCGGGCTTTCTCCAAGTCTTTTCCGCTGCATCCCATGTAAACGTGAGAGTCACGTTGTTCTGTCCCTGCGCCAGCGTATGGTTCTTGGTAACGTTCAGGCTGTTGTAAGCATCGCAGAATTTCTGAGCGATGAACGTCACGTCGCAGATGTAGCCGCCCTTGCTGTCGCTCTTGACATCACCGATAGTGACGCGATCCTGCTTTTCCTCTTGAGTATAGCCAAAGCTGTTATTACTCTTATTCTCAGTGTCGCAGTACACCGTTACCGCAGCAGCTATCTCATCGCGTACATCTTGATGAGTGGGCTTCTCGGGCGCATCCGGCGCCTTTTTGTAATAGTTACTGATATAGTTGGTAGGTAAGTTTGCTGTAGCGTCGATCTGCCACGTACCGGTAACAGTCTTCCCGTTCGAACTATCCAAACCTACCTGCTTCTCCCACACATAGCCCGTTACATTGTCATAGTTTTTCTCAGTAATGGTCAGCCGGGTTTTGTAGGTAGAACTTGTATTTTCGTCCACTTTCACATTCAGTTTCCACGTCAGGGTAGGGTGACCATTTTCGTTGGTACCCTTTTCCGCCGCGCCATATGTCAGACTGCCGGTTTCAGTTACATCATTGCGATAAGTGTAGCTGTAGTCCAGAGCAAAATCGTCCGGAACCTTATCCGCCGCTATCTTGTTGCCCTGCATACCGACGAATGTCTTAACAATGGTAACTTCCTTCATGCGTGATTTAATCTCAGGCTCTTCTTCCCCTGCCGGAATAATCTTGGTAGCGCTGCTGTTGCTTTCGTCACCCTTACCGGGAGTAACCGTTGCAGTATTCACCAGATTGCCATTTTCATTGATATCACCGGCAGTAAACTCGCGGGTTACATAGATAACCACGCTGCCGCTCTCGGGAATAGTGCCATTGACGGTCAACTTACCATTATCAACCTTGTGGCTGCCACCACCGCTGACCCATACAGCCTTGTCGTCGGTGACAGTATACTCCTTACCCGCATCGCCGGTGACGGTGATCTTATAGAGCAGCTTCACTTTCCCGCCATTGGGGATAATAACCTTTCCATCGACAGGATAGGTAATGCCGTCCACAGTTACACCGTTTGGAATTTCGTCTGCACTCATCACCAGTTCTTTGTTGATTCCGGTGATTTTTTGGGCATCCTCCCATGTGGCGACATAGGTAACATTGCTATCCACCTTTGCCGCGACTGTGGGTGCCCAGCCCATAAAAGTGTAACCCTTACGCTTGGGCTGTACCTTACCATTCACGATTTCAGTACCTGTGGCAGCCGCCTCAAACGCCGGGGTATTGTCGCCAGCTTTGAGGTCCGTATGACTCTGGTCAACAAACACGATCTCGTCTGCTACGCCATCAGTATAGGTGACGGTGTAAGTAGGAACGAGAGTACCCTTTTTTATCTTCACTAGCCAGCCATATGTTCTACCAGTGCCACTACTGTAAAACTCGGTCAAGCTGCCTATCGGGCACTTCCACTTCCTCTCTGAAGCTGAATAATAGAACGTAATATCCTTGGGGTTTTCATAGAGCACATGTGTTTCAAATTGACTTGAAAGTGCTTTGTTCCAAAGGTTCAGATAAAAGTTCCCGCTCAGCTTAACTGTGCATTGATAAGGATAGGAGCTCTTCCCGAAAGAACTATTTCCACCGTTATTCTCTATGACCTCGCCGGGGATAATGGTAGTTTCGTCATCATAAAAGAGCCTGGCGGGCGCGCTGTGGTCAATATCGTCGCCTTGATCCTGACACTGAATGAATACATAGGGAAGCGTCACGTTATCCTTGTTGGGCGCGTCAGGCTTCTCCATAGTGCCGCTACCAACATTGTTGACACCACTATACCAGAAGTACAGGTTGCCGTTTGCCGTTGTTCCGCCATAAGCACCAATTGTTGTGTACTTGAAACTAATACAAATCTTTAAGGTAAATTGTCCGGTAGGAGCATTTGTCTTGGGCTTTATGTCAAATCTTAGCTGTGACCCGTTTTGGCTCCACTCCACATCTACATACTCACCGCCTTCCTCTACCTCAAAATTGTAGTAGCTGCCAGCGTTAGGAGTTACCCATCCGCCGCGGGGATTGATATTAGGCGTTCCAATATCATATACACCATCTGCATCTTCAAGGGTAAACGAACCCTTTGTACTCCCGCAGTAGTAATTCCAACCGTCATAGGAGAAGTCGTTACTCCAACTGAACTGCTGGAAATCGTGTTGGATAGAGCTTTTTGTTACTGTGCCGACATCAAACGTCCCGCTCTCAGGAATCTCCTCCGCCATCAGCACCGCCTCAAAGACTGCATTGGCTTTTTCCATCGCCTCCGCCACATCTTCACGCTCTTCATAGCCGAGATCAACCTCAACTAACATGTCATACAGATCAAATACCGCTTTGACCTGTTCACCGGTCTCCTCAGCGTTCTCTTTTGTCACGTCCTCGGGTGCCGGCAGTTTCGCCACCGCGTCCAAAAACGCTTTCACCTCTTCCGGCACTTCATCGTTGACCGTTTCGGTCTCTTGCGTTTCTTCGTCTGTTCCCTCATCTGTGTCAACATCGTTGCCGTTGGCTTCGTTATTGACCGATTCGGTTACTTCTTTCGAATCTTCGTCATCATCTTTCCTGTCCGAATTATCCGGATTATTGGCATCGGCTTTCCCATCCGGATCATCTGGATGATCGGCGTCGCCTTTTCCGTCCGAATCAACCGGATTATCGGCATCACCGCTGCCATCCGCCTCTATTACAGAGGATGTGTCGTCCGTCGGTGTCTCCGATGTCGTCGATTCTTCTTCCGCAGCTGTCCGCGCATCCGGCGTTTCCGTCTGTGACGGCATCGTACTCGTACCGTCGTCCGCGTACACAACTACGTTCTGGAGGAACATGGTCGCTATCATCAGCATAACAATCATTTTCTTCCATCTTTTGAACTTCATCATAATCTCTCCTTTCTTAGAATATAATTTTTGAACTTCCCTTCAGCACATCACCTCCGTTGGAAAGTCACTGCGCAGATATTTCTATCTTGAAATAATCGTATCAAAAAAGGTATCCCGCGAACTGCCTCATTTCCCATCAGACAACTTTCTTTTTCAATTTCAGGCAAAATTTTACCCGGAAAGTGCTTTCACACCTTCCGGGTATCTAATAATACAGGCTTTCTCTTTATCTGCTTTCACAGAATATACCGCCCATCTCCCGTATTTATTTCCGACTGTCCGTCAGACTTGCTTTTCCCATACACTGTCAAAAACTTCTGTGCCTCCTCCTCGGAGATATCCAGTTTTTTCTGCAGTCTTTCCAGAATATCCGTTTCGGATAAATTGAATTCATAACCTGAATCGACTATTTCCTCCGCTCTTCCCTCTATCTTTCCTTCTATCTTTCCTTCCTCTTTCATATCCGCAAATGCTTTACACATGCTGAACTCTCCTTTCTTAAATTCTTCTTCCCCTATATCCGGCAATGCGTCAATACCGGACAACTGCATCAGCAGCACCTTCGCCTGATTGCTCAATTCTTCATACTTTCCTTTATGTTCCGTCATTTTCACCTTCAGGGCTTCCTTATCCTCCGAATATCTCAAAAACTCGAAAACAGCTTCCAGTTCCGAATGGAACTGCCCGAAATCATCATACTCATGATAATCGAAAATATTCATCTGATAATCCGATATAAAAGGCAGGATACTTTCTTCATTCCCCTTTATGTCCAGCAATTCATAGAGAGTCCTTGCCCCGTCCCAGGGTTTTCCCCTCCCATAATAAACGACAATCGTTATAACGGGAATATATTTATCCCCTTTTCGCATGCCGGATATAAACTCATCCGATGTCAGCCCTTCCTCCCCCATCTCCAGTTCCTTCTGCCTTTTCTTCCACTGTCTGTCATAAGCCATGCTTTCCGACAGCATGGCCCGAAATACCATATGGTAATCCACCCTTGTCTGATTTTCCACTGTCAGCACCGCAATGGCCGTGCCCTTCCACAGCCTGACCTTGTCCCTGATCATCTTTTTTACGTTGCTCCCCAGAATACTCCGCAGCTCCCCGTCCTGTTCTCTCAGCTCCTGCGGTTTCACCACCTGTTTTCCCTGATACAGAACGCCGTTTACCAGATCCGCAAAAACTTCCGGATTTTCCAGATAATCACTCTCGCAAATATCAGCTTTTCCCACGCCTTCTTCCTCCCTTATTCTGTTTTTTCATATAAGGGAGTCTTTTGATTCACGAACGTGACAGAAATGATACCATCAGAAGTTCCCAGATATGTATTTATATACTACTACAAATAATCTGCCGCCGCAACATTTTTTAATGAATTCCTCCCGGAAAACACATATTTGCACCTTCCGGGCATACATGCTTTACCCGCTACACCAGCGATCTTCTGAGTTCCTGCGTCATATCCGCATAATACCACAGATCACCTTTTCCAGCCCTTTTCGTATAAGCCGTCTCTACTCTTCTGAAAATAGTGCCGCAGTACTCCATCTCCGTATTCACAAGCATCAAAATAAAATGCCGGTTCCCGTATCTGGTGTAGGCATCCCCGACGCGAAGGCACCCTCCCAGAACTTCCTTTAAAAGCTGCATCTCCTCCGGCAGATCCATGGGCTTCTGCGCCTTCTTCTGGCTCAGGGTCAGAAACATCAATACCGCTGAAAACTCGTTTCTCACCTTCGCCCTCACCACAAGGTGGCAATAATCTACAAAGCTCGGATAATTGCAGTAGTATGCCCCCTCTACATCCTCCTCGGCAAGGAGCGTCCGCATGATGTCGCCCCGCTTCCCGCGGAATGCTTTGTCCATATTTCTCCAGCCTTCCACATCATCCGTGCTTCTCCTGTGATTTTCATCCATCAGTTTCAACGCCTCAAAACACTCCTGCATCTCCTCCGCCGGCGCAGTTCCGCCCATTTCCCGGGCATACAGCTCCATTGTTTCATTATAGATGTTCAAAGCCTCATCATAGCGGTACAGTTCCAGATTACAGCGCATCTGCCGAAGCTGCCAGTTCTCAAAAGGATAGATTGCCGCAGCCCTCGCATAAAGCAGCAGCCTGTTTTTATAATCCCTGTTTTTCTGAAGTTCCCTCTCCAGTTCCTCCACGGCCCAGACATACAGAGCCTTATAATATCTGCTCTTCTGAAAAAACCACACTTCTGACAGGTTCGCCGGGAGCAGTTCCCCGCGGTAGATCTCGTTCGCCCGCCAGAGAAGATTACTCCGCCCCGCCCCTTTTTCCCGTCTCGCCTGCTGGATCGTCTCTTCAAATTCAAGAATATCCATTTTGATAGGGATTTTACTCTTAAAACAGCACATTCCCTCCCTGATTTCCACATAATCCTGTTCCGGTAAACCCCCTGCCGCCAGCTGTCCCTTCAGACGGTAGATCAGGTTATTCAGATTTTTATTGCGGTTAGCCGTATCCGACTTTTCATTCCAGCCGTACAGATTATCCATGATCTCGATTTTGGAAATCCCTTTCGGCACAGACAAAAGAAGCATCTGAAGAAGCCTTACGGATTTTGAACTTCCTGCCTTGTTCATTACAACAGCTTCATTTCCATAGTGCATGGAAAATCCGCCAAGCATCTGTATCTGCAATACTTTTTCCGGCATAGCCGTATCCCCCTTTTGGCACGGCGCTAACCCTTGCCGCATGCCCTCATAAGTTCTACCATTTCTTCTACCATGCCAAAATCAGTATCTTCTGAATCATCAAACCAGTCCTGCCCGCCTGCCACAATATAAGGGGCATGCAGGCAGAGTTCTTTCAGCAGGGCGCCCGCCTCCCGGTCCACCCTGCCGGTCCCGATCGTCCATCCGAAATGCCGCCTGTCATAAACAATCAGATCCCCCTTCGTGCTTTCCGTGATATCCGCAAGTCTCGGCTCCCCGTGCTTTTCCTCCCCGTCTTTACCCGTTTTCACATACGCCCAGACAATATCCCGATAGGGAATCCTGCATTTTTCGTTCTGTGACACTTCCATCATGATCCCGCTGTTCCGGAAAAAGATTTTTTCCGGCTCGATTTTTATTTCCGATTCTTTCATACCGCTTTTCACCTTCTGTCCGGAAAATCTCCTGAATTTCCTCATGTATCTTGTAGACAGAATTCACATTCTGTCCACAAAAAACGGCATCAAAAAAGCAGCATTTGGGTCCGATACCCAAATGCTGCCATCTTTTGCAGCTGTCCGGTCATTTATTTTAGAATACGAAAAACAAAAGTCGAAATAAAACATTTCGGCTTTATCTCCCGTGCCCTGAAATATTCCCTGATACAGGAATATTATTGCCAATAAGCTGTCAGATATGCTATAATAACAAAAAAAATATGTTGTTGTGCGATTTCTTTTGTGGACAGAATGTGAATTCTGTCTACATCAACAGCCCCATATTATCCAGATAACGTGTATGTTCTTTTCCGCTGGTCTTCAGGTAGATTCTTGTCGTTTCGATCGAACTGTGTCCCAACACATCCGCGAGTTTTACAATATCACCGCTCACCCGGTAAAATTCCTCGGCAAACAGATGGCGGAGATTGTGCGGAAATACCTTTGCCTCCTCCAGGCCGGCATATTGGCAGAGTCCCTTCATCTCCCGCCATATCTGTCTTCTCGAAAGTCTCCTGCCGTTTCCGGTCAGAAAAATTTCTCCCGAGACGATCCCTGTTTTTTCAGCATATTCTGACAGCCTGCGGCAAAGTTTTTCCGAGAGGAAGATAATGCGCACCTTTCCTTTCAGTACAACCTCCGCCCGCCCTCTCCTCAGCGCTTCCACAGTAATATAGGACATCTCGCTGATCCGGATGCCTGTGCCGCAGATCGTCTCCATAAGAAGCGCCAGTCTCTCGTTTTTCCTGTCTTTCGCTGCCTTTAAAAGCCTTCCGTACTCCTCCCTGTTCAGTTCTTTTTTCTGTTCTCTAAATATCTGCCTCTGGATGCGCAGGAATTTTACTCTGCACTCCTCCCATCCGGCAAAGCGGAAAAAAGCATTTAAAGCCGAAAGCTTCCCGTTGATCGTAGACGGTGCATATCCCTTTTCCTGCAGGTCATTCTTGAATTCCGCAGTGATTTTTTTATCCACCTTCCGGTTTTCCAGCCATCGGCAAAAGTATCCGACCTCCCGCAGATATTTTTCCATTGTTGCCTTCCCATACTCCTCCTCTCTCAGGTACTGTCCGAATTCCGCTAATTTCCGGTTTGTTATCATGCGTCTTTTCATCGTTCCTTCCTCCTGCAGAATATAAAATTTTTGTACGATCAGATATACAAACCGACAGAAACGTTTTAAGTATGCCGGTCTCTGCCCGCAAAAATTATCCTACCATATCTGTCCTGCATATTACCTGTATAACGATTTCCCGGAAGAAAAAAATCGCCGCAGAGCTGTTTTTTTATTCCAAAAGCTTTTCCATATTTCAACAATTTACGGATATCCGGCTGACTTTTGAAATAATCCCTGATTGCCTGAACATAAAGCTGTTTTTCGATTTGACTTCTGTCTTTAATCAAATCGCAAAGGCAGCGTTCTTTATCATGCAGACGAATGACCGCTCCCTGCGGAGACTGCGTTTCCGTAATGCCGAGATTGTAAAAGCCCTTCATGACATAATGAGCCTTTATCTTTTGATTATCTCGAACTAATCTTGAAATATTTTCTCCCTGTGGAACCGAGATATGGAATGTATGCGGGATAATGTCTGTCAAGCCCCAAACATAAAGAGCTGTACCATAAGAATATACAAGGCTGGAACACTGAACCTGAAGCAGCGCAAATCCATCAATATCCGCATCAATCGGAACAAAAATACCTTTTTTGATACTAGTATGTCCGTCATACACTAAAAGCGGAGAGCCATCAAACTCTCCGCCTCTTAGTCCATATCAAAACCGCTCCATGAAGTTTCCGCAGTTATCTCTCAGGCTTTCCCTTCGCTTCCGCAAAGCCTGATCTTCTCAGCTACCAGTTTTGTCACTTTCTTCATGCCCAGCGCCCCGTACTTCTTCGGATCAAAAGCATCCGGATTCTCCTTCAGATACTCCTTCACGCCGTCGCTGTAGGCGATCCTGAGTTCCGTCGCAAAATTTACTTTGCAGATCCCTCTGCCGATACACTGCCGCACTGTTTCATCCGGCACGCCGGAAGCACCGTGAAGCACCAGCGGGATCGATACCCTCCTTCTGATCTCGGAGAGCCTTTCCAGATCCAGTTTCGGCTCCCCTTTGTAGATGCCGTGGGCTGTACCGATGGCAACCGCCAGAGAATCGATCTGTGCCTCCTCCACAAACCGCACCGCATCTTCCGGATCCGTATAGCCCGGATCATTGCACTCCAGATCGTCTTCCTTTCCGCCCACCTTGCCGAGTTCCGCCTCCACAGGAATTCCGGAGGGCCTGCAGGCATCCACCACTTTTCTTGATAACTCGATATTCTCCTCAAAGGCTTCTTTCGATCCGTCGATCATAATGGAAGTATATCCGGCACGCAGCGCCTGCATGGCAAGGGCGAAACTGCTGCCATGATCCAGATGCAGCGCCACCGGCACCTGCGCCTGCATGGCTGCCGCCTTCACATTGGCATAATACATATCGATTCCCGCATATTGGATCGTGGAAGGCGTGGTCTGTAAAATAACAGGCGCCTTCATCTCCCCGGCAGCCTTTACCACCGCCATCACCATCTCCATATTCTCCACATTAAACGCGCCTACCGCATAGCCGCCCTTCTGCGCATCCAGCAACAGTTGTTTTGATGTAACCAATGACATAATTTCATCCTTCTTTCTTTTTTCCGCTTTCGGGAATACAGTTCCTGTATCCTTCCGCCTAAAGTTCCTGTCTGTTTCTTCGCTGCCTTACCTGTTTTTCACTGCTTTTCACTGCATATTGAAACGCTTCAGCAAATCCTCCTGCATTCGACCTGCCCGAACAGCCTTTCACTGACTGCCGGATCAAAATCCCCGGTATTCGGCGAGAGCGCATTGGCGGACGCCACTGCCACCGCATACCGCAGCATCTTTTCCGGCTCCCATCCTCTGTGCAGCGCCGCTGCCACGGCACCCACCATGGAATCCCCGCAGCCCACCGTATTCACCGCTTCTATCCCGGGCGGGACAGCCTGAAATACACCTTCCCGGCACGCCATCAGCGCTCCCTCCCCGCCAAGAGAAACGATCACATAAGGTATCCCTTTTTCCCGGATCTCCTTTGCCCGCTCTATAACATCTTCCCTGCCGCGGATCTTTGTGTGAAAAAGCATTTCCAGTTCCTCCTGATTGGGCTTTACCACCGTAGGGCAGCTTTCGATGCCCTGTTTCAGCAATTCCCCGCTGGTATCCAGGATCACCTGTTTTCCGGCAGTTTTGACCATATCAGTCAGTTCCTTGTAAATCTCTTTTCCTACCCCGGCAGGCACACTGCCGGACATGGTGACCACCGAACTTTCCTTTATGATCTCCGGAAACTGTTTCAGAAACTGCTGTATCTCCCATCCGGTCACAAGACAGCCCGGCTCCAGATATTCCGTGGAGCCGTAAGCTTCATCCAGGATATTGATACAGCTTCTTGTTTCTCCCTGTATATGCACGAAATCATGGGAAACGCCGTCTTTATCCAGAAGCGCCTCCAGATATTTTCCATTATAACCGCCCACCAGCCCGGTTGCAAGCACCTCTTCTCCGCAAAGGTGCACCGCCCTCGCCACATTCAGCCCTTTTCCACCGGCAGAATTATGAACGGCCTTCACCCGCATCACAGTACCGTTTTCGATACTGCTCTCCATATAATATGCTTTGTCGATCGATGCATTTAATGTAACTGTTGTAATCATATACCAACTCCCCGCATTCCGGTACACCGGACGCATAGCTGCACACGCTGTTCACGACTGTTGTAATCATACAAACTTCCCGCACTCAGGTACACGGCACCTGCACCGCCCTGCCCGAAACCGCCTGTGCCGTCCGTTTACTCCGCGTCCGGACAATCCACGATCACGCCGTCTTCATCCCAGAGGTCGTGCCAGTCGTCTGCGCCTTCCCACAAGAACACCTGTCCCTTTACCAGACGATTATTCTTCTCAAGCCCTGCGATCACCTTCATCTCTTCTTCTGTCAACGGTTCCGTCATTGTGGATTCCAGATTGCTCGTATATTCCATCTCATGGATTGAGAACGGGATCGGAATCTGTCCCCTCTGCACGGCCCATTTCAGCGCAATGATCGCAGGATGCACGCCGTGCGCCCCGGCGATCGCCTTAAACTCCGGCACCTGCATATCTGCGATATCCGTAGGCTCCATATCCCGCTCCGGCCTCTGGGGTGAGCCAAGAGGCATAAAGCCGATGGGCTGGATATCATGTGCCTTCAGATAATCAAACAGCTCCTGCTGCTGGAAGCAGGGGTGAAGCTCCAATTCACATGCCACGGGTTTGATCTCAAATTTATCAATGACCGCGTTCAGCTTCGGGATCGTCATATTGGAGATTCCGATATGCCGGATCAGCCCTTTTCTCACCAGTTCCTCACACTGTCTGTAGGTATCCATGAATTCCGCCACGGAAAACGGTTTGGAATCCGGGTTCCTCGAATCCACCGTGCAATGCGGTGCATGGTAATTGGGGAACGGCCAGTGGATAAAGAACAGGTCGATATAGCCGCATTTCAAATCTTCGATGCTCTTTCTGCAGGACTTCTCCACCTCCCTGTGCATATCATTCCATACCTTTGTCATTATGTAAAGATCTTTTCTCTCCACAACACCTTCCTTGAAAGCCGCCTCAAACACCTCTCCGATCTGGTCTTCGTTACCGTAACATGCAGCACAATCAAACATCCGGTAACCGGCACGGATGGCGCCCGCCACCGCGTTCGATACCTGCTCCGCGGTAAATCTGTCGGAGCCGAAGGTGCCCATGCCGATGCATGGCACCTTATCTCCTGTGTTTAATGTGATCTGTGGAACTTTTGCTGCTTCTACTGCCATAGTAGTACCTCCTTTTTTATGTAGGACAATTTTCATCCCTGTTTCGGTTATTTCCCTTAAGCCTCGCTGTCGATCAGTATCTTTCCCTTGACCTTGCCGGGCGTCTTAAACATCTCAAATGCCGTATCGATCCGGGAAAGCGGTATCTTCTGAAAGATAAAGGAATCGTCAAATTTCAGTTCCCCTGTCTTAAAATAATGGGCCGCAAGCTCCCACTCATCCCCGGGGAAGGGCGCCGAGTAACTCATCCAGGAGCCGGTCAGATAAAACTCCTTTCGATTGATGTTCTCCCATTCCGCCACGCTGAAAGTAAGTTCTTTTGTAGGCGTTCCGATAAAGCACACCTGCGCCTTATTGCCCGCCAGCTCAAACGCCATCTTCATCGTGACAGTATTGCCTGCCGTTTCGTACACATAGTCAAAACCGCGGCCGCCCGTCAGTTCCTTTGCCTGCTCCTGCCAGCCTTCCAAGCCGGAATTTATAACGGCATCGGCGCCCAGCCTTCCTGCCAGATCCAGTCTCTCCTCCAGAATATCAAAGACCGCCGCAGTCTTTGCGCCGAAAATCTTCGCCCACTGCATGGTCAGCATCCCGATCGTGCCGCCGCCTAGGATCGCGACGGTCTTTCCGCCTTTATAATCCACTCTCCGCAAACCGTGCAGCGCCACGGTGGCAGGCTCAAAAAATGCCCCCATCTCAAAACTCACAGCATCGTCAAACTTTACCACGTTCTGCTCCGGCATCGCCACATACTCCGCAAAGCTGCCAAACTCCCTTGAACCGATAAAGCTGTAATGTTTGCAGAGAGAATAATCCCCCTTCCGGCAATCCCCGCACGCCATACAGGGCACCAGCGGCACGCCTGCCACCCGGTCACCCGGCTTTACTCTTGTTACTCCTTCTCCCACTTCCTCCACCGTTCCCGAAAACTCATGTCCGAGAACATTCGGAAAATAATGGCAGGCATCCCCGTTTACCCGCGGGATATCCGAACCGCAGATGCCGGTATATTTTACCTTGACAACCACCTTTCCCGGCTCCGCCGCGGGTTTCGGAATCTCCTCATACCGAATATCATTTTTTGCGTGAACAACTCCTGCTTTCATCTTTTCATCCTTTCTGTTACGGTTCCGGATATGCCTGTCCTCTGCATCCCCGGCTTTTTAGTATGTTTAATATATTTCCTGCATTTTTTCTGACAGTTCCAGATACCGCTCCATCATCTTTTTATAAACCGCATGCCGCTCCATATCCGGCTCCTGTACTCTGGTAATCCTGATGGTGCGGCGCACTGCCTCTTCATAATCCTTATAGATCCCGCAGCCCACCCCGGCAAGCAGTGCCGCACCCAGCGTGGTTGCCGTGTCGGATGCGGGCACCTGTATGGTCTTTCCCGTGACATCCGCCTTGATCTGTGTCCAGAGCCGGGAATTGGCGGCACCTCCCATCGCGTTTAAAACACCTGCCTCGACTCCCGTTTCTTTCGCCGTCCGCAGATTGTGTTCCAGCGAAAATGCAACGCCCTCCAAAACCGCCCGGATCATATGCGCTCTCGTCTTATCATAAGAAAGGCCGTAAAACACTCCTTTGGCATCCGGATTCCAGACGGGAGACCGCTCCCCCGCCATATAAGGGAGAAACAGCACCCCTTCCGAGCCTGCCGGCACCTTTTCGGCTTCTTTTGTCAGCTCGTCGAAACTCATACCCTGTCCCAGTTCCTGTCTGAACCACCTCAAGGTACCGCCTCCGCCGACCGTCCCCCCCTGCAAAAGCCACAGTCCCGGCACCGCATGGGTTCCCAGTATCAGCTTTTTATGGGCTGAGGCTTTGTCGGTACAAATACTCATTCCGCCCGCCTGACCGCCCTGCTCCTGCGTTTGACCGACCTGGTAAACGCCTGCTCCCAGCGTCCCGCAGGCCGCATCCAGACCGCCTGCAACCACCGGCGTCCCTGCCTTTAAGCCGGTCAGTTCCGCAGCCTGTTTTGTCACTTCTCCGACCACCTCATCACACCTGTAAAGAGCCGGAACCAGTTCCTGACTCAGCCCCAGCTTATTCGCCAGTTCCTCATGATATGTAAGACGATTGATATCAAAAAAGTGTATCCCGTACCCTTGAGAGCAGTCTTGACTCATCCGGTCAGTCAGCTTATATACAATATAACTGTTGCTCTGCAGAAATTGATAAGTCTTTGCAAAGACTTCCGGCATCTCCTGCTTGAACCAGAGCATCTTCGGCGTTGTATAAGACGGCAGGAAATCATTACCCGCCACCTCAAAAATCTCCTCCGCAAACGCTTCCCGCTTTATCCTCTCACAGATATCTCTGGCTCTGGTGTCCATCCAGATCGGCGTTCTGCAAAGCACCTTTCCGTCCCTGTCCACCGGGATCGCCGACCAGCTCTGCCCGTCCACACCGATACCGCATATCTCATCCGCCGCCGCTTCCCGCCCGGACAGAACTTCCTTTATCCCTTCGCAGATCGCGCTCCACCACTCCTCCGGGTCCTGTTCCGCCCGGCCGCTCTTTGGATAGTATACCCGGTAATCCCTGCTCGCCTGCGCCAGCACCCTCCCGTCTTCATCAAAAACCGCCACTTTACAGGCGGAAGTTCCGATATCAATTCCCAACAACAGTTTCCCCATAGCCCCTCCAAAACAAACCGTTTCGTTTTATGCACTCACAAAATTCCATTGATTTACGCTTATATTTTCATTTATTATAATACTCCTTTCTTTCTATGTCAATACATTTGAAGCGAAACGTTTCGCTTTTTCGTACTTATATTTTTCTGATTCTGCGAAACCTGACATTCTGCCTGCACCGGCAGGAAAAAAATTATTCCCGCAGCCTTCTCCTCTCTTTTTTTCCCTGCCGGCTACCCGATCTCCGCAACCGAATCCCCCTCACTGATACGCGTCCCCAGCACGATCTCCATCGCCATCTCCTGCTGCCCGCTCCCGATCCGCTCCAGCAGAAGTTCCGCAGCCTTCTCTCCCATCTCCTTCATCGGCTGAACCACCATATGCAGCCGCGGATGGATCACATGGGACATGATCAGATCATCAAATCCCATCAGTGAAATATCCTCCGGACAATGAAGGTTCGTCTTATTCAGCGCCATCACCGCCCCCAGCGCCACCTCATAATTTGTCATAAAAACCGCCGTAGGACGTTCCTCCAAAGAAAGCAGCCTGCTCATTCCCTCAAATCCGAACTCAATGGAATGTGTCCCCGATGCACAATACTCCTTGCGCAGTACACACCCCGCCTCCTCCATCGCCTTCCGGTAGCCTTTGCAGCGCTCTCTTCCGGTGTATTCCGTGCGGGAACACACGATCCCTATTCTCTTGTGCCCGTTGTCCAGCAAAAACTTCACCGCCTGATAAGCCGCCCGGCAGTTATCGATCCTGACACAGTCAAACTCCGCGTCCCGGGAGGGGCGGTCCAGTAAAACCACCGGCACTTTCGCTTTTTTTGCGCTCTTCAGGGAATCCGTTTCGGTGGAAACAGGCAGCGCGATAATGCCGTCCACCTTTTTACCCAGCAAAAAATTTACATTCTCCGCCTCGATCTTCGGATCGTCGCAGGAATCACAGATCATCAGCCCGTAACCCGCTTTCCGCAGGCTGTTGCCGATATGCCGAAGGAGCGTCCCGTTGAAAATGCTCTCCACACTGTAGGCAAGCACTCCCACCGTCCGCGTACGGTTTGTCACCAACCCCCTTGCGATCTCATTCACTTCATAGTGGAGTTCTTTGATCGCAGCCTCAATTTTCATCCTGTTTTCCGGAAGCACATTGCCGCCGTTTAAATATTTGGAAATCGTCGCCAGAGATAACCCTGTCTGCTCTTTGATGTCGCGAATGGTTGCCGCCATACCTGCTCCTTCTCTGCCTGCACGGGAAAATATAATCACTCCTGTGCCTGACACATATCTTCTTCATTTGCTGCAAAAACAGCCGGTTCTGCCCGAACATAAAGCGAAACGTTTCGCTTTATATTATATTATAATCCGGACCGGAAAAAGTCAATGCTGTTTTTGTACCCTGAATGCCATTTTCCCGAAATTATTTACACTGCCGCGATTTGACGCGGCAGCAGCCGTTTTTCTTATGCGCACAGTACGCATTACCCGGAGGGTTTTGTCATATAGGACGAACTTTCCTATATGCCAAAGAAAGGAGCCGGAAATCTCTTTCCGGCTCCTTTCGGCTTCCGGAGTTATTTCCGTTAGCCATTCCCCTTTTACAAGAATCATCATACTGCACGGAGTGCTACCAAAGCGCTACTTCCAGAAAAAAAAACCACAAAATATTGATTTATTTTTCTTTAAACGTAGCACATGTAGTTTCTCCGCAATTATCTGCCCCACAGCCTTTAATATCCACGTGGTCCGCATAGCACTTATAATTTGTATTATAAATGCATTTATCCGCCTCGCAGTCAATACTAATGGTTCTGCTGGGATGCGATATGGCGCTTGTAAATGCTCCCATGTCGCTTCTGTCCTTAAAACTTCCGCAGCAGGTATCATCCTTTCGGCAGGCATGTCTGCCTTCTACCATGATATCCCCTTTGCAGCAGCACCTGTCGCAATTATAGGTACAGTTTTCCACAGAACAACGTAATTCAGCCATCTTTCCACCTCCTGATTTTACAGCAGGCCTGATGAATCCGGAATTCACCAATATACCCGCAATCTTTATACTCTCTACAAAATCAGTATGAGCAGATCCGGCATGATTTATGCTATTGTAATTGAACATTTAATTTTTTTCCCGGCGCTCCCGCAATTTTGATCAGCAGATCAAGCGCGGGGTTATAATTTCCGCTTTCCAGTCTGGAAATATTGCTTTTTTGTGTTCCGATGCGTCTGGCTAGTTCTTCCTGCGTTATATTCTGCTCTTTCCCTGCCTTTACGATCTGCTCAATCGTCTCGTATCTTGGACGCAGCTTTTCATATTCCGCTGCAAATTCCTCATCCCTCAGCAGTTCCGCTCTTACTTCTTCAAAAGATATTCCCGCATATAAATACCGCAGTACGGTTTTCACCATACCGCGGTATTTTATTCTTTGAGCTTCCCCTGTTTGACAGTTATCCGTCCGATACTCACCCGTCAGGCGCTTACCCGTTTGACAGTTATCCTTTCGATACTTACCAGCCCGGTACTTACCCGTCCGGTAATTATCATAGCGATACCCATCTGTTTTATCCCGGATTTTCCACCCCGGATTTCATGCCTTTATTTCTCCTGCTCCTCCTGCCGGATCTCCTTCGTCCTGATCTCCTCACATATCTGATCGATAAACACGGAAAGCGGCTTAACGCCTTCATCACCCGCAAAGCGGCTCCTCACAGACACCGTCTTATCCGCCTCTTCCTGCTGTCCCACCACAAGCATATAGGGCAGTCTCGCAAGTCTTGCCTCCCGGATCTTAAAACCGATCTTCTCGGAGCGGTTATCCACTGTGACATCAATATCATTTTTTGCCAGTTCCTTCCGGACTTCCTCCGCATAAGCCTCATACTTTTCAGAGATCGGCAAAATACGCACCTGTTCCGGACAGAGCCATGTCGGGAATTTCCCCGCAAAGTGCTCGATCAGCCATGCCAGCGTTCTCTCATAACAGCCCAGAGAAGTCCTGTGAATGATATACGGGCGGATCCTCTCGCCGTTCTGATCAATATAGTACATATCAAAATTTTCAGCGATGGCACAGTCAAGCTGCACCGTACACATCGTATCCTCCTTGCCGTACACATTCTTAGCCTGCGTATCGATCTTAGGTCCGTAGAATGCCGCTTCGCCTTCCGCTTCCACAAACGGCATATTCTCCTCAATCAGCACCTGGCGCAGCGCATTCTGCGTCTTCTCCCAGTACTCCTCATCCCCGAGATATTTCTCTTTATTATTGGGGTCCCATTTGGAGAGCCGGAAAGTCACTTCATCCTGCAGTCCCAGTGTCCTTAAAATATGAAGTGTCAGATGCAGGCAGTTTCTGATCTCTTCCTCCACCTGATCCGGCCGGATCACATTATGCCCCTCCGTGATCGTAAACTGGCGCACCCTCGTCAGCCCGTGCATCTCACCGGAATCCTCATTTCTGTAAATGGTGGATGTCTCGGACATTCTGTAGGGCAGGTCACGATAGGATTTCTGCGTATTTTTATAGCAATAATACTGGAACGGGCAGGTCATCGGACGAAGCGCAAAGACCTCTTTATCCGTCTCCTCATCTCCCAATATAAACATGCCCTCTTTATAATGATCCCAATGTCCCGATATCTTATACAGATCGCTCTTTGCCATCATAGGAGTTCTGGTGCGTACATACCCCCATTCCTTATCTTCCAGATCCTCGATCCATCTCTGCAGCTTCATGATCATTTTTGTACCGTTCGGAAGAAACAGCGGCAGCCCCTGTCCCACCACATCTACGGTCGTAAACAGCTCCATCTCACGCCCCAGCCTGTTATGGTCACGTTTCTTAATATCCTCCAGATGCACCAGATAAGCTTCCAGTTCTTCCTTCTTATTAAATGCGGTACCGTAAATCCTCTGAAGCTGTGCTTTTTCAGAGTCCCCTCTCCAGTATGCCATCGAAGAAGAGATCAGCTTATAAGCTTTAATGGATTTTGTATTCATCAGATGCGGCCCTGCGCACAGATCCACAAACTCTCCCTGATCATAAAAGGAAATTTCCGCATCCTCCGGCAGATCCTGAATCAGTTCCACCTTATAAGGCTCATTCCTCTCCTGCATAAACCTGATCGCTTCCGCCCTCGGCAGCGTAAAGCGTTTTAACTCATGTCCTTCCTTGATGATCTTTTTCATCTCGGCCTCGATCTTATCCAGATCCTCTCTGGAAAAGGGCGCATGTTCGAAGTCATAATAAAATCCGGTGTCAATGCTGGGCCCGATTGCCAGCTTTGCCTCGGGAAACAGCCTCTTTACCGCTTCCGCCATCACATGGGACGCCGTATGGCGTACTGTCTGCAGTCCTTCTTTATCATTCGCAGTCAAAATATTCAGTTCGCAGTCTTCACTGACCTCGGTCCGTAAATCAACCACCCTGCCGTTTACCTCCCCGGCACAGGCGGCTCTTGCTAAACCCCCGCTGATATCCTTAGCGATCTCCATAACACTGGTACCGGCTTCATACTCCTTCACACTGCCGTCTTTTAACGTAATCTTCATTCTGATCTGATCCTCCTTTATGCTTTTTCTTTGATCCATATACTGTTTTCATGTCTTTTGTCTATTTTTCGCAGCCCCGCTTTAATATATTATCTATATTTATTATACTTAACTATCGGCAGCGTCAGGTACTGCCGCCGTCATCTGCAGGCTTCTTTGGCACCGTCTCCGGCTCGCCGAACCGGATTCTCTGCTCTCCGGAAACCTCTTCCTTCTTTTCCTCCTTCCGGTCCCCGCCCTTTCCGGGATCAGCCGCTCCCCCTTCATACTCGCCCCGCTGCAGAGCGCGCAGGGAAGTAAGCACAATGCCGGCACCGACGATCACAAAGATAACAATAGACGCGATAAACGCGATCTTCTCCCCGCCTTCTACATTTCCGGAACCGGTATAAATACTATAAGCAAGGTAAATCAGATAGGCTCCTGCCACGATCCGGAAAATCAGCCCCATATGTGTCGGAAGGCCGCTCTTCCTTTTTTTCACTTTCTTTTTGTCCTCCATTTTTTCCTCCTGTTTCAGTTCTTCAGATTTTCATAGAATGCACCGCTTCCGCGGCATACTTTCTCTGCACATAAAAAATCCCCTGCACTGCTTTTGCAATGTAAGGGACGTAATATACGCGGTTCCACCCTACTTGCCCTGACCGACGCACTCTTTCCTCCGTAAGATCCATCTTACGGGTTCCATGCCGCTGTTGTCAGAACCACTCAATTTGCCCATAACGCAGGCCTGCGGACCGGATTGGGGCCACTCCGAGGTAGTTTTCCCATATGCTCCCGCAAAGGAACTTTCAGCACAAAAATCCGAAAAGCAACGCTTCGACATTCCGTTTCCTCTCTCTGGGTACGTTCTGCACAGGTACTCGTCTCATCAACGCTTTCATTTCATTCTGTTTTATATTTATCTATTGTAACCCCAAACAGCCTTTTTTGTAAAGTGAAATTTCTGCCAGACTTCGGCCGGAGACTGGCAGGCTGTATCCTGAAAGTTTTTCGTTGACACAGAATATGGAAATACCATATAATATTCTGTGTATATATACAATCGTAAAAAAGTATATTTTAAGAGAAAGGAATCCCACAATGAAACAAACTTTTGGAATGAGCATGTCCGGTGACCTGAAAGCAGCTTCCAAAGGCATTTCAAGGCCACAGTTTATTATGCTGTTTTCAAACAAAGAACAGTTTGAATCACATGTAATACAACTGGAACAGATCTTTCCCGGCGTTCCAAGCATTGGATGTATCGGTATGAGTTACGATACCAGAATGGTGGAAAAAGGCGTGGGCCTTATCGCCTTTTCAGACGGTGTCAGTGTGGCGGCCAATGTACTTGAAGAAGTATCTACCATGCCGGTAAAATATATTCAGCGTCTGGAACAGGATGTCCGAAATGTCAACGGCACAAAGGAAAATACCATCTGTATCGACCTGTGCAGCGGAAATGACGCCTGCGTACTTACAACGCTCTACAGTGTTTTAAAACACCGCAATATCTCGCTTGTAGGCGGAACCGGAGACGATGGAAAAGTATCTGCCAACGGAAGAATATATTATAATGCAGTCGCCTATGCCATTGTCAAAAATCTGAACGGTAAAGTGAAAGCGTATAAAGAAAACATTTATCATCCGATGGAAAATTACCGTTTTATTGCTTCCCGGACAGATAAGGCAAAGTATATGATCGGCGCCTTGAACGGTCAGCCGGCAAAACAGGTATATCAAGACATCCTGCATGTAACGGAGCAGCAGATCACAACGCAGACCTTCAAAAATCCATTCGGAAAACTCAACGGAGATGACACCTGTATCATATCCATAAAAGAAGTGACCGGAAATGCACTGACCTGCTTCCGGCAGGTAAACGATTCCGACGTTCTCCTCTTGCTGGAACTTGGAGACTATAAGGAAACAGTCAGAGAGACCATACGCCAGATACAACGGGATTTCTCAAGAATCTCCGCGGTATTTTCGGTAAACTGCCTGTTCAGATACCTGCTGTTTAACCAGAATCACTATATGCAGGAATATCTGAACGAAATGGGAAAACTTGGAAACCACGCGGGCCTTGTCGGATATGGCGAGCATTACAACAACTGTTTCGTAAACCAGTCCATGACCTGTGTCGTATTTGAATAAAAACCGACCGCGAAAGTTCCCGTACTTTTTAAAGTCAACCGAATTAGGAGGATAGCACCGTGTCATTCTTACATAAACCCAAACAGGAGGTAATCAAAGCTCCTGAAACTCAAAAAAATCTGTATCCTGTACTGCATGTCATGAGCAGCCTAAAGGACTACCATACAGATCTCGTAGAGAAAGAAGTGTCTTCTCTGATCGAAATAGATAAAATAGGCAGTTCCTTCGGCGAGGTACTTACGGAAACGGACGAATTTCATGAACAGCTTCTGGATTTCGGCAGCAATTTTTCCAGCATTGAAGATGTATCTGCGGAATTTGTAACCGTAAAAAATACGATCACGGATTCCGTCTCGCAGGCGCAGAACGATGTGCAGGAACTCAAAGACAGTTCCGCCCGGGTAAAAACCTATTTTGAGGAGATGGAACACACCTTTACCGGCCTGCAGGAAGCCATTGAAAAAATAAAGCAATGTACCGACAAGATCGTTTCCATCACTAATCAGACCAATATCCTTGCGCTGAACGCATCCATTGAAGCAGCCCGTGCCGGCGCACAGGGACGCGGTTTTGCCGTTGTTGCGGAACAGGTCAGAAAGCTGGGAGATGAGATCAAAACCCTTACCATAGATGTCAACAACGGAGTCCATGATGTAGAACAGGGGGCAAATCATCTCTACGGCAACATCACCACTTCCCAAAAGGCATTGAGTGAAAGCCTTGAAAAAGTGGATAAGACCTATCAGACTTTTGATGAGATCACGCATTCTGCTGAAGGCGCAGGCGCAGTACATGATGAGATTTCCAACGTGATCGGAAACTCCCAGGACTCTCTGCAGACTCTCTGCGGATTCTTTGAACAGATCAAGGGCAGATATCAGGATGTTATGGATCATATTACAAATGCCGAACGTCTCGGTACTACAAAAAGCGCTATGTTTGAAGATATTGACAACATGATGTCCCAGATTCCTCTGATCATCAACGAAAACAATCCCGGGAAATAAAATCCCGAAATCTTTTTTATCATTTATAAGCGCTGAACATATAACATGTTATAACATTAAAAACGCTCCGCATTTTGCGGAGCGCCTTTTTATTTCTTATGCAATATTCTCATAATCCGTAAGGATTAGTCATACAGGTTCTGAGCGATCTCAGGATCGTCCATATTTTCAGCTGTGAACCACTGACATCCTGTGTCAACATCTTCTACAGTTGCGCCTGTTGCTGCATTGTAAAGCTGCTGGATCACTGCTTCACCCATAGCTACCGGAGCCTGTGTAATACAACCTGCGAATGTGCCGTCTTTTACAGCTGCCTTGATAACCGCACCGGAGTCAAAGCCAACGCCTACAACGTCCTTGCCAAGTCTGCCGATATTTTCATTTGCTGTTACCATACCTTCTGCAGAGTGCTGATTGGAACCATAGATGCAGATCGTGTCATCTTTGTTCAGCAGAGTCTGGCAGTCGATAGCGGACAGTTCGGATGTAACCTGTGCAGGTACCAGAACTTCAATAACTACATCGCCGTCTTCGGAGTTCTTTGCCTCGATCTTACAGTCTGTAACATACTTGTCGTTACCGATTACGGAAACAGTCTTGCCGTCAGCTTCGATCAGCTCAGCAATCTTATCCATAAAGCCAAGACCACGGTTGATCAGGGATTCGCCTGTAGCATCCTGGTTCATAACACCGATTCTTACTTTACCTGTTGCGCCTGTGATCTGGTCTTTGATCAGCTTGTATGTTTCTTCTGCTGCCATTTCGCCTGCCGCATAGTTATCTGTGGAGCAGTTTGCCCAGATAGAACCTTCGGGAGCGCCCGGTACGCCGGAGTCAAATCCGATAATAGGAATACCAGCGTCCATAGCCTGCTGGATACCGTCAAGTGCTGCGTTTGTATCAAGTGCTGCAAGGCCGATTGCTGCGGGCTGTGCGTTAACAGCGTTGTTTAACATCTGTACCTGATCTGCGATATCAGATTCGGAGTTAGGGCCGACAAAGTTCATTGTCACGCCAAGTTCTGCCGCTTTCTGCTCAGAACCTTTTAATACTGCCTGCCAGAACTGATGCTGGAAGCCTTTTGATACGATTTCAAAATGAAGATCGCCTGCGGGTGCCGCTTCATCTGCCCCCCCGTCTTCCTCAGCAGGCTCTTCCGCTGCAGGTTCCTCTGCTGCGGGCTCTTCTGCTGCAGGTGTCTCTGTTGCCGGCTCTGAAGAATTGCCGCAGCCAACTAATGTTGCTGCTACCATTGCTGCACAGAGCAGGCTTGCTAAAACTTTCTTTTTCATTCAGTTTTCCTCCTGTTATTTCTGGCCGTAACGGCCTTGAATGATTTTTTATGTAAAGTGCGCCTCACCATACTGTGGTGAGGGTGTGCACCTTCACATCTATTTCATTGTACCGTATTTTTTTTAAGTTGCAAGTACAATATATTACTAAAATTGGTAAAAATTTTCCTCAATTTTAGAAAATTTTCCTCTTGCTATTCCATTTTTTTGTTTTTCAGCACATCAATGTATACAGCCGCGATCAATACCAGTCCCGTGATGATCTGCTGCCAGTTCGCCTGCAGGCCGATAAACGGAAGTCCGGTCTTTAACATGGACATAATAAATACGCCGAGCAGTGTTCCCGCAACGGAGCCGGAGCCGCCGTTCATGGAAGTTCCGCCGATGATCGCGCCGCCGATGGCATCCAGTTCCAGACCTGCGCCGGTACCCGGTGCGATCGCCTGGAAGGTAGCCGCGTAAGCGATCGCTGCCAGTCCTGCGAAGAAACCGGAAATGATATAGGCAGACATCTGATACTTGATCACGTTCACGCCCGAAAGCCTTGTGGCTTCCTTATTGGAACCGATCGCGATAATATAACGGCCCACTTTGGTCTTATTTAATACAACCGACATCAGAATGACCAGCAGAAGCACCCAGACAAACCCCAGCGGAATCTTTGTTGTGCCGAGATCCAGCTTAAAGATACTTCTGAACCATCCTGCCTCGCTTCCTGCGGGCGGCCAGTTCTGAGAAAGACCTCCGGTTGCGATGGAACCAAGACCGCGGCAGATCATCATCGTACAAAGCGTTGCGATAAACGGCGGCAGTTCCAGAATCGCCACCAGTGCGCCGTTCACAGTACCGACCACAAGCGCCGCAAGCAGTGTTACCAAAAGGCCGACCGCCACCGGCATCCCCTTATGGTTGATCAGAAAACCGCCCAGCAGACCGTAACAGATGATACCTGTTCCGATCGACAGGTCAACACCGCCTGTGATCAGGCAGAACGTAACGCCGATCGCCATCAATGTCGTATAATAGGAATAGTCCATTATACTAAGGATTGTGGAATACTGTCTGAATGCCGGGCTCGCGATGCAGAAAAATCCGAATAACACAATCAGAACCGCCACAACTACTATTTTCTGGGTACCTATCGCTCTTACGATCGGATTCTCGGTAAAAGCATTACCCTTTTTCTCATTATTTGCCATCACTCTCATCCTCCTATTTATAGTTCCGTATACGGATCATTTATTTTCTCAGTGTTGCCGCATGCATGATGTTCTCCTGGGTCGCCTCGGCTATGTCGATCTCGCCTGTCTTCTTCCCTTCGCACATCACCACGATACGGTCACTCATTCTCAGTATTTCTGTCATTTCAGAGGAAATCATGATGATCGACTTTCCTTCTGCCACCAGTTCATTCATCAGGTGATAGATCTCGCTCTTCGCGCCCACGTCAATACCCCTCGTCGGCTCGTCGAAGATCAGGATATCACAGTTCCTTGCAAGCCATTTCGCTATGACCACTTTCTGCTGGTTCCCGCCTGATAAGTTCACCACAAGCTGGTCCACGCCGGGGGTTTTCGTCTTTAAGTCCTCCACGTACTTCTGCGCTACCTCGTTCTCGCGCCTGCTGTCGATGAAGATGCCCTTCATATAATCCTCTAAGCACGCCATCGTCGTGTTCTCCGCCACTGTCTTGGCGGTCACGATACCGAAGCGCTTCCTGTCCTCCGACAGGTACCCGATACCGTGTTTTACCGCATCCATCGGTGTCCTGATCTCTACCTTTTCACCGTTTACATAGATGTCTCCGCCTTCTTTCGGGTCCGCCCCGAACAGTGCCCTGGCTGTCTCGGTCCGGCCAGCCCCCATCAGGCCGGAGAAGCCAAGGATCTCCCCTTTATGTAACTCGAAACTAACATCCTGCACCATCTTCCCTGCGTTTAAGTGTTCCACCTTCAGGACCACCGGCGCCCCGGGCTTTACCGTGCTCTCTGTCTTCGGATCTTCATAGATTACACGACCCACCATCATGTTGATAATGTCGTCCTTTGTACATTCCGCCGTGATCAGCGTTCCCACATACCCGCCGTCACGCATCACCGTCACCCTGTCCGTGATGACCTTGATCTCATCCATCCTGTGGGAGATGTATACGATCCCCATATCCTTCGCCCGCAGGTCGCGGATGATCTTGAACAGTTCCTCGATCTCCGCCTCCGTCAGCGCCGCCGAAGGCTCGTCGAACACGATCACCTTCGCGTCGTGGGAGATGGCCTTCGCAATCTCGCACATCTGCTGCTTGCCGACCGTCAGGCGGCTCATCTTCTCCGTCGGGTCTATATCGATGCTCAGCATCTCAAAGAGCCTCTTCGCCTCCTCGTTCATCTTCGCGTCGTCGATCAGCGCTCCCTTCATCGGCTCCCTGCCGATAAAGATGTTCTGCGCCACCGTCAAATGCCCCATCATGTTCAGTTCCTGGTGCACGATCACGATGCCTGCGTCCTGCGCCTCGCGGGGGTTCGTGAACTCGATCTCCCTCCCCTCATAGGTTATGGTCCCGGAATCCTTTGAGTAGATGCCTGTCAGCACCTTCATCAGCGTTGACTTCCCGGCGCCGTTCTCTCCCATCAGCGCATGCACTTCGCCCTTCCTTACCTCCAGGTCCACATGGTCCAATGCATGGACCCCCGGAAAGGACTTATCGATGCCCTTCATCGTCAATATCACTTCACCCACATCATCACCTTACCTTCTTTTTGCATTCCCCCTGCCATAAAACAGGTTTCAACAGCTTTTTCCGAAAAAACAAAGGGCAGCGAAAGCATATGCTGCCCACTGCCTTTAAGTATAGGAGAAATCTCTTTCCTTTTAAATAGAATATTTTCTGAAAAAGGGTGAAATTATTCCTTATCATTTTCCCGGAACGGAAACAGGAGTTTTTGGTTTTCCGTCGTGTAGATCGTCTCCTTTGTGATCAGAACAGAACCCGACTCAACCGTTCTTGGCACTTCCTGGCTTCTGGCTGCCTGATAAGCCATTGACAGGCCCAGATATCCCATATTCAGGGGCCTTTGCACCACGATCGCGTTAAATACACCGCTTTCCAGAAACTGGATCTCCTCCAGCGAACTGTCGAACCCCACCATAGCCACCTTGCCGCCCAGCCCCATGTCATGGACCGCTCTCGCCGCGCCGGAAGCAGAATCTTCGTTCAGGCAAAATATGACATTAATGTCAGGATTCTCCGTCAGCATTGCTTTCGTCTCTTCGTAGGATTTATCGTTGCTGGAATCACAATAACGCACATCCACGATCTGATCCCCGTATGTGCCGAGCGCCTCCAGAAGCCCCTGCTCCCGTTCCACGGCGGTGGATACACCCTTGATATGTTCCATGATGCCGATCACACTGTCTTCATTCAAATAGGGCTTCATATATTCCCCCATCCGGTAACCGGCCTTCAGATTATCCGTTTCCACCACGCAGCACCCCGCCTCTTCCGCCATGACCGAGTCCAGAATAACAAGCTTGATCCCCGTCTCCTCCACCTTTCTTGCATAGGGCAGCGTTTTTACGTAATCGCTCGGCGCCAGTACGATGGCATCCGGCCGCATCTCTATGGCTTCCTCGATCATTTTATTCTGCACCTCCACCTCCGTCTCAAAGGAAGGCGCAAGAACGGTCAACTCCACATTCCTCTCCGATGCCGCCATCTCCGCCCCCTCGATCACATCGCTCCAGAATGTATTGGAGTCATTGAGTCCTTTGGGGATCAGCACGATCCGCACTAAAAGTTCGCTGCTCCCCTCCTCGCTTTCCCTGCTGGAATAATAAAATACACCGATCGCCGCCAGTATTGTTACGATCACGATCAAAACCAGAATATATTTGTGATTGTTTCTCTCAAGCATACCGACTCCCCGCGCCTGCAGGCTTTCCTATTCTCCTCCAGACTCCGTTTTCCGTTTTATCCACTCTCTTTCCATCTCCGGCAGCGGCAGATGGATACTGACGCACGTCCCTTTCCCTTCCTCACTCTCAAAGGACAGCCCGTACTCTCCACCGTAATACAACCGGATCCTGCGATGTACGTTCAAAACACCCACGCCGTTTTTCCGGGTATCTGTCACCCTTTCGTCAAATACATGGGACAGCGCCTCCTTCGTCATACCCACGCCGTTATCGCTCACCCGCAATACGATCCGGTCATCCTGAAACCCTCCCGTTATCCGGATAAGCCCTTTCCCTTCCTTATATTTAATGCCGTGATAGATCGCGTTTTCCACAATGGGCTGGATGATCAGCTTTACGATCTCCATCTGCAGCACCACAGGTTCCACATCTATCTCGTATTCCAGTTTATCTACATACCGCAT